>Ga0180221_1000149_pt1 | contig 95794 bp, 87 predicted proteins | sample eDN5th37CKraftMG_FD_151339 | JGI IMG/M metagenome (GOLD analysis project Ga0180221, IMG submission 151339) | Enriched Miracle-Growth compost microbial communities from Emeryville, California, USA - eDNA 5th pass 37_C Kraft MG (version 2) (version 2) ... | reverse complement strand
CTGGTAGTGAGGCGCAGCTCTCCCCTGAGCTCCTGCGATTGTCCCGCGACCCGGCGCAGCACGCTCAAAATGTCTTTTTCCATGCGGCCGCCCAGCGCCAGCAGCTCCGCGCCGGCATTGGTGGGCAGGTAGCCCGTGCGGCGGCGCTCGAAGAGCGCGACGCCGAGCGCGCCCTCCAGCGCCGACAGCCGCCGTGACAGCGTCGAATGATTCAGGTCCAGCGCCAGCGCCGCGCTCATAAGGCCGCCGTGCTCGCCGATTGCCTTGATGATGCGCAGGTCGTCCCAGGACAGTTCCTCGGTGGAGTGCTTCATGGCGTCGTCGGGGAAGAAGGCGGCGGCGCCGCCAGGGAAGTGATTTTGTCGCACCGCCATCGCGCCCGCGCCGGCGGTGGCGCGAAACAGCGCCTGGTTGTCCGGATTCGATGCCACGCCGTCGTTGAACGGCCGAGGCGCCGATGCTGAAATTTCTTGGACCGCCGCCGCCCGGCGTTCCGGGCATACCCACCAGGAGGATCTTCCCATGGCAGAGACTATTGCCGGCATCCGGATTCCGGACAGCGCCATTGCGCGCGCCGCCACCGAGCTGGTGCGCGACACCGAAGACGACGTGCTGTACAACCACAGCCGCCGCGTGTTTCTCTGGGGCGCGCTGACGGGAGAACGCCGCGAGCTCCAGTACGACCCCGAACTGCTCTACCTCGGCGCCATGTTCCACGACATGGGCCTGACCGCGCGCTACGCCAGCCCAGACCTGCGTTTCGAAGTCGACGGCGCCAATGCCGCTCGCGAATTCATGCAAAGCCATGGCGTCTCCGAACGCGACATCGAAGATGTATGGACCGCCATCGCCCTGCATACCACGCCTGGCATTCCGGAACACATGCGGCCGACCATCGCACTCGTGACTGCCGGCGTCGAGATGGACGTGCTCGGCATCGCCTATCACGACTTCACGCCGCAACAGCGCGACCACGTGTGCACGCACCATCCGCGCGAACACAACTTCAAGGAGAACATCATCGATCACTTCGCCGAGGGCATCAGAAAGAAGCCGCAGACCACCTTCGGCAACGTCAAGGCCGACGTGCTGGCGCTCAAGGATCCTGACTACCAGCGGATGGACTTCTGCTCGATCATCCTGAGCTCGCCGTGGGCGAACTGACCGGGTTAGCCACGGGTCCGCGTTCCGGCGACATTTCCGTGACCGACAAGCCATTTTCCGGCGCCGCCGCGCCGCAATCCCTCAAGCACGCGACCGGCGCGCCGGTCGCCGACAATCTCAATACGATGACCGCGGGCGCGCGCGGGCCGGTGCTGCTGCAGGATATCTGGCTCATCGAGAAACTGGCCCATTTCGACCGCGCAGTCATCCCTGAACGCCGCATGCACGCCAGGGGCTGAGGCGCGGCCGGCGCCGAACGCGACATCCGCGGCTTCGCCGTGAAGTTCCACACCGAGGAAGGAAACTGGGACATCGTGGGCAACAACACGCCCGTGTTCTTCTTCGGCGATCCCTTCCGCTTCCCGGACCTGAACCACGTGGTCAAGCGCGACCCGCGCACGGGACTCCGTTCGGCCGACAGCAACTGGGACTTCTGGTCGCTGCTGCCCCAGGCGCCGCACCAGATCACCATCGTGATGTCAGACCGGGGGATTCCCAGAACCTTCCTCCACCTGCATGGCTTCGGAAGCCACACTTTCTCGATGATCAACGCCGCCAACGAACGCATCTGGGTCAAGTTCCATTTCCGCTCCCGGCAGGGCATCGAAAACCTGACCGGCCAGGAAGCCGGCGCAATCATGGCCGGCGACTACGAAAGCCACGGCCGCGACCTGCTGCAGGCCATCGAACGCGGCGACTTCCCGCGCTGTACGCTGCACATCCCGGTGATGACGCAGGAACAGGCGCGCCGCCACCGGCACAACCCGTTCGACCTGACCAAGGTCTGGCCCAAGCGCGAGTATCCGCTCATCGAGGTGGGCGTCATGGAACTGAACCGCTATCCCGACAATTACTTCGCGGAAGTCGAGCAGGCCGCCTTCTCGCCCGCGGACGTGGTGCCGGGCATCGGCTTCTCGCCGGACAAGATGCTGCAGGCGAGGCTTTTCTCATAGGGTGATGCGCAGCGCTATCGCCTGGGCGTGAACTTCAGGAACACGGCGCACGCGATGGGCGGCGCGCGCGAGTAGGTGAAGCGGCGTCACATCGAAAACTGCGCCAAGGCCGACCCGGCCTGTGCCGCCGGCGTCGCGACAGCGCTCGGCCTGTAGCGCCGCCCGTGCACCGCTACGCCATCGCCCCGCTCGCCGCAGAACAGGCCTGCCGATGGAAACTGGCGCGATATTGCGCGGGCGTCACGCCCAGGCGCTCGCTGAAGACCACCCGCATTCTATCCACCGACCCGAAACCGCAACTGAATGCGACCGACTTCAACGGCCGTTCGCTCGCCTCCAGCATCCTGCGCGCGGCGTCGATGCGCGCTCGCAGCACAAACTCGTGAGGCGTGATTCCGGCCTGCTGCATGAAATACCGCGCCAGATTACGAGGGCTCATGCCCGCTTGCGCCGCCAGCGATTGCAGCGTGTGCCGCTGGCCGATGTTCGCCATGACCAGCGCCTGGACGCGCGCCACGGGCGAACCCGGCTCGCAAGACGCCGCCAGATACGGACTGAACTGAGACTGTCCGCCCTGGCGCTGCGCGACCATCACCAGCCGCTTGGCCACGGCCAGCGCGACGCCTTGCCCGTGGCTTTCCCCGATCAGCGCCAGCGCCAGATCGATGCCCGCGGTAATGCCGGCGGACGTAACCAGGCGCCCGTCGCGGACATAAATCGCGTCCGGCTCGACCTCGGCCTGCGGAAACATCCCGGACAGCTTGCGGGCTTCCTGCCAGTGCGTCGTGACGCGCCGCCCATCGAGCAGGCCCGCATGCCCCAGCGCAAAAGCGCCGGTGCAGACCGACCCATAGACGCCCGCCCTCTCCGTCGCCTTGCGCAGCCAGGCCGTCAAGGCCGGATCGGGAGATGCATCGGGCATGGCCGGACCACCCGCGACCAGCAGGATGTCGAACGCGCCAGCGGCCTGCGCGTAATCCAGGTCGGCCACCAGTTGCATGCCATTGGACGCCCGAACCGGCGCGCGGCGCACAGCCACGAGCGCCGTCTCGTAGCGTTCGCCCGAGGACAGATGCGCATTGGCCTCGTGCAGCGCATCCACCGGCCCGGCCACATCCAGCGCTTGCACGCCTTCGTGTATGACGATCGCCACCCTCTGCACTGTCATGGACGGGTTCTCCCGCAACGTCCGCCCGCGCCGTGTTTCATCCTCTTGGGGCCGGCGCGGCGCGGGCTGTGTCTCGTTGATCGGTTTTCCGATATGGGCTTCAGGCGCGGGCGCGGCGACGTCATACGGGCCACATGCCGGCGCACGCCGACATTAATGCCGTCGCCCCCCTGGCGGCTTCCCGCCCAGAACGGAATCCTACAACGGAGCCGCCCGCCTCGGCGACGAATTGTCGTTGCGGCCGGGATCCGCCGCCGCCATTTCCCCGGGGCATCGTTCCCCGCGGCCAACGTCTCCGGAACGTCGAAGCGCTGTTTCTGCGAGACGGCGATGGCCGCGCCCTGCCCGACGCCGAGTACTACACCCGCGTCGACAAAAGCGTCCGCCCGCCTTCGGAGCAGCGGCCTGAGGTAAAACAGCCAATACTCCGCATCCCCGGCGACGGCGTCGCGTCGTCGCGCGGATCGTCTCCACTTTTCGACAGGGCCCTTGCCAATGACCTCCGCACCCGCTGCCCCCGACCTCCCTGCCGAAGTCCGGCATCTCATTGAAGCGTTCGAAGCAGTCCCGGGCATTTCGTCCGTCGAAATAAAAAGGCTGTATCTGCCCGACTTGGCGCTTTCCGATCTGTCGCTTCCCGGAGACTATGCTGACCTGCCCACGGCTGCGCTGCGCCGGTCCGGCGGCGGACGGCCCGACGAAACACTGCTGTCCATTCATTTTGAAATCAGCCGCAACGAAGCCGGCCTCGACGGCCTGGAGTTCCTGGCCTGGTGGACCCGCGACCGGGCCCGCGCCGGCGAAAACGTCCAGCTCAGGGCCATCGCCCTTCCGCCTGTCGCCGGCGGCCGCAAGCAATGGGGAACGACGCTCAGGTTCTCCCTCGATTGGTTCTACGTGGACCCGGCGCAGGACATGGCGCAACTGCTGAAAGCGATGGACGAGGCGGCGGGGAGCATCGGCCTGTTCCTGGATCTGTATGGGGAGGCGTTTCGGTAGCGGGCCGGCGACTGGCGAACGTGTCCGCAGTGGCAAGGCGAACTTCGAGGCGGCGGGATTTGACGTTGAAGCACCGACGCCGACCTCCGTCTGCCGTGCCGGGCGTCAGCACGTCCGGCTTTTCCGTGAACGCAAACCGCCTACCTGGCCCGCCGGCGCCAGGCCCACGCCACCGCCGCGACTGGCGCAAGAATCGTCAGCCAGGACAGCGCGTCCCAGACCCCGTCGCCCAGCAGCGCCGACACCAGGCCCACGCCGGAGGCCACGCCCAGCCAGACAGGAATCCGAAACACTTCGCCCGCCGACTGCAGGTGGTCGGTGCGCACGTGCCGGGCTTCGTGCTTGTTCATTGCGCGGCCTCCTTTGCGCGGCCGGGGCGCGGCGCGTCCGCGCGATCGGGCGCGCCATCGGTTTGCACGCCCGATGCCGCGACCGCCTTCGGCTTGCGCAGCCACAGGTACAGCCCGCTGCCCAGCACGACGATGGCGAAGATGTCCAGCACGGCCCACAGCAGCTTCAGCGGCAGGCCGCCGTAATCGCCGAAATGCAGCGGTTGAGACAGGAACAGCGTTTTCACGTACCAGGGCATGTCGCGCGAGTCGGTCAGCTTGCCGGTGGCGGCATCCACCAGCGCCGGCTTGAGCAAACGCGAGGTGACGGGCGTGCTGCCTTTCAGGAAAAACGTGTAGTGATGCGGACTGGAGAACATCGTGCCCGGATACGCCACCAGGCTGACCGTCATGTCCGGCACCGCGGCGCGCGCGGCGCGAAGGGACGCCTCCAGATGCGCGGGTTGCGTCACGGGCGGCAAGCCCCGGTACGGGGCCGTCATCTCGGCCATCTGGTCCATCTGCCACAGGCTCAGCACGATGCGGTTCAGGGTATTGATGCTGCCCGTCACGCCGACCACCAGCAGCCACACGACGGTAACGATGCCCAGCAGGTTGTGCCAGTCCAGCCATTTGACGCGCGCGCTGCGCCGGGTGCGCAGCGCGCCGAACTTCAGGCGGCGCATGAACGGGTAGTACAGCACCACGCCCGACACGATGGCCGCCACCATCAGCAAGCCCATCGCACCCAGGAACAGCATGCCGGGCAGCCCGGCGAACATGTCCGTGTGCAGCTTGAGCATGACGTACATGAAGCCTTCATTGGTGGCGGGCTCGTCGAGCACTTTGGCGGTACGTGAGTCCACGATGACGGCGTGGTTCTCTTCGGGCGGCGCGTCGATGGCGCTGGCCATCGACACGTACGTGATGTCAGGATGCTCGTCCTGCTCCCAGAACATGTAGCGGATGACCTCGCCCGGGCGGCGCTCCAGCGCGGCTTGCGCAATCCGGTCCAGGCTGGCGTTGGGCGTGCCCGCCGGCATGGGCGGCGCCTCGACCACGCCCGAAAGGTGCTCGATTTCCTCATGAAAAATCAGCGGCAGCCCGGTCAGGCACAGCAGCAGCATGAATACCGTGCAGACCAGGCTGCTCCACTTGTGTATCCATGACCAGGTGCGCGTCGACATTCAGGCCGCCTCAGAACGCGATACCGGTCGATAGCGTAACCGTGCGCGGCGATCCCACGAACAGATAGCCGGCGGTCGCCGTGCCCCAGTAGTCTTTGTCGAACAGGTTTTCCACATTCAGGCGGAAGGTCACGGGTTTGCCGCTTATCTTCGTTTCGTAGCGCGCGCCGGCATCGACGCGAGTCCAGCTCGGCACCGACAGCGAGTTGGCCGCATCGGCGTAGGTGCTGGCGGTATGGATGACGCGGCCGGTCAGCGTCAGGCCCGGTACGAAGGGAGTGTCCCATTCGGCGCCGAGATTGAATTGCCAGTCGGGCACGCCGATGGCCTTGTTGCCTTTCAGGTCGGACGACACGGCCTTGGTGATGGAGCCGTCGATGTAGCTGACGCCGCCCAGCAGGCGCAGGCCGCGCGCCACTTCGCCGGCAAAGGTGGCCTCGACGCCCCGGTTGCGCTGTTCGCCGAACACGCCAAACGTGTTGCCGGAAATGCCCGAGCTGGGACGGGTCAGCTCGAACAGGGCGATCGTGGCCAGCATCTTGTCGTCCAGGTTGTACTTGGCGCCGATCTCCTTCTGCTTGGATTTGAACGGCGACAGGGTTTCTCCCGGATTGGTGATCGCGGCGCTGGTGGGCGCGGTGTCGCCCTGGGACAGCCCTTCGACGTAGCTGGCATACAGCGAGAGATCGGGCCGCACTTTGAGCACCGCGCCGGCGAACGGCGTGGTGGCGCGCTTGTCGTAGCGGGGGCCGCCGGGTTCGCCAGTCATGAAGTTGTAGCTCTGCCCTTCGACCTGCTGCCGGCGCACGCCCAGCGACAACTGCAATCGGTCTTCCATGAAGGACAGCGTGTCCGCCAGCGCATAGCTCGTGAGCTTGGTGCGCTGATAGCGGCGCAGCGGGTTGTCGATGCCGGAGGTGGAGGGCGTGTCGAAGACATCGCCCGAGTAGATGTTGGAGCTGCCGCCAGGATAGCCCGTGTAGAAGCCCAGCCGGGCGTCCTGGTCCAGCTTGGTGTAGCCGAACGCCACACGGTGGCCCACCGGACCGGTGGAAAAATTGCCGCGCAGCCCGGCTTCGGTGGACCTGCTGTCCACGGTCATGCGCTGCCAGCCGCCAAAATAGGAATAGTCGCCCTGCGCATTCAGCAGGACGGGGTTGGCGGCGATGGAAGCCCAATTCAGTTTGCGCTGGCCATAGCCGGCGTAGGCGGTAAGCTTGTCCGTCAGGTCATACTCGACCTTGAACACGCCCGATCCGTTGCGGCCATCGCTCCAGCCCAGTCCGGGATACGGGTTCTTGTTGCTCGGCGCCTCGGGAATCGAAGCCAGGCCCGGGCCAAGCTGGAACTGGCGCACGACATTGTCGATGCGTTCCTTCTGCCACAGCAGGTCCAGCGAAGCGCGCAGCGCCTGGCCGCGGTAGTCCAGCGCCAGGGACGCCAGACGCTCGCGCGTGGACTGGTCCTTGATCGGCGTATCGCCGTCGCGGGTCATGGCGTTGACCCGGATGCCGAAGGCATTGTCCGGCCCGAATCGGCGGCCGATATCGGCATGCACGCCGAATACCGAATCCGATCCGACGCTGCCCGTCACGCGCGTGATCGGATCATCCGTGGCGCGCTTGGGCACCAGGTTGACGACACCGCCCACGCTGCCGCCCGGCGTCATGCCGAACAGCGCCGCGGACGGGCCCTTGATGATCTCCACCCGCTCCAGCGTCTCCACCGGCGCGCGCCAGTATGGGGCCAGGCCGAACATGCCGTTGAACGCGAAGTCCCCCGTCGGCACGGTGAAGCCGCGGATGGTGAGGTCTTCGTTGATATTGGAACGCGCGCTGCCCATGCGCACCGACGAATCCGACGCGGCCACGTCGGCGACCGACCGCGCCTGCTCGTTCTCCATGGTTTGCGCGGTATAGCTGGTCACACTGAAGGGCGTGTCCATGACGGACGTGTTGCCCAGGATGCCCATCCGGGCGCCGCCGCCGATCTGCCCGCCCGCGATGGGCGCGGGCGCTTCGTCCATGGCCGCCTGGGCGCCGGAAACGGTAATGACGGGCAGCACCTTCGGCGCGGCAGCATCCGGGCCGGCCGTCTGGGCCGTTACCGTGGCAGCGTACAGCGTCGCGCCGCCCGCCAGCGCCCGTTTCATGGCCGCGGTTACGCGCCGCTGCGCGCGTTTGCGATGCACCATTGCTTTTTCCACCCCTGGCCCCGAATGTTATTTCATGAAACGCGCATGATAATCATTCCTGTTTCATATGACTATCCGGCGTTTCCAGGCTGTTGCAAGGCAGTCACGGTTCGCGGAACGCGGGGCCGCGCGCGACAGGCCCTGCCGGTCCTTCGATGACCGCCGCAAACAAAGGCCGGCGGGCCGGAAACCCGCGAGGCCGCCAATCCCTGGCCGGCCAGAGCGGCATCGGAGAAAAAACGGGACGGGGCGTATGGCCCCAAAAAAGGGACGGGTATAACCTACGCCGCGATGGCCTGGGCCAGTTTCTGGATGGACAACGGCGCGCAGCCCTCGGCATCGTTGCTGACCGTCACGTAGGCCGGCTGGCCCGCGCCCGTGATGCCTCGGATCGTGCGCGCCAGCACCGCGCGAGTAGGGAGATCCTCGCTGAGAATGGCATTGAACGGATCGTGCTTCTTCTGCGCGTCGGCGTAACCATACGCGCCGAAAACGCGGTTCAGGTTCCACCGGCAGACCAGCGGCCCCGGCCACAGGGCGCGCAGCATCGGCAACTGCGCTTCGATCGGCGGCATCTTGCCATGCAGGCCCAGGCAGAAAGTGGCTCCATGCGCCTTGAGCGTCTCGACCAGTGCCCGGCCCAATAGTTCAGGGTCGCGCACTTCCACCGCGACGATCACCGCGTCATGCCCGGACAAAGCCTGCCGGACAGCCGCCAGCATGCCGCCCAGCTTCTCCAGCAGCGAGGCGGGACGGCTCAGCCAGCCCCAAGGCAGGGGACTCAGCTGAAACACCAGGACGCCGAGCTTGGCGCCCAGACCTTCGAGGACCGGCCGCACGAAATCTGCGACGGCCCGCGACGGGTCGAGAAACCCCGGATTGCGTTCGCGCGCCTTGCCTGTCTCGCCGCGCACCTGGGCGTCGGTAATGCTGGCGGGACATTTGACGACGAAACGGAAGCCGTCATCGACCTGCCCCGCATAGTCGGCATACTGGCTTGCCGTCAAGGGACGCCAGAAAGAGCGGTCCACGCAAACCGTGCGCAGCAGCGGGTGCCGGTGGTAGGCGACCAGCCCGTGCCTGGACAGCGTGCTCGAATCGTATTCGCCATCCCAGACCAGCCCTTCCCAGCCCGGATACGACCAGGTAGAGACGCCAAAACGCAGCTGCGCCGGAAGCTGCCGCGCGAGCGCGCGCCAGCCCTCCGCCGCGGGGGCGGGCAGCACCTTGGCCGTGCCTCGCGGGGCAGGGGCATCCGGATTCGCACGGGACGCCGCGCGGTTCGAGGCGCGGGCCGGCGGCAGGGGAAGCGCATCTCCAAAAAGATCGTCTTGCATGCGGGTCATACTGGCGCTGAGGTAGGCTAAAGGGTACTTCAATGCCGGCCGTGGCGTCCGGAACGGGCCCCGAGATCGGGGCCGCGCGCAGGACACTGACGCAGGCCCCGCATTGCGAGTAAGGTACGAGCAGAGGCCTCGATTGCCCGGCACTTCGGCCTGTGCCGCCAGCGGGAACCAGACATCATGAAGATCCTTCGTTCAGCCTTGCGCCCTGCCCTCGTCGCCGCCGCGTGCGCTTCGATTGCCGCCTGCGCGGACAATCCGCCCCGGCAAACCGATATGGACTACCGGAGCCGCCCCCCTTCTCCCACGGTACGGGACACCAACAGCAGGCCAGGCTCGCCGGGCCAGCGCTTGACCATACAGTCCGGCGAAGGAGAAAGGTTGAATCTCCCCTGGTTCATCCAGGACACGCAGGACTGGATCAACAGCAACTGATGAAGTCCAGCTGACGACGCGCTCCTGTCGAATCCGTTCCCGCCCTCAGCGCCCGGCTCGCCGTCATCGGCAATGAAAACGCCTCCCGGCGTAGACTTCATCGAGAGGAATACGAAACTGCCCACAAATCGACCGCCATTTTCTGCAACACGACGCCCCCTGATTCGAGTGAATATTCCGGGGATGGCAAGCAGGCCATCGGCGGTTGGAGCGGGCGCATGGAAAGACGGCAGGCAAAGCGGCGGATCGGGGTGGGAAAAAAGACATATGGCCAGGCCGACGTGCTTGCGGCGGCAAGAGCGCGCATCCGCCTGGTGTTCTCGCATTTCGAGCGCGTCTGTGTCGCCTTCTCCGGCGGCAAAGACAGTTCCGTCACCCTGCACCTGGCGCTCGAGGCCGCCAGGGAACTCGGGCGCGGCCCGGTGGACGTGCTGTTCATCGATCTCGAGGGCCAATACCAGGCCACGATCGCCCACGTGGAAAACATGTTCGCCTCCGAAGACGTGCGGCCCTGGTGGATCTGCCTGCCGATCAACCTGCGCAACGCGTCCAGCATGCGCGAGCCCTACTGGTGCGCTTGGGAACCCGGACGCGAGGCCGATTGGGTCCGGCCCATGCCCACGCACCCCGCCGTGATCTCCGACCCGGCCCGCCTGCCCTTCTACCGCTATCGCATGGAGTTCGAGGAGTTCGTGCCGGCCTTCAACGAATGGCTGGCGCGCGACGTGCCCACCGCGGTGCTGGTGGGCATCCGCTCCGACGAATCGCTGAACCGCTACCGGGCGGTCAAGCTGGGCGCCAAGACCAAGAAGCGCGCCTGGACGCCTCCTGGCGGCGAGGGGCCGGTGGCATGGAGCACCCAGGACCAGCCCGCCAGCCGCGCGATCACCTTTTTTCCCATCTACGACTGGAAATTCCCCGACATCTGGCGCTACATCGCGGACCACGGTCATCCTTACAACCGCATCTACGACCAGATGCACCGCGCGGGCGTGCCCTTTTCCCAGATGCGCATCTGCCAGCCCTACGGCGACGACCAGCGCAAGGGGCTGGACCTCTTCCACCGTCTGGAACCGGAAACGTGGTTCCGCGTCGTGCGGCGCGTCTCGGGCGCGAACTACGGCGCGCGCTACTGCCGCCAGCAGTTCCTCGGCTATCGCGGCGGGCTGGGATTGCCGCCCACGTTCACGAGCTGGAAACAGTATTGCCAGTTCCTCTTGCTCAGCATGCCGCCCGTACTGAGGCAGGTCTATCAGCGGCGCATCGACCGCTTCATCCAGTGGTGGGCCGCGCACAACTACCCCGTGGACTGCTGGCCGGACGCCGGCATTCCCGCGCTGGAAAACCGCAAGGCACAGCCGTCCTGGCGGCGCGTGGGAATGTCTCTCATCAAGTCGGACATGGCCCGCTCGCTGTCTTTCGGCTATGCGCGCCAGGACGTCGAACCGCTGTTGGCCACCAGGCCCGGAACGCCTCGATGACGCCGCCCGGACGCACCGCTTACCCTCCCGCCCGGCACGGCCGGGCGTCCTAGGACAGAAACACATGCAGAGCAAAACGAACCAGGCCGTGCTCGATCTGGCGAGCCGGGCCGAAACCATCTTCCGTGAACTGCCCGACCTGCCGTTGGCCGCGCGCGTCGAAGCCATCAACCTGTTGCGCCGGCTGCTGCACCAGTACAGCCCGTTCTCCGGCGAGCCGGTGGATTGCGTGCAGTGGGTGCCCGGCGACGAGGTCGTGGGCAACGACTACAACCCCAACACCGTCGCGCCCCCTGAAATGCGGCTGCTGGAACGTTCCATCGGCGCCGACGGCTTCACCCAGCCCATCGTCGCCCACCTCGATGAAGACGATCGCAGCATCGTGGTGGACGGCTTCCACCGCCAGCGCGTAGGGAAAAAAACCGGCCCCATCAAGGCCCGCCTGCACGGCTACCTGCCCCTTGCGTACGTCCGGAGCGACCGCGGCGACATCGCCAGCCGCATCGCCGCCACCATCCGCCACAACCGCGCGCGCGGCGTGCACGGTGTTGCGCCCATGACCGACGTGGTGGTGAACTTGCTGCGCTCCGGATGGACGGACGGCGAGGTGGCGCGGGAACTCGGCATGGACGACGACGAAGTCCTGAGGTTCAAGCAGGTTTCGGGCCTGCCCGAACTCTTCCGCGATCACGAATACTCGCCATCCTGGTCCTGAGCGCTCCCGCGCCGCGCTCAGAAGCGGTGCCGCAGGCCGACGGCCGCGGCAGTGCTGCGCAGATCGTCCTGGAACGCGAAGTTGTCGGCGTAGGACGCGTAGGCGTACAGGTTGGTGCGCTTGCTCAGGTCGTAGGTGTAGCCCAGGCTGTAGACGCTGAACGTCCGGTCGTCGCCCGTCAGCCGGCTATTGCCGGGATCGACGTGCTGCCACGACGCCATGATGGTGTTGGCGCCCAGGGGCAAGGTCAGGCCCAGCAGGTATGAGTTCGCGCGGAAGCCGTCGGCCTGCTTGAAACTGCCCAGCGGCTCGCCCTGGCCGGGCGGCAGGGAGTCGAGATCAGCGCCGGAGAACCAGCCATTGCGCGTCTGCCCGAACACGGCCGACAGCTTGAGCACTTCGAGATCATAGGCGCCGCCCACGATGTACTGCTGGATGGGAACCGGCGAGCCGCCGTCGAACGGGTTGCCGCGGCTGGGGTTCATGCGATCGTACGACGCGGCCAGGGTCAGCGGGCCGTCCAGGTATTGCGCGCCGGCGGTGATCACGCGGTTGTTGTCGCTGGTGCGGAAACCGCCGCCTCGGTTGTCATCGGCGTTGAACGAATAGCCGATGCCGGACCTCAGCCCACCGAACGACGGCGTCTGGTACAGGACCAGGTTGTCCAGACGCATCGCCTTGGCCGAGCCGAAGGCCGTGCCCATGCTGGCCGTCTTGTAGCTCTCGCCGAACGGATCGATGCTGAGGAAGTGCTTGGAGGCCAGGTTGGTTTGCCGGCCGAACTCCAGCCGCCCCCAATCGCCGCTTTGCAGGCCGACGGTGGCCTGGCGTCCGAACAGCCGGCTGTGGTGCGACGGCTTGCCGTTGCTGGACGAGAAACCGCCTTCCAGGTTGAACGTGGCCCTCAGGCCATCGCCCAGGTCTTCCGAGCCCAGCAAGCCGAAACGCGAGGCGCCGCTCACGCCGTCCACGGCGCCGACGCGGCTTTCCTTGAAGCCGTCACGGCCTTTCACCTGGTTATAGCCCAGGCCGGCATCCACCGACCCATACAGCGTCAACGACGCCTCCGCGCAGGCCGCGCCCGTGAATCCCCCGGACAGTGCAACGGCCAACAATATCTTTCTCATTGTCGATTTCCCAAAGCGGTGTAACACGAACGGGCATGCGCAACCCGTTTGTGCGATAGGCGAGAGCCAACGCGCATGTGGGGGTGAAGCTATCACCGCTGGAAAATCCACATAATGACCTCCAGTCTGGTTTCTTGGGCGTAATGGCGTTGCCGCGTCTCTTATCCGGCTTTGGGGCGGAAACAGTGCCGTTGGCGTTGGAAAAGCAAATACTCCGGTGTTCGGGTGTCCGGGTGGCAGCGGCTGCGCGAACGGGAAGCTGAAAACGCCAAGCTCAAGCGCATATCTGCCGACTTGGCGCGGGAGAATACAGCGGTCACCGACATCTTGAATCGAAAATCCTGACGCTGTCGGCCAGGCGCGAAGTGGTGGAAAGCTGGCGCAAGCCACGCTCTCAATCACGCGCGCGAGCCAGATCGCCGGCCTGTCGCGGGCGGCGTACTCCAAGAGGCCAACGCCGGCATTCGAACGGGATGCCCAGGTCATCCATGCCCTCCATGCCGTTGCCATCCCGCATGGGCCCTGGGGATTCTGGAAGGGTTCTGCCCGGCTGCGGCTCGACGGTCACGGCAGGAATAAAGAGCGCGCTCATCGGGTGCACTGCGACATGCGTCTGAACTTGCCCCGGCGCAGCAAAAAGGGGCTGCCCGACCGGCCGCGACAGCCATTCGGTCCGGCCACAGAGCCCAATCGATGTTGGGCGCTCGACTTCATGTTTCAGACGCCAAACGTGATCGACGAAACGAACCGGGAATGCTTGGCCATCGGGCTAGGCATGTCCATTCCGTCGGCACGCCTGATTCGGATCTTGAGCTTCAGGGATAGACCACCGTGCCATCAGGCCGGACAACCGCCCCCGGCGTCAGGCTCGCAGGATCAATATGGCCAGGCCCCATGATGTGGAAAACCGCCATGCCCCCGGCCAGGAGATAGTCGGCCACGATGCGCCGGTGGCAGCGCCACCATACCGCCTCGGAACACATCAGCACGATGCGCTGCCGGCTGCCGAGGTCGATAAGATGATCCAGGCCGGCGCGAAACGGGGCCGACATCGCGTAATCCGCATAGTTGTGGAAGCTGTCGTTTTCCCAGAATCGATTGACAGCGCGGGAAACCGTTTTGGATTTTCCCCGCAGCCCGCCCAGCGCCCCCATGTGCTCGTACCCCACCTGCAGGGGAGCCAGCGCGACCGGCAGGACATCCTGATTGAACTGAGGGTTCGCACGCGAACGCGGCACCGTGCGGATATCGGCCACCAGCTCGATGCCGGCCTCTTGCAGCAATCCGGCGAATGCTTCCAGACTGCGGTTCGAATGGCCGATGGTGAAAAACGGCGGCGTCATGTCCGGCCCTTGCCGCGCACGCGCTCTAGCGCCTCGCCCCGGTGGGCGGCAATGTGGCCGGTCTTGTCGCTCTTGATCTCATACTGGGGATGTTCCGGCGATGCGCGATGCACGTGCCCCTTGTAGTCGAAATCCCGGGTATGAACGGCAATGATGGTGCCCGACACCCTGCCTGCCTCGGAATTCCAGGCGACGTAGTCACCGATCCTGAATCTCGTGGCCATTCGGTGCGCTCCTTGTCAGCCAGCAACAGCGTCGATCCATTGTGATCGAATTCTTGGGCCGATGCCAGGACACCGCAATGATAGCGCTCGGCAATCTTGCGCGCCCGGTCATGAACTTCTTCGGTCAGCAGCACGACCTTGCAACACTGCGAACCAGCTCCAGCACCTGCCCGATTTCGTCCCGGCCCATCTGAAAGTTGCGAACGCACACCTGAATGACTTCGTTAAGCACCTGGACGCTGATCACGGGCTGTTCCTGAAGCCAGGCTTCGGCCCGGTCCGCCTTGCTGCTTCCGGTCGGAACGGGTAGTTCACCCTCGCACACGCGACGCCTTGGCCTTTTTGCCTGCTCAGTTCAATGAGCTGGAGTTGATGCCCAAGGAACGCGAGCTGATCGAGATCTGCAAACAGGAGAAGGACGCTGGGCGCAAGACACTGGTCTATTCGGTCTACACCGGCACACGCGATACCACTTCGCGCCTGAAGGGTTTGCTCGAACAAGAAGGCTTCAAGGTAGCGGTGTTGCGCGCAAGCGTGGACGCCTCCCGCCGCGAAGACTGGATTGATGCCTTTGGCCAATAAGGCGCGCGCGTCGTTTCGGCGCACACGCGCTTCCTGCAACGCGACTTCTGGGTACGTCCCCAGCGACATCCGCTTCTGCTTAGTGGCCCAGCAATAGCGAAAGTGCCACGTTTTGCCACCCGTTGGGGGCACCGCCAAGCTGAGTCCGTCCGTATCGGCGACGGTATAAGCCTTGCCCGTGGCTTTCGCCTGTCGGACGGCCAAATCAGAAAGCGCCATGTCTAGCTCCTGACGTCATGTCAGAACTAGATGCTCGTCCGGTCTGTCTCGCGCCCCCAGCAACAATCCGGAACTCGGCCTGTCCGTATTCTGTGGACTAGATTGTGGACTAGAAACGGTCGGCTGCAGGCGGATTTCGGCGGATCGTCCTGGAATGTCGCAGCGAGGAAACTTCCCTCAAATCAGCGACTTACATTCCTTCATGGACGGCTGCGGATCTCCGCGGATTGCATGGATGGAGCGGGTGATGGGAATCGAACCCACGCTTGAGGCTTGGGAAGCCGCCGTTCTACCATTGAACTACACCCGCATCGGTGTCGTACCGGGACCGAGGTCCCGGCAGAGCGACGAATTATAGCGCGCCTTCACGACGCGCTGGGCGGCCGGCGACGGCAACGCGCTTGAACCCGGGGACATTCCCGGGCGCGCGCCAGCCGGCGCGCCGTCAATTCGCCGTCAATTCGCGGTGATGTTCGCCGCTTTGACGACTTTGCCCCAGCGTTCGTATTCCGCCTTGGTGTAGTCGCCGAGTTCCTTGGGGCCCATGTAGATGGCTTCGGCGCCCTGTTCGGCGGCTTTCTTGCGGAATTCCTCGGTAGCCATGATTTTCTGGATTTCGCCGGCGATTTTGTTGACGACGGCGGGCGGGGTGTCTTTGGGCGCGTACATGGCGAACCAGGACGAGACGATGAGGTCGGGGTAGCCGGCCTCGGCGGCGGTGGGCACGTTGGGCAGGGAGTCCAGGCGGGCCTTGCCGGTGACGGCGAGGGCGCGGAGCTTGCCGGCGGCGATCTGGCCGAGCAGCGGCGGCGGGGTGGTGACGGTCATGTCGACCGCGCCGCCGAGCAGGTCGTTGAGGGCCGGGCCGGTGCCTTTGTAGGGGATGTGGGTGATCTGGGTGCCGGCCATCTGGTTCAGGAGCTCGGTGGCGACCTGTTGCAGCGAGCCGTTGCCGGAGGAGGCGTAGTTGAGCTTGTTGGGGTTGGCCTTGGCGTAGTCGACGAGTTCCTTGAGGGACTTGATGGGCAGGTCGGGCCGGACAACGACGACCTGGGGCGCCGAGAGCACGTTGGCGACGGGCGCGAAGTCTTTGATGGGATCCCAGCCGCCGGTCGGGGTGACGTGGGGGGTGATGACCTGGAAGCCGGAATATTGCAGCAGCAGGGTGTAGCCGTCGGGCTTGGCGCGGGCGACGGCCTGGGCGGCGATGCCGCCGGAGGCGCCGGGCTTGTTCTCGACGACGACGCTCTGGCCGAGCGCGGCGCCCAGGGGCTGGGCAATGAGGCGGGCGGCGATGTCGGTGGTGCCGCCGGGCGCGGCGGAGACGATGAGCGAGATGGGGCGGTCGGGGAAGTTCTGCTGGGCGTGGGCGGCGCCGGCGGCGGCCAAGGCGATGACGGCGGCGCAGGCGCGCAGGGCAAAGCGGGGTAGTGCCATGGTTGTCTCCTGGTTTTGTTGTGGTGGAGCGGTTTCGGGGTTGAAAGCGGTCAGGCGGCGTCGGGGAAGCGCTCGGCGAGCCAGGCCGGGGGCTGATGCAGGGCCAGCCGCTGGCCGGCCTGGAGCAGCGCGTTGGGCAGGCTGCGCTGCACGAGCTCGGGCAGGCCGCGCACGATCTGCATGAGGGGTTCGAGGGCGACGCCGGTCTGTACGCCCATGCAGGCGAACATGTGCACGAGCTCTTCGGTGTTGACGTTGCCGCTGGCGCCGGGCGCGTAGGGACAGCCGCCGAGGCCGCCGGCGGCGGCGTCGAAGCGGGTGATGCCCGTCTGCCAGGCGGCGATGGCGTTGGCGAGCGCCATGCCGCGGGTGTTGTGCAGGTGGACGGTGAGCGCGGCGCCTGGCAGGCGGCGGGCGGCCTGTTCGCACAGGTCGGCGACCTGGGTGGGGTAGGCCATGCCGGTGGTGTCGCACAGGGTGATGCCCTGCGCGCCGGCCTGGACGAGGCGGTCGGCAAGGTCGAGCACGGTGGCGGCGGGCACGTCGCCATCGAAAGGGCAGCCGAAGGCGGTGGACAGCGAGACGTTGCAAGGCGCGCCGGCGCGCCGGGCGGCGGCGAGCACCTGGGACAGTTCCGCGAAGGACTGTTCGCGCGTCATGCGCAGGTTGGCGCGGTTATGGGTTTCGCTGCAGGACATGACGAGGTTCATTTCGTCGGTGCCGGCTTCGAGGGCGCGCTCCAGGCCCCGCACGTTGGGGACGAGGGCGGTGTAGATGACGCCTTCGCGCCGCCGGATGCCGCGCATGACGTCGACCGCGTCGGCGAGCGCGGGAATGGCCTTGGGCGAGGTGAAGCTGGTGACCTCGATGCGGGCGAAACCGCAGGCCGAGAGCGCGTCGACGAAGGCGATCTTGTCTTCGGTGGCGACGAGGGCCTTTTCTATCTGCAGGCCGTCGCGGGGGCCGACTTCGTTGATTTCGATGCGGGCGGGCCCGGTGTTCATGCAATGACTCCCTTGGCGCGCAGGGCGCTGCGCTGTTCGGCGGTGAGGCCCGCGGATTCGAGGACGGCGTCGGTGTGCTCGCCCAGCGTCGGGGCGCGGTCGTGGACGGCGCCGGGATTCTCGGAAAGCAGGGGGAAGACGGCGGGCATTTCGACGTTGAGACCGCTGGCCGATTCGACCTGGGTGATGGCGTTGCGGGCGCGGTAGTGGGGATCGCGGGCGATGTCGGCCACGTTGTAGATGCGGCCGGCGGGCACGTGGGCTTCGAGCATGGCGGCCAGCACTTCGTCGATGCTGCGCTGGCGGGTCCAGTCGCCGATGGCGGCGTCGATTTCGGCGACGCGGCGCGCGCGGCCGTCGTTGTGGGCGAGGTCGGGGTCCTGCCCAAGGTCGTCGCGGCCGATGCGGGCCATGAGCCGGGTGTAGATGGCGTCGCCGTTGCCCGCGATGAGCACGTAGCCGTCGCGGCAGGGGTAGGCGTTGGAGGGCGCGATGCCGGGCAGCGAGGCGCCGGCGGGTTCGCGCACGGCGCCGAAGACGGAGTATTCGGGCAGCAGGCTTTCGCTGAGGTTGAAGAGGCTTTCGTAGAGGGCGGCGTCGATGACCTGGCCCTGCCCGCCGCGCGCGTCGCGCTGGTAGAGGGCGAGCAGCACGCCGAGAGCGCCGTGCAGGCCGGCGATGGTGTCGCCCAGCGAGAGGCCGGCGCGCACGGGCGCGCGGCCGGGTTCGCCGTTCAGGTAGCGCAGGCCGGCCATGGCTTCGCCGATGGCGGCAAAGCCCGGTTCGCGCGCCTTGGGGCCGGTCTGGCCGTAGCCCGAGATGCGCAGCATGATGAGGCGCGGGTTGAGTTCGTGCAGGGCTTCCCATGAGAGGCCCCATTTTTCCAGGGTGCCGGGGCGGAAGTTCTCGATGAGCACGTCGGCCTCGCGGGCCAGCAGGCGCACGATGTCCTGCCCTTCGGGCTGGCGCAGGTCCACGCAGACGGACTGCTTGTTGCGCGACTGGGCTTCCCACCAGACGGACGTGCCTTCGTGCAGCAACCGCCATTTGCGCAGCGGATCGCCCTGCCCGGGCGGCTCGATCTTGATGACCTGCGCGCCGAAGTCCGCCAGCGTCTTGGCGGCGAACGGCCCCGCGATGAGTTGTCCGAGTTCCAGCACCCGTATGCCGGCGAGAATCTGCCCTGCCATGCGGCCTCCGGTGTCCATTCCTGATTGAAAGGCGCCCAGTGTGCGCGCAAAGGGCCGACCGGCGGAATGGACAATCGGGAAAAGGGGCGTTCCCGGATCGAGAAAGCCCCGCCGGGGCTGCCTTCCCGGGGGCTGTCTTCCCTACTCCTGGACCTGGCCGCGCAGGTGGGCCAGCAGCAGGCGGGCGGCCACGGTGAGGGATTCTTCGGCGCCGCGCACGCCCAGGAGCAGCCGGCGGCGGGCCCAGTCGTCGGCGAGGGGAATGAGCCGGATGGGCATGGAGCGCGCGTGCGGCTCGGCGGCGATGCGGGGCAGCACGCCGACCCCGCCCGTGGCGGCCACCATGCGGCAGATGGCGTCGAAACTGCGCACCTGGATGCGCAGCTTCATGGCGCGGCCCAGGTTGGCGCTTTCTTCGGAAAGCCGGGTGGCGAGGGAGGTGGCGGGCGGCAGGCCGACGTAGTCGTAGGCCAGGGTGTCGGCGAAGGCGATCTGCGGCTGGCCGGCCAGGGGATGCCGCTGGGGCGCGATGAGCACGAGCTCGTCGAGCCGGTAGGGATAGGTGAGCAGGCCGGGCGCGGGGGTGCGGTCGGCGAAGACGCCGATGTCGGCGCGGTTTTCGTGCAGGGCGGTGACGATGTCGCTGCTGTTCTGCTCTTCCAGGTCGATGCGCACGGCCGGATGGGCCTCCATGAAGGCGGCCAGGTCTTCGGGCAGGAACTGGGTAAGCGAGGAGGTGTTGGCGGCAATGCGCACCTGGCCGCGCACGCCCTGGGCGAAGTCGGAGAGCGCGCCGGCCATCTGGTCCACTTCCTGCAGCACGCGCAGCGCGTGGACGAGACAGGCCTGGCCGGCGTCGGTAAGCTCCACGCCGGCGGCATTGCGGTACAGCAGGGGCGTGCCCAGGGCCGCCTCCAGGTCGGAGATGCGCTTGCTGGCCGCGCCCACGGCAAGGTGCGAGTGGCGGGCGCCGGCAGAGATGCTGCCCTGGCGCGCCACCGAGACGAAAAGCGAGAGCGTGACGAGGTCGATACGGGCAATGTTCATGGAAAAGACGCCGTGGCGGGCCGGGCAGGCGCGGCCCGCCGGGATGAACGCGCCCGTGTCCCGGACGCTGGCATGCCGGACATTAATGTCCCTATTTTAGGGCGTCTGGACGACGCGCCCGCCCCGGCGGTGCCACTACAATCCCGCCTATGAATACGCATACCCCGGCGGGCACGCCCGCGAATCCCCCCGAGCATAACCCTGCCGCGCCCGCGCCGGGCGCGGTGTCGCCGTCGACCCAGGCCGCGCTGGAAAGCGCCGCGCGCGCACCCAACAGCCCGGGCGCCACCCATATCCGCAGCTTCGTGCACCGCCGGGGCCATATCACCCAGGGCCAGCGCGAGGCGCTGGAGCGGCTGCTGGGCAAGTGGTCCATTCCTTACGCGCCGCGCCGGCTCGATCCTGCCGCCGCCTTTGGCCGCGAGGCGCCCACCATCCTGGAAATCGGCTTCGGCATGGGCGAAACCACCGAGAAAATCGCCCTCGCCCGTCCGGACGACAATTTCCTGGGCGTGGAGGTGTTCAATGCCGGCGTGGGCTCGCTGCTGCGCCGCATCGAAGACTCGCAGATCCAGAACCTGCGCATCATCCAGCACGACGCGGTGGAAGTGGTGCGCGACATGATCGCCCCCGACTCCCTGGCGGGCGTGCACATCTATTTTCCGGACCCTTGGCCCAAGAAGCGCCATCACAAGCGCCGCCTCATCCAGCCGCCCTTCGTGTCGCTGCTGGCCAGCCGCATCGCGCCGGGCGGCTATCTGCACTGCGCCACCGACTGGGAAGACTACGCGGTGCAGATGCGGGAAGTGCTAAGCGCCGAGCCGCTGCTGCGCAACACGGCCGAGGGCTATGCGCCCCGCCCCGATTACCGCCCCCTGACCAAATTCGAGACGCGCGGCCTGCGCCTGGGCCACGGCGTCTGGGATCTCATTTTCAAGCGAGTCGCCTGATGCTCTATCCGCCGATCGACCCTTACCGCCACGGCCTGCTGGACACCGGAGACGGGCACCAGATCTATTGGGAGCTCTGCGGCAACCCCGAGGGCAAGCCGGCGGTGTTCCTGCATGGCGGGCCGGGCAGCGGATGTTCGCCGGTGCACCGGCAGCTTTTCGATCCGCGCCGCTACAAGGTGCTGCTGTTCGACCAGCGCGGCTGCGGCCGTTCGCAGCCGCACGCCAGCCTGGAGAACAACACCACCTGGCACCTGGTGGCCGACATGGAGCGGCTGCGCGAGGAAATCATGGGCGCGGAGCAGTGGCTGGTGTTCGGCGGCTCCTGGGGCTCGACCCTGGCGCTGGCCTATGCGCAGACCCATCCCGACCGCGCCAGCGAGCTGGTGCTGCGCGGCATTTTCGGGCTGCGGCGCGCGGAGATCCAATGGTTCTACCAGGAAGGCGCGTCGTGGCTGTTTCCCGACCAGTGGGAGCACTACCTGGCGCCGATTCCCGAAGAAGAGCGCGGCGACCTGGTCATGGCCTACCACCGCCGGCTCACGGGTGGCGATCCGGCCGAGCAGCTGCGCGCGGCCAAGGCCTGGAGCCGCTGGGAAGACAGCACCATCACCCTGCTGCCCAGCCCGCGCCACCAGCAGAGCCATGCGGCCGACCGGGCCGCGCTGGCTTTCGCGCGCATCGAGAACCACTATTTCGTAAACGGCGGCTTCATGGAAGAAGGCCAGCTCATCCGCGACGCCTACAAGCTGCACGGCATTCCCGGCACCATCGTGCAAGGCCGCTATGATGTCTGCACGCCGGCGCGCACGGCGTGGGATCTGCACCGCGCCTGGCCGCAGGCGGAGTTCCATCTCGTGCCCGACGCCGGCCACGCCTTCGACGAACCCGGCACGCTGGCGCGCCTCATCGCCGCCACCGACGCTTACGCAACACGCTGAGGATACGCATGCACATCACACTGAACGGAGACGCCCGCGAGTTTCCCCTGGACACCACCGTCAACGAACTGCTGCAGGCCCTGGGCTACGCGGGCAAGCGCGTGGCCGTGGAGCGCAACGGCGAAATCGTGCCCAAGAGCCAGCACGCGCAGACCGTGCTGTCCGACGGAGACCAGCTCGAGATCGTGGTGGCCGTGGGCGGCGGCTGACCGCCCGCGCACGGCCTCTCATCCATCCGACGGCCGCGATGCGGCCGTTTCTTTTGCGCCCCCGCCGGCGCGCCGCAACACACGATGCGCAACATTCTTGCCTGATCCCTCATGGCTCTAGCAACCTGTTACATGCTGGTTCTCGTGCGGCGCGGAAAACGCGGTACATAATCGTCGGGCAGCGGCGCTGTCCGCCTGGCAGTTTCTCTCAAGCCAACACTGATAAAGGAATCGCTATGGGTCTGCTCAATTTCATTAAGGATGTCGGCGAAAAGCTCTTCGGGGCCAGCGAGGCCAAGGCCGCCACCGCGGACGAGCTGAAGAAAGAGCTGGACAAGCACGGCCTGAATGCCGATGGCCTGAATATTTCCGTGGACGGCGACAAGGTCACCATTTCGGGCGAAGCCGCCAGCACGGAAGATGCCGAGAAAATCGCCCTGGCGCTGGGCAATACCGTGGGCGTGGCCCAGGTGGACAACCAGCTCAAGGTGAAGCAGGCGGCGCCCGAAGCCACCATGTACACGGTGCAAAAGGGCGACAACCTGTGGAAGATCGCCGAAGCGCACTATGGCAAGGGCCAGGGCGCGAAGAACACGCTGATCTTCGAGGCCAACAAGCCCATGCTGACCAGCCCCGACAAGATCTATCCGGGCCAGGTGCTGCGCATTCCTCCGCTGCAGTAACCCCCCGCCATCCGCGGGCGCTTCCGTGCCGGATGCGCCCGCGAACGCCACGGCTTACTTGAAGCCGAAGCGGCCCAGGCCCTTCATGCCGCCCATGGCGCGCATCATCTTGGCCATGCCGCCTTTTTTCATCTGCTTCATCATGCCCTGCATCTGCTCGAACTGAGACAGCAGGCGGTTGACTTCCTGTACGGGCACGCCGGCGCCGGCGGCGATGCGGCGCTTGCGCGAAGCCTTGATAAGCTCGGGCTTGGCGCGCTCGGCCGGCGTCATGGAGTTGAGGATGCCCTCGGTGCGGCGCAGCTGCTTTTCGGCCTGCCCGCCCTGGAGCTGGCCGGCGGCCTGCTGGAACTGGGCGGGCAGCTTCTCGAGCAGCGAACCCATGTCGCCCAGCTTCTTCACCTGGCCGAGCTGGTCGCGGAAGTCGTTGAGGTCGAACTTGTTGCCCGACTTGATCTTGGCGGCCAGCTTCTGCGCTTCGGCGATGTCGATGTTCTTCTGGGCCTGCTCCACCAGGGAGACGATGTCGCCCATGCCGAGCACGCGCTGCGCCATGCGCTCGGGGTAGAACGGCTCCAGGCCGTCGAGCTTCTCGGACACGCCGACGAACTTGAGCGGCTTGCCGGTGACGTGGCGCACCGAGAGCGCCGCGCCGCCGCGGGCGTCGCCGTCGAGCTTGGTGAGCACCACGCCGGTGAGCGGCAGCGCCTCGGCGAAGGCGCGCGCGGTGTTGACCGCGTCCTGGCCCTGCATGGCATCCACCACGAACAGGGTTTCGACCGGCTTGACGAGATCGTGCAGCGCGCGGATTTCGCGCATCATGGCCTCGTCGATGCCCAGGCGGCCGGCCGTATCGAGAATGAGCACGTCGTAATGATGGCGGCGCGCGTGGTCGACGGCATTGCGGGCGATGTCTTCGGGCTTCTGGCTGGGATCGGAGGGCAGGAAGTCCACCCCGACCTGGGCCGCCACGCTTTTCAACTGGTCGATGGCCGCCGGGCGGTAGACGTCGGCCGACACCACCAGCACCTTCTTCTTGCCGGTCTTGCGGCCATGCTGCACGTGCTGGCCTTCGGACAGCCAGCGCGCCAGCTTGCCGGTGGTGGTGGTCTTGCCCGCGCCCTGCAGGCCGGCCATGAGGATGACGGCGGGCGGCTGCACGGCCAGCGAGAGCTCGCCGGCCTCGGGGCCGAGGTCGCCTCCCATGAGGGAGGTGAGCTCCTTGTGGACCACTCCCACCAGAGCCTGGCCGGGGCTGAGGCTGGCGGCGACCTCCTCGCCCAGCGCCTTTTCCTTGACGCGCGCGACGAAGTCGCGCACCACGGGCAGCGCCACGTCGGCTTCCAGCAGAGCCATGCGCACTTCGCGCAGCATCTCCTGCGTATTGGCCTCGGTAAGGCGAGCTTCGCCGCGCAGCGTCTTGACGACGCGCGACAGGCGCTGAGTTAGGTTATCGAGCATGAGAGGCGTTTCCGCTTAAACTAGTCGATTGAACGGCGGCCGCGGGCGCGCGTCAGGCGCCCATGGGCGAAACCTGAGGAAAACCCCGCGCAACCAGGCGGCCCCAACCAGACTACGGTTTCTATGTCACTAGGCATTGTATTTCACACAGCGGCCGCCTTGTCGTACGCCGTGCTAGGGGGCTCGCTCTGGCTGCGGCTGGCCCGGGGCGGCGGCGTGGAACAGACGGGCAAGACGGCGCGGCTGTGCCTTCTGGGTGCCCTGGTCCTGCATGGAGCCGGCCTGCAGCAGTCCATGCTGGGCGCCCAGCATCTTTTCATCGGCTGGGCGCTGGCCCTGTCGGCGGCCATCTGGCTGGGCATGGTGGTGTTCTGGCTCGAAAGCCTGCTGGTGCGCATCGACGGCCTGCAGCTCCTGCTGCTGCCCGCCGCCACCCTGGCGAGCGGCCTGGCCGCCCTGTTCCCGCAGGGGCAGTTCGTGCCGCACGCGGGCAACCCCTGGCTGCGCGCCCACCTGCTCATCGCCCTGGCCGCCTACGGCCTCATCACCATCGCGGCGCTGCACGCCATGCTGATGGCCCTGCTCGACCGCCACCTGCACCGCCCGCTGGATTCGCCCGCCGAGCGCAGCATCGTGGGCCGGGTGCTGGATTCCCAGCCGCCGCTGCTGGTGCAGGAGCTGCTGCTGTTCCGCATCATCTGGATCGGCTTCGTGGTGCTGACGCTGGCGGTGGGCTCGGGCTCGGTGGCCTCCATGATTCTTACCGGCAAGGTGCTGCCCTTCGATCACAAAACCGTCTTCACGCTGCTGTCGTGGCTGACCTTCGGCGTGCTGCTGCTGGGCCGGCATGTGCGGGGCTGGCGCGGGCGCGTGGCGCTGCGCTGGACGCTGACGGGCTTCGCTTTCCTGATCCTGGCCTACACCGGCAGCCGGTTCGTGCTGGAAATGATTCTGCACCGGAGCTGACATGGGCAAGCTGCTGTTCTGGATATTGCTGATCCTGGCGGCGCTCACGGTGGCGCGCATCGCCGGACGCATGGCGGCGAACCGCCAGGCCGCGCCGCGCGGCCCCTCCGCCCGCCCCGCTCCCGGACGCCCTGCCGCCGCGACCGAAACCATGGTGCGCTGCGCGCACTGCGGCATCCACCTGCCGCGCTCGGAGGCGCTGCTGCAAGGCGGGCAGACCTGGTGCAGCGCCGAGCACGCCCGGCTGGGCGCCCCCAGGCGCTGAGCGCGGGGCCGCTTTCGGAAGTGGCCCGCCCCGCACGGCATAATGCCGGATGGATCAACATGCTGGAGTCTCATCCCATGGCATTGCTCCTCGACCGGCACGGCTGGCTCGCGCCCTCCCCGGGCGTGGCCCGGCTGCCCTCTCCCAATCACGACGCGCGCCCCGCCGGGACGCAGGTGTCGCTGCTCGTGCTGCACAACATCAGCCTGCCCCCGGGCCGCTTCGGCGGACCGGAAGTGGCCGGACTGTTCCTGAACACGCTGGACTACGGATCGCATCCCTGGCTGGAACGCCTGCGGGGGCTGCGCGTCTCGGCGCATTTCTTCATCCGCCGCGACGGCGGCCTGGCGCAGTTCGTGTCCACCGACGCGCGCGCCTGGCACGCGGGGGTGTCGCGCCACGCCGGCCGCGAACGCTGCAATGATTTCTCGCTGGGCATCGAGCTGGAAGGCACCGACACCCTGCCCTACACCGATGCCCAGTACGCGGCGCTGCGCCGGCTTGTGCCGGTGCTGCGCGCGCGCTATCCGCTGTCGGCCGCGCGCGGGCACGAGCACATCGCGCCCGGGCGCAAGACCGACCCGGGGCCCGCCTTCGACTGGAAACGCTTCGGGCGCGACTGCGGATTCCTGCGGCGCCAGCTGCCGCCGGTCTGAACAAGGAGAACGGGTTATGTTGAAGATCTGGGGACGGCTGAGTTCCGTCAACGTACAGAAGGTGATGCTGGCCGTGCGCGAGCTGGCCCTGCCTCACACGCTCATTCCCGCCGGCGGCCCCTACGGCGTGGTGGACACGCCCGCCTTCGCCACCCTCAACCCCAATCGCATGGTGCCCGTCATCGACGACGGCGGCTTCGTCCTGTGGGAATCCAACGCCATCGTGCGCTACCTGGCCTCCCGGTACGGCGAGGGTTCGCTGTGGCCGGAAGACGCCTGTCTGCGCGCCGACGCCGACCGCTGGATGGACTGGCAGGCCACGACCTGGCAGCCCGCCATGCTGCCGGCCTTCCTGGGGCTGGTGCGCACGCCCGAAAACCGGCGCGACGCGGCCGCTGTCCAGGCATCCATGCGGCGGGCCAACGCCTGCGCCCTCATCCTGGACCAGGCGCTGCGCGACCGCGAGTTCATCGTGGGCCGCCACCTCACCATGGGCGACGTGGCCCTGGCCGCCGCGGCGCACCGCTGGTTGGCCCTGCCCGCCGAGCGCCCGGAAACGCCGGCGCTGTCGGCCTGGTACCGCCGCATCATGATGCGGCCCGCCACGCAGGGCGTGCTGACGCTGCCGCTGCAGTAGGCGCACGGCCCTGGCGCCGGCGTTCCACGGCTCAGCGCTCCCGTGAAATCCCGGGCGGGGCATCGCCGAGTCTGGCATCGTCTCGCGGCAGCAGCGCGTCGAGAGCGACGGCTTCGGTCATCGCAAGCCTGCCTTCACCGCCGGGATGCGGATGGCCGCCGGAATCGTACGTAGCGCGCGGCCTGCGACGGCATCCCGGCCGCCGTGCGGCGGCACAGCCCCGAAGCCCGCATCGACGGCGTGCCGGTCGCTCCATGGCGGGCCCTGGCGTGGAGTCCATTGCAGACGTACATAACGACCTAACGACCCGGTGTCCGGCCCGGTAGTCATGTCCGGCCTGGGCGCGTTCGGGGCAGGGCTCGGCAACGAGCGCTTCCACCTGGCCCCTTCGGCCGCGCGAAAGCCCTGTCCATGATCCGGGAGATCAAGGGCCACGCCGCCATGCGGCGTCGATGCGCTGGTGGCGCTGTCGCGCCTGGCGCACTCGCGGCGCAGGGAATTCGGGGCCATCGAAATCAACCCGCTATGCTCGTGCCGCCTGCCGGCCCAGCTCAGCCGAAATCCGCATCCCGGCGTCCTGCAGCAGCGGCGCCATGTCGCGCAAGCGCCCTCGGCAGGATGATGTGTTTCCATCCACGCGCCCACACGGGGCGCGACAACAGCCTCTGTCGGATCACATCATCACCGATAGAGTTTCAATCCACGCGCCCACACGGGGCGCGACGACGCGCCGAACGACGTGAACGCCGCCTGGATGAGCGTTTCAATCCACGCGCCCACACGGGGCGCGACGGCCAGACGATAGGGTTGGGAGCAGTCGATGCGTGTTTCAATCCACGCGCCCACACGGGGCGCGACTCGGCGACCAGTTGGCAGTCCGCTATGTGCTTTGGTTTCAATCCACGCGCCCACACGGGGCGCGACAGGAACATCGTGAAAACCCTTGAACATGTACGGGAAGTTTCAATCCACGCGCCCACACGGGGCGCGACTTCGCGAGCTCCATGTAGATATCGTTGCGCTGCTTGTTTCAATCCACGCGCCCACACGGGGCGCGACGAGTGCGCCGAAACCCTCGGGGCCGACCAGATCGACGTTTCAATCCACGCGCCCACACGGGGCGCGACTGCAGCATTATTGGGCTGTGGGAGCAACCACGGTTTGGTTTCAATCCACGCGCCCACACGGGGCGCGACGGACGCCGCCCTGTCCGCGCAACCGGGAGCGCAGAGTTTCAATCCACGCGCCCACACGGGGCGCGACACACGAGGGCACCTCGCAGCTGGCAACCGTGTTCGTTTCAATCCACGCGCCCACACGGGGCGCGACTAGCGCGCAGCTCGTCGAAGGTGAGGGGTGATTTGTTTCAATCCACGCGCCCACACGGGGCGCGACTCGACCTACTGGCCGAGCGTGACGCGCTCGCATCCGTTTCAATCCACGCGCCCACACGGGGCGCGACTGGGGGTGTCGTACACGGCGGTGGCGGGCACGTCGTTTCAATCCACGCGCCCACACGGGGCGCGACCGGGTCTTCACAATTCCTTCACGCAGCAAGAAAAAAAGCGCGGCCTCCGCGAACCGCAGGCCAAAGTGGTCCATGCGCCGCCAAGCCGCCGCCACAAGACAAAATCCTCAGCAAAAACAAAGACATGAAAAGTCGCGAACCCTCACGGGGGCACGCACGAACACTTAGGGTTCGCGGTCGCCTAGAATACCAGCGGCGCATCCAGGTCCAACACGGGTTTGGCGCCGACGTGCTCGACCTTGCTGCGCCATTGCCGACCCAGGTAGTAGAACCGCAGGCTGTCCCGGACCGGATCGATCGTTTCCATCAGCCTGGCCTTCAAGATGGTCCATTGGGCGGAATCCACCTCGATCTCGAATACGGAAAATTGCACGCGCTGACCGTAGTCCAGGCAGGCCCTGGCAAGCCGGCGCAATCTGCGTGCGCCGCCCGGGTCCGTGGTGCTGACGTCGTAACTGACCAGTACCATCATCGACGGACCTCACTTCCACAGGAATGGCGGATAGGCATCGAGGTCGCCTCGCAGATGACGCGCCAGCAATTGCGCCTGGATGAACGGAAAGAGGCCGATTGCCGCTTTTTCGTCGATGAACGCATGACGCAGCTCCTCGCGCTTGCGCTCCTGGTAGGCCACCAGCACCGCCTTGCGCGCGGCCTCGCTCAACAATACGGCGCCGTTGTCCATGTACTGAAAGTCTTGCTCGCCCACCTGCTTGCGGTTGATCAGCGAAAGCGCCAGGCGATCCGCCAGCAGCGGCCGGAATTCCTCCAACAGGTCCAGCGCCAGGCTGGGCCGTCCTGGCCTGTCCCGGTGCAGAAAGCCCACCGCCGGGTCCAGGCCCACGCTTTCCAACGCCGACCGGCAGTCATGCGTGACCAGCGTATAGAGAAACGACAGCAAGGCATTGACGGCGTCGCACGGCGGCCGCCGGCTGCGTCCCGAAAAGCGCATGGCCGGACTGTCCACACGGATCAGCGCATCGAAAACGCCAAAGTACGCTTGCGCGGCCTCGCCCTCGTAGCCACGCAGCAGGTCCACGCCAGAGTCTTCATCGTGCAGCTTCTTGGCGATCATCTCCAGGCGCTTGTGCGCGTGCGCCAGCGCCGCCTGCCGATCGGTCGGCAAACCGTCGCCGTGATCCCGCAAGGCGCGACCCAGCACCACGCGCTGGTTGTGCAGCTTGCCCAGCAGCAGGTTGCGCACGATGGCGGCACAGCGCCCGGGATTGTCGCTGGCCCGATACTGCTGGCGGCGCAACAATACGTTGCCGGACACCGGCCCTTCGACGCGCGCCAGGAACCGGCCGTTCGGCGTGAGGAAGCTGGTGCATATGCCCTGCTCCGCGCAATAGCCCAGCAAAGGCGGAGACACCAGTACCCGCCCGAAACAGACCAGGCTCTCCAGCATGTGCACCGGCAACCGGGCGCGCTCCTGCTGTTCGACCTCCATGACAATGTTGGCGCCATCTTTGTGCAACCAAGCGCCATCGGTGGTGACGTACAAGGTATTCAACTGTCTGCGCATGACTCGCCTTCCATATCCTTGGACCACTGCTCCGCCAGCCAGACATTGACCCCTTTGTCACGCCCCAGCAGCCGGGGCTGGCAAAGGTCCAGCAGCGAGCAGGCATCGCATAAGCGAGGACGGTACCGGGCCGTGGGCGTATGACCCGCCACGAGCATCGCGCGCACGGCGGCGATGGTTTCCAGGGTAAGCTGGCGCAGTCCGTCGTCGAAAAGCACTTCGACGCGCCGGCGCGTTGCGCCGTAGTAGAGCGCCCCGGCGTCGATACGCTGCCCCAGCATGGATTCCAGGCACAGAGCCTGCGCGCACAACTGCACTTCGTCGGCCCGGTTCGCCTTGGGGCGCCCGCGCTTGTATTCGACGGGGAAGGCGCGCTCGCCGTCCGGGGCCTGGTGGAATTCCACCACGTCGGCAATGCCGCTGACCCCCAGGCGATTTTCGGCCAGCGGCATCGCCGTGACGACACGCACGCCCTTGCGGCGCTCGATCTTGGGCCGGTCAGCCTTTTCGTGCAGCAGGCGGCCTTCGGCGGTATGCCGGCTTTCCGCCCAAAGCTGCTCGACATGGATCAGCGCGCATTGCCGCGGGCAATACAGGTAATGCTGCAATGCCGAGAGGGCAATGACGTCGTCTTCGTCCATGGCATTCCCCGCGAGGCGCGCGAGGTCACATCAGCTCGCGCACGGTCACGCCGGCCGGCACGGCCGCGGTGTCGACGCGGACCCGGTAGTCTTCGTATCGGCGGGGCGAGGCGGCATCCGCGCCCGGGGCCCGCTCCACCTTGACGGCATCGAACAGCACGTGGGCCGGCGCGTTCCCCATCGCGCTCTCATGCTCGAACACGATGAGCTTGCGCGCCGCCATTTCGCCGCGCGCCGCGGAGCGGTCATGCTCGAACATATTGGCGAGCGCGCGCCAGAGCAGCTCCAGATCCTCGTTGGAGAATCCCGTGCGCTCGGCGAGCCTGGCGGAAATATAGCCATGGGCACGGTACAGGCCATAGGGAATGATGTGCTTGCGGCCCATGGTGCGGTTGTCTCCGCTCTGCGCTTCGGCCTCTTTCTCGGTGGTGACCGCCATGCGGGTGATGGAAACTTCCAGCGGCACCACGGGATCGATGGAGGTGGCGAAGGCCATCTGTACCGGCCCGCGCACCTGGCCTGCATTGACGCCGGTCGTCATCACGGCGCCAAAGCTGCGCACGTCGAAGAAGTTGGCGCACATCCAGGCGGTGATCTCGCGGGCCTTGGCCTCCTCCTTGGGCAGCTTCTTGTCCACCGGCTCGATGCCCACGGCCTCATACGCCTTGAGGTGCTGGTTGTTCAGAACGGCCTTTTCCTGCATGTAGATCGCATAGCCCGCAGCGTCCTCCTTGTCCAGCGCCACGAAATTGCGGATCTTGCGCTTGAGGCAGACGTCGGTGACCAGGCCCCGGTTGGTTTCGGGGTCCAGGCGCGGCAGGTTGCCGGCGTCCGGGTCGCCATTGGGGTTGCCATTGGTGATGTCGAACAGGTAGACGAATTCGTAACGGTGGGTGATGGCGGTCATGCTTGAGTTTCCTCGATGTGGTCTTCGGTGGATTCCGTATTGCCGCTGTCGGCGCCATCCTCCTGGCGGAAGCGGCTTTGCTGCTGATGGTAGTAACCGATGGCGAACCGGCCTTGATCCTCGATGCGCAGGCTGCGGGGGAAGTTGTCGGCAAGTCCCCCGACGATCTCTCGAATGTCCATTTCCAGACCAGCTGCGGCGGCCGGCTTGTCCTTGCGCAACCGTGCCAGATGGTTTTGCGCGTTGCGCAGCAGCACAGGGAATACCAATGCCGGCGTCGCCGACGCCGCGCCGTAGTAGCGGTCGCGAATGGTTGCATTGATCTGCTTGCCCAACGCCAGCCGCTGGACGGCCTCCAGCACGGCGAACAAACGTCCGAGCCGATAGCCGGGATGGGTGGATGCCTTGTCGAGACTCACGGGGATCTCCTCTTTGTCGCTATTGATTCCCAGGCGGCGCTCGCGCGCCAGAATACCTTTGCAAATGGCCACGCGCAGCCCCGACACATGGCCGTCGCTGCGCATGCGCATCAGGGCGTTGGCCAACAGGCTGCGCGGATAGGGCCTGCCGGTAAGCACCGCGCGCACGAGTTCACCGACGAGCTGGCTGGCCGCGTCGTCCATGGATGCGCTGTCCTTGTATTGCGGCGCCGTGGCCAGCACGACACGATAGGCCGAGGGGGCGGTCTTCCAGGGTCGGGGGTCGAGATGGAAGTCCGCGGCATGCTCGGCCAGGCGGCGGGCGAACAGCCCCAGGGTGCCGACCTCCCAGAAGCGGATGGCGATGCGCGCGGCATTGGGCGCCAGGCCCAGCACGTACATGCGCGTGTCTTCCTGAAGCCTGGGATCGATATCGGCCAAGGGCCGGCCCTTCTGCACCTTTTCCAGTTCGCTCCGGATGCGTGCGGCCTCCTGCTCGTCCGTGGGGCGGTCGTCAAGCAGGTCGGCCAGCAGCAGCTCGGCCCGCTCGGCCTCTTGCGCATCGGCCGCCTCGGCCCAAAAGACGATGCTGGTATCGCCGATCTGCAGGCGCTGGCGGTTGTGCTCGCCGCGGCGCAGCAGATGATTGAGCACGGCGGTGTAGGCAAACGCCGCCCGTTCGGAAACGGGCGCGTTGTCGCCCTGGCTCTTGCCGTAGGAAGCGAAGGACTCCTGATTGAAGGAGACGATGGAGGCGCCCGAGCTCTGCGCGCCGCTGACACCCTTGATGGCCGGATGCAGGCGCGCCGCGGGCAACGGCTCGCCGGTCACCAGGCAAATCGCCAGCGGCGGCTGGCCCTCCGCCTGGCTGGCCAGCAACTGCGCGCGTAGAGCCTGCGCGGCGGGGCGCTCGTGCAAATAGGTCCGTTCGCCGTCCAGGCGGAACACCAGGTTGGCGTCCAGCATATCCTCGCTGAAGTGCGGAGCGGCGAACCGCGCTGGCGTCCAGGCCTCCAGAAAAGCCAGCAGCGCCTTCAGGCCCGCGTCCTGCGTGCCGGCCAGATGCTCCTGATGCAAGGACTTGAAGGCGGCGTGCTCCTTGTCGGCGCGCTTGCTGGTCGCGCTGATGCCGAGTACGTAGCTGGTCTTGTCCCAAAGAAAGTTGGACTTGATGCCCACCGTGCGTTTTTCGGGCTGGGGCACGTTCATCAGGCGCGGCTGCGGCTTCTTGCCCGTGTTGTCGCGGATGTCGTTGACCTGCACCACGCCGCCATCGGCGGACAGCAGGATTTCGTAGCTGATTTTCTCGGGGCTGTAGCCAAAGGGCGCCAGGCCCTCGGTCCGGCGTTCCAGCAGCCGTTGGTAATAATCGACGAGCGCCTGCAGAATCATGGCCGGCTCTCCACGCCGCGCCAGGGCGGCACCTCGATCACGCCTTGCGCCATGCGGGCGCGGAAAAAGCGCGGCGCCATGCCCTGGGCGAAATCGATGTCATGCAGCATCCAGCCCAGGTCGCGCTCGGCCAACAGGCTTTCGTGCGGCGCGGGCAGACTTTCGCCCTCCTCGATCAGGGCGAAGGCCGCCGGAAACTCGCGCACGCCCAGGCACGGCATGTGAAAGCACTGCCCCTTGCGCGCGCGGCGATTGAAGATGTCCAGATGCTTGCCCACCGAATCGTCCGCGCCAGCCTTGGGCGTAAGCTCGAAATGGGCCTCGATCACATAGGCCACGTCGCGCAGCACCATGGCCGCGCGCTGCTGGCGGTCCTGGTCCACGTAATTCGTCAATCCCGCCGTCGAGCCGGCCTTCATGGCCCGGGACACGTTGGCCGGGGAAATCTTGCTGCCGACCTCGTTGCGCCGGATCGATTCGAAGCGGATCGGCTTGAGCACGCGGATGCGGTCTATGTGCCAGCGGATCGCCGGTTTCCAGTGAATGGCCTCCAGGATGCCGCGCGCGGCCGAAGGCGTGATGACGTCATAACTCACACGCTCGCTTTTCATCTCGGGTCTGGTGAAGCAGGCGCGCTCGCCCCATACCTTCACTCGCACACCAAAGCCCATACTCTGCCCCTCCTCATGCCACCTGCGGTGGCTCTCGAAAATTCCATATACCTACCAGCACAGATGGTCCGCCTCTATCAGGCCAGGATCGTCGCTGTTGATGCCATAGTCCGGGTGATACAGTCCGGGGTGAACCAATTGCATGAACTGATCTCCCCAGTCGCCTGGGTTCACGGGTGCAATAGCGCCCGCCTTGTACAAGGCGTCGAACTCCTTCCGGCCCAGTTGCACCAGGTAAGGTTGCAAGCGCCTGGCAAGGCGCACGCAGCCTTTCGTGAACTTCAATGCTTCCAAGGCGTTGCGCGCGTCATCGTCGTACGGCACGATCACCGGCATCTGCACGCTGTCGATCATGCGGAATTCGGCGGCCAGCGTTTCCATGGGCAGGCTGTCGATCCGGCTATCGGCCAGGCGCCCCAACAAATTGGGGCCGTCCAGCGCGGCCGATCCTTTTTGCCAGTACAGCCCCGCAAAATAGTCTTCGATGGCCTGCGGAGACAGCGGGTCCGCCTCGAATTTCCTGAGCGTCTCGCGCGCGGCCTGGGCGTATTGCGCCAGCTCGGGCGGCGGCGCCCAATCCGGGTTTTCGGGCAGGAACACCAGCACCTCGCTGCCGTCACGCGGGCGCAGCCCTTCGCGGTTGCAGCGGCCAGCGGCCTGGGCGATGGAATCCAGTCCGGCCTCGGCACGCAGTACGGTGGGAAAATCCACATCGACGCCGGCTTCGATCAGGCTGGTAGAAACCAGACGACAAGGCTGTCCTTTCTTGAGCCGCGCCCGCACCTCGTCCAGCACGGCGCTGCGGTGCCTGGCGCACATCAGCGTCGTCAGGTGGCATGCGCCGGGCAGGTCGGCCATGGCCTGGTAGACGGCCCGGGCATGGCGGCGGTTGTTGACAATGCACAGCACCTGCTCGCGCGCACGCATGTGGCCGGCCAGCGCCTCATCATCCAGCATGCCAAGGTGCCTCACGCGCACGCGCTCCAGCTTCCTGAACAACCGCCCCGGATCCGGCGCCAGTTCGCGCACCTCGGTGAGGCCGCCTTCGAACGCCGGCGCCGCCAATGCCGGCTGAGTGGCCGTGCACAGCACCACGCTGGCCCGATAGTTGCGCGCCAGCTCGTCGATGGCTGCCACGCAGGGCCGCAGCAGCTTGAGCGGCATGGCCTGTGCCTCGTCCAGCACCACGACGCTGCCCGCGATGCGGTGCAGCTTGCGGCACTGCGAGGGCCGGGCGGCGAACAGGCTTTCGAAGAACTGCACGGCTGTGGTGACGACGATGGGCGCGTCCCAGTTCTCCATGGCCAGTTGCAGCTTCTTTTGCGCCTGGTACTTCTCGGGGTCGTCGCGCGGCGGCTCGGACTGCACGAAGGCGCTGTGGTGTTCGAGCACGGCCTGGTCGCCCAGCGGCCCGAGCGCTTTGCGGAATACGGCGGCGTTCTGCTCCACGATGCTGGTGAACGGAATCACGAAGATCACCCGGCGCAGGCCATGCCGTATCGCGTGGTCCAGCGCGAAAGCCAGCGAGGCCAGCGTCTTGCCCCCGCCCGTGGGCACGGTCAGCGAAAACAGCCCGGGCGCCCGTTCGGCCCGCTCGCGCACGTGCCGAAGAATCTCCGCCCGGATGGCGTTGACCTCGCCATGGCCCGACAGACCCGCCAAGTATTGGTTCAACTCGGCCTGCAATTGCACGAGGCCGGGCGGGTTTGTATCGGCACCGCGATAATCCGGCAGACCTTGCGCACGCAGGTAAAAACGCTCGGTATCCAGAAAATCGGCGTCCACCAGGCAGGAAAACAGCATGCGCGCCAGAAAGGCCCATTGAAAATTCGCGCGCGCACGGCTGTGCGCTTTCAGCCTCGGTAATGCCAGCTCAGCCGGCAACGTGAAATCCTGCTCCCAGGCGGGATCGAGAGCCGGCAATTCAAAGCCGGGGTCCAGCCGCTGCCGCAATGCGGTTCTCTCGCCCTCGCCATCGCCGTTGGCGAGCCCGGCGTGATGGCCGGCGATGCCGTAGGCCAGCAAATGCCCCAGGTGCGGGTACCGCCGCACGGCGACGCGGGCGCCCCAGGTGGAATGGTCCACGCGATGCGCGGCGCCTCGCAGCCGCTGTTGAAACGCCTCGCTGTATTTACCCAGATCGTGCAGCCATCCCTGGACCTCAGCCAACTCCGCCGCGCCAAAAGCCCCGGCGAACCGTCGGGCCAGGGCGCCCACGCCTTTCAGGTGATCGGGCAGAGATTGCCAATCGGCCCTTGAAGCATCCGCGGTAGAGTGAGCGAAGAATGAAAACGCCGGCACATCCCATCCTCTATAACCTCAACGGATAAATCATATCGTAATTTATAAAAACATTTACTCACACAAACGGCAGCCGATGGGCCGACCGACGCCCGATGCCGGCATATTCAGAAAAACAGAAACCCCGCCCCCGAAATTTCACCCGATACGCGGCGCTTGGCCGCCTTCCCGGGCGCGCCAACAATTACGGGAATGAATGCAAAACACAAGAACCGTTTTATGGAGCGGCAGGCGTTCTCAGTATTTTTTGGCCGTATCCAGGACATCTGCCTGTCGCCTGTCCGCCGCCGGAAAAACGCGCGCGACCTTCGTTCCATGGCGATATACCGCCCAGTCCGTCGCCTCCGAGTTTCTTGGGAAACATGAGATCAGGCTTTCGGGCCGGGCACATGAATAAAAGAAAAGGGCGTCCCGCGAGTAAACTGCCCCCGAAGGTCGGATCTATGTCCAACGCTCGGGGAGCAGTCTACATGGACGCCCCCTTTTCCCCTGCTTATCGCGGTATCAGCAGCCTTGCATTGCCAGCTTGCGTTGCCGCTGGTTGCTCGCGCGCTGCCACAGCACCAGGCCCAATCCCGCCGCGGCGATGACGGCTCCAGCGATGGGCACCGCTCCATAGCCCATCCCCGCCGAGATCACGCCCCCACCCGCTGCCGCGCCCAGCGCATTGCCCAGGTTGAAGGCGCCCACGTTCACCGACGAGGCCAGGCCCGGCGCATCGGTGGCGGCACGCATCACGCGCATCTGCAGCGGCGGCACCACGGCGAACGTGCCGAAGCCGAAAATCAGCAGGGCAATAGCCGCGCCAGTCTGCGTGGCGGCCAGCCACGGAAACGCCAGCAGGTCAGCGATGATCAGCACCAGGAAGGCGATCAGGCTGCCGTCCAGCGAGCGGTCGGCGAAGCGCCCGCCCGCGGTATTGCCGATGGTGAAACCGATGCCGATCAGCACCAGCATCGCCGTGACGAAATGGGGCGAGGCGCCCGTCAGTTCGGCCAGGGCCGGCGCCACATAGGTGTAGAGCGTGAACATCGCGCCCGCGCCCAGCACCGTAGTCAGCAAGGCCACCAGCACCACCGGACTCTTGAGCACGGCAAGTTCGCGGCGGATGTCGGGGCGGCGTCCAGCCTCGCCGGCCGGCAGCGCAAACCACAGCGACAACATCGCAATCAGGCCCAGCGCCGAGGTCGCTGCGAACGACATGCGCCAGCCTATGGCCTGGCCCAGCCAGGTCGCCGCCGGCACGCCGCCCACGTTGGCGATGGTCAGCCCCAGAAACATGGTGGCAACGGCGCTGGCCTGCTTGTGGCGCGGCACCACGCTGGCCGCGACCAGCGAACCCAGGCCGAAGAACGCGCCATGGTTCAGGCTGGTGACCAGCCGCGCCAAGAGCAGTGTGGTGTAGTTGGGAGCCAACGCGGACAGCACGTTGCCTGCCGTGAAGATCGCCATCAGCACCAGCAGCGCATTGCGGCGCGACCAGCGCGACAGGGCCAGCGTCATCAACGGCGCGCCCGCCATCACGCCGATGGCGTAGGCGCTGACCAGCATGCCGGCGCTGGGGATGGACACGTCCACGCCCTCGGCGATCACGGGCAGCAGGCCCATGGGAGAAAACTCGGTCACGCCGATGCCGAAAGCGCCGACGGCGAGCGCCAACAGCGGCAGGCCGGTTTTCACCGGCTGAGAGTCCTGGGGATGCATAGGGTTTCCTTGGGTTCGATTGCGCCGATTGGGGAGTCCCGGGAGCCAGCCGGCGCGGATGGCCGGGGCGCGGGAAAGCCCGATCGGAAGGCAGGCGCCCAGTATGCCGCCCCCATGCTTGCGGAAAAAGCCAGGAAACAGCGAAACACTTTTGACTTGGAGTCATGAATTCCGGAGGCGGCCCCCAAACCCCGCCCTGCGGCGTCAAACCAGCCCCAGCAGCCTTTCCGTCTCCCTTGCCAGGGCGACCAGGCGCGGGCCGATGTCGGCGGCGCGTTCCCGGTAAGGACCGTCGCCCGCCGGCACGCCGCAATTGAAGACATACAGCAGCGACTGGTAAGGCCGTCCCAGCGGCGCGGCAAAGCCGTAGGCGTCCGGGCGCCACTCCAGGTTGTTGCCGCAATAGCCCTTGCGCTCCAGGTCGCGGCGCGCTGCCGCCAGGCTGGGGAAATGCGCGTCGTAATGCCGGGCGTCGGCCACGCGCAACTGATTCAGCACGGCGGCCCGCTCTTCGTCCGAAACCCGCGCCAGCCACGCCTTGCCGGCGGCGCTGGACAGCAGCGGCAGCGAAGCGCCGATATCGGGCCGGGTCTGCAAGGCTTCGTTGGAGCGGGCGGTTTCCACATACACCATCTGCAGGCGGTCGCGCACCACCAGCGACACGGCCCCGCGCGCGTGGTCGGCCAACTGCTTCATCAGCGGCCGCGCCAATTGCCGGATCTGCATGCTGGCCAGCAAGGGGTAGCTCAGCGCCAGCACCGAAGCGCCCAGCCGGTAGCGCGCGGGCTCGTCTTCGCGCTGCAAGAAGCCCAATTCCACCAGGGTGTGCGTCAAGCGCGCGACGGCGCTGCGCGACAACCCCGTCTGCTGCGCGAAATCCTTGTTGGCCAGCACTGGCTTGTCGGCCCGGAAGCAGGCCAGGATATCAATGCCGTGCGCCAGCGTGGAGGTGAATTCCCGGTCCGGGTCACGCGTCGTCATTCTGGCGCTCCAACATTTTTTCCACCCGCGCCACCAGTGTGCGCAAGCGGGGCGCGATGCGGCCGCGCAAGTCGCCCGCGCGCAATCGCGTCACCGGCACGCCGCAGTTGAACACCAGCGTCTGGCCGTCAACGCGCGTGCGCATGGGCACCGCCACCGCATGCACGTCCGAATGCCAGTCGCCCTGCCCCACGCAATAGCCATGTTCGGCATAGTCGCGCTGCGCCTGCTCCCAATCGGGCGCATGGCGCCGCCAGATCGCCGGATCCTGGCGCCGCAGCGCCGCCAGCACGGATTCGGCCTCGTCGGCCGGCGCCTGCGCCAGCCAGGCGCGTCCCATGGCCGAGGGCAGCAGCGGCAGCAAGGCGCCGATATCCGGGCGGAACGACACCGCGTCGTGGCCCCGGCAGGTTTCCACATACACCATGTTCAAGCCGTGATGCATGCCCAGCGACGCCGAGCCGCCCGCCGCATCGGCCAAACGCTTCATCAACGGACGCGCCAGTTGCCTGACCTTGATGCTGGCCAGGAGCGGATAGCTCAACGACAGCACTGCGGTTCCCAGGCGATAGCGGCGCAGGCCGGCATCATAGCGCAGCAGGCCGCGCTGCATCAGCGTGGTGGTCAGCCGTGAAATCGTGGCCTTGGACAGACCGGTGCGGTCCGCCAGTTCGCGGTTGCCGAGCGCCGGCTCTCCGTGCCGGAAAGCCTGCAGCACCGACAGGCCATGCGCCAGCGTGGTGGCGAAGGCGGGGTCGGCATGGCGCTCGCCTGGGCGGGTGGTCATGGTCGCGGTCCTGAGTCCGGGGCGCGCGGATACGCGCGCGCATTCCTGCCGATCATAGAGCAGCGGCCGCCATGCCGACGCGCGAGACGTTCAAGATATCGAAACACTTGTCTCAAATCGCACGGCCTTTTGCTAGCCTGGATTCAACACGGCGCGGCACGCATCAGCGCCCGGATAAAACGGAGACTCACCATGATCAGGGACCCGGACGGCTTCCCGCTTTTCCTCGAATCGCTGCGCCGCTATGTGCGCGAGCAACTGGTGCCGCGCGAGGCGGAAGTGGCCCGCCTGGACGAGGTGCCGCAAGACCTGGTTGCCAGCATGGCCGCGCGGGGACTGTTCGGCTACTCCATCCCCGAGCAATACGGCGGCGCGGGCATGACGACCGAAGAGCTGATCCTGGCCGCCATGGAACTGTCGCAATGCTCGGTGGCATTCCGGGCCCGCGTCGGCACCAACACCGGCATCGGATCCGAAGCGCTGGTGGCCGACGGCACCGATGCGCAAAAGGCGCATTATCTGCCCCGGCTGGCGTCCGGCGAGCTGACCGGCTGCTTCGCGCTGACCGAGCCGCAAGCAGGCTCGGACGCCACGGCCCTGCGCACCGCCGCCGTACGCGACGGCGACCACTACGTATTGAATGGCGAAAAGTGCTTCATCACCAATGCGCCGCTGGCGGGCCTGTTTACGGTCATGGCCCGGACCGATCCGCAGGCGCCCGGCGCCAAGGGCATCACCGCCTTCATTGTGGAGCGCGGCACGCCCGGCCTGTCCACCGGACAGCCTTACGAAAAGATGGGCCAGGCCGGATCTCCCGTATCCGCCGTGCATTTCCAGGACTGCCGCGTGCCGGCCGCCAACATTATCGGCGGCCAGGAAGGCCTGGGATTCAAGACGGCCATGAAAGTGCTGAACAAGCAACGCATCCATCTGGCCGCGCTGTGCATCGGGCCCGCCATCCGCATGCTGGACGATACGCTGCGCTTCGTGGCTGAGCGCCAGCAGTTCGGCAAGCCGCTGATGGATTTCCAGCTGATCCAGGCCATGCTGGCCGACTGCCAGACGGAAATCCAGGCCGCCCGCGCGCTGGTGCTGCAGACCGCCCGCGAACGCGATGCTGGCGCGGACGTCACGCTGAACGCCTCGATCTGCAAATACTTCGCGTCGGAGATGTGCGGTCGCGTGGCGGACCGCTGCGTGCAGATGCACGGCGGCTACGGCTACATCGCCGACCATGGCATTGAACGCTTCTACCGCGATGTGCGCCTGTTCCGCCTGTACGAAGGAACCAGCCAGATCCATCAACTGACCATTGCCCGCCACACGCTGACCCAGGCGGGCTATGCGCCCGGCCGCTAGGGCCTGCCCAAGACCCGCGTTCGTGTGAACAGGCCCCAGGGCCATCCCGGGACCGCAGCCGCAAGAAGCCGGCGGCCCGCCAAACCAAAGGAGACTTCCATCATGCTGCACAAGCACCTGCCGAAGTGGATCGGCGCCGTGGCCGCTGCCTTCGCCTGCGCCGCCCTGCCCCCGCAAGCCGCGGCCGCATACCCTGACAAGCCCGTGAGGCTGATCGTGCCGTTCGCCCCTGGCGGCTCCACCGATATCCTGGGCCGCCTGCTGGCCGAAGCCTTGCATCCCATCCTGGGCCAGCCGGTCATCGTCGAAAACAAGCCCGGGGCCGGCGGCAACATCGGAGGCGACTTCGTTGCCCGTTCCGCCCCCGACGGGTACACGCTGCTGCTGGCGGCGGCGGGCCCCACCGTCATCAACCCCAGCCTGTACGCCAACATGCCGTTCGATCCGGCCAAGGATCTGGCGCCCATTACCTGCCTGGAGCGCGAGCACAACCTGATGGTGGTGACGAAGTCCATGCCGGTGAAGACGCTGCAGGAGTTCCTGCAGTATGCGCGCAACCACCCTGGCAAGCTGTCCTTCGGGTCTCCGGGCAACGGCTCGCCCGCGCAGTTGGCCGGCGAGCTGCTCAAGCAGCGGGCGGGCATCCAGGCCGAGCACGTACCGTACAAGGGCACCGGCCCCGCCATCACCGATCTGGTGGCCGGCCATATCGACTTCATGATCGACAACATGCCGGCGCTGCTGCCGCAGGTCAAAGCGGGCGGCCTGCGCGCGCTGGCGGTGCCCAGCGACCAGCGCGCCACGGCCGCGCCCGATATTCCCACCTTCGATGAGGCCGGCCAGAAAGGTTTCGTGGTAATGGCCTGGAAGGGCCTGATGGCGCCCGCGGGCACCGACCCGGCGGTCATCGAACGCCTGCACGCGGCCGTGGTCAAGGCGCTGCAGGACCCGCAGCTGCGCGCCCGCTTCCAGGAACTGGGCGCCGAGCCGCTGGCCAGCACGCCGGCCGAATTCGCCAAGCAGATCGCCGACGAAACCGCATGGTGGGGCAAGCTGGTGCAATCCACCGGCGCCCGCATCCAGTAAGCCCATTGCAGGAAGACCGCCATGCAACGCATTCTCCGAGCGCTGCGCGCGCTGGGCGCCCTTGCCCTGCTGGGCGCGGCAGGCGCGGCGCAGGCCGCCTATCCCGACAAGCCGGTGCGCCTGATCGTGCCGTACGCGGCTGGCGGCGGCACCGACACCGCGGCGCGCATGATCGCGCGCAAACTGGCGCCCTTGCTGGGCCAGCCCGTGGTGGTGGAAAACAAGCCCGGCGGCGCTACGCAGATCGGCACCGCCTATGTCGCCAGCGCCGCGCCCGACGGCTACACCTTGCTGATGGGCACGGCCAACCTGGCGACCAACAGTGTGCTGTACGCCAGGCTGCCCTATGACGTGAAGAAGGATCTGGCTCCGGTGATCTGGGCCACGGACGTGCCGGTCTATCTGCTGTTGCCGGCCGCCAGCCCCGCACGCAGCCTGGAAGACCTGAAACGCGCCGCCGCGCAGCAGCAGGGCCTGACCTACGCCACCGCCGGCACGGGAAGCATCCCGCATCTGGCGGGTGAACAGTTTGCGCACCAGACCGGCATCGCGCTGCGGCACATTCCCTACAAAGGCAGCAGCGAGGCCGCCACCGCGCTCGTCGGCGGACAAGTCCAGATGAGCTTCGACAACCTGCCGCCGGTGTACGCGCAAGTCAAGGCGGGGCGCCTGCGGCCCATCGCCATCGCGGCACAAGCGCGCAACCCCGATCTGCCGGACGTTCCCACGCTGGCCGAGCTGGGCGTGCCGCTGTCGGCCTCCTCCTGGTGGGGGGTGATGGCGCCCGCCGGAACCCCCAAGGACGTGATCGCCCTGCTGAACCGCCAGATCAATACCGTGTTGGCGGACCCCGAAGTTCGCAGCTACTTCACCGGGCTGGGCATGCAGCCCACCGGCGGCACGCCCGAAGCCTTTGGCCGGCACATCGCCGACGAAACCGACAGATGGCGCGCCGTGGTCAAGCAGGCCGGCGTGAAGATCGAGGAATAAGCCATGCAGTCCCAGCAAGAACGCAACGGCGGCGACGCCCCGCAAGACCTGTGCGCGCGCGTGCGCCGCTTCGTGGAAGAGGTGGCCATACCCGCTGAGTCTCCCGCCATTGCCCGCGACGTGACCGCGCTGGACCGCTGCGTCGCCCGCCTGCGCGTCCAGGCCCGCGAGGCCGGCCTGTATGCGCCGCAGCTTCCCAGGGAATGGGGCGGCCTGGGTCTGGGCTGGCGCGCCCTGGCCCAGGTCCTGGAAGAAGCGGGGCGCGGATTCCTGGGGCCTGCCGCCCTGAACTGCGCCGCGCCCGACCAGCCCAACATGCTGACGCTGCTGCGCCTGGGCACTCCCGCCCAGCTGGAACGCTTTCTCGGGCCTCTGGTGCGCGGCGAACGGCGCGCCTGCTTCGCCATGACCGAGCCCGCTCCCGGCGCCGGGTCCGACCCTTCCATGCTGCGCACCCATGCCGAACGGCGTAGCGCGCGCTGGGTGTTGAATGGACACAAGCAGTTCATCAGCGGCGGCGTGGGCGCGGATTTCGCGCTGGTGCTGGCGCGCACCGATACCGGCGCCACGCTGTTCCTGGTGCCTGCCGACACGCCGGGCTACCGGGTCGTGCGCGACATCGGCATGGTGACGGGCTACCAGATCGGCGGCCACGCCGAGATCGTGCTGCAGGATTGCGAGGTCGGCGACGAGGCCGTGCTGGGCGAGCCCGGCCGCGGCCTGGAGTATGCGCAGTTGCGGCTGGAGCCGGCCCGCCTGTCCCATTGCATGCGCTACATCGGCCGCGCGCGGCGCGCGCTGGAAACCGCGCAAAGCTATGTGGCGCAACGCGATTCCTTCGGTTCCCGCCTGGCGGACCTGCAGCAGATCCAGGCCATGGTCGCGGACTCCCACATCGACCTGTACGCCGCCCGCCTCATGACGCTGGACTGCGCCGACCGCATGGACGCGGGCCTGTCGGTGAAGCAGCACAGCGCCATGGCCAAAGTCTTCGTGTCCGAAGCCGTGAACCGCGTGGCCGACCGCGCCGTCCAGATGATGGGCGCGACGGGCCTGTCCGACGACACGCCCGTCGCCATAGTCTGGCAGGAAATGCGCCCCTTCCGCATTTACGACGGCGCCAACGAACTGCACCGCGCCACGCTGGCGCGCCGGCTGCTGGCGCAAGCCTGAGCCTCAACGGAGACAAGCATGGAAACTCCCGAATTCCGGGCCTACCGCCTGCACGCCGGCGCGGCGGGCGAGCCGCCGCAAGGCCGTTACGACACGTTGACGCCGGACCAGTTGTCCGCGGGCGATACGCTTATCAAGGTCGCCTATGCGGGCCTGAACTACAAGGACGCGCTGGCGCAGGCCGGGCGCGGCGGCATCATCCGCGAGTATCCGCGCATCGGCGGCATCGACCTGTCGGGTACGGTGGTGCATTCCGCCGATCCGGCGCTCGCGCCCGGCCAGGAGGTCGTGGTGCACGGCTTCGGCATCGGCGTGGACTGCGACGGCGGCTATGCCGAATACGCGCGGGTGCGCCATGACTGGGCGCTGCCGCTGCCCGCCGGCATCGGGCTGCGCGACGCCGCCGTGCTGGGCGCAGCGGGCTACACGGCCGCGCTGTCCTTGCACTGGATGGAGCATTGCGGGCTGGCGCCGGAGCAGGGCGAGGTGCTGGTCACCGGCGCCACGGGCGGCGTCGCCGGCATTGCCATCGACATCCTGAGCCGGCGCGGCTATCGCGTCTGCGCCATGTCGGGCAAGCCGGATGCGGAAAACTATCTGCGCGCCCTGGGCGCGCAGGAGGTGCTCGCGCCGCCCGACCTCTCGGCCGGCATCAAGCCGCTGCTGAGCGCGCGCTGGGCCGGCGTGGTCGACTCGGTGGGCGGCCCGCCGCTGGCTTACGCGCTCGCCAGCCTGAAGCCGGACGCCGTGGCCGCCGCCTTCGGCAATGCGGGCGGCGCGGAACTGCCCGCCTCGGTCATTCCCTTCATCTTGCGCGGCGTCAAGCTGCTGGGCATCAACGCCAACAGTCCCATGCCGCTGCGGCGCCAGGTATGGAACAAGCTCGCCGCCGAATACCGTCCCACGCGCCTGGATCTGATCGCCCGCGTCATCGAACCCCGCGAACTGCCGCAGGCGCTGTCCGCCATGCTTGAACGCGGCAGCATCGGCCGCAGCGTCGTGCGCTTCTCTTGATTGATCCCTGCCACACCATGACTCAGCTTCCCGACACGTCTCTGTCCCGCCTCTTCGATCCGCAAGGCATCGCCATCGTGGGCGCCTCGGCCACGCCGGGCAAGATTGGCGCAATGCCCGTCACCCTGTTGCTGCAACACGGCTACGGCGGCCGCATCGTTCCCATCAACCCGCGAGCGGACACCATTGCCGGTCTGCCGGCCCTGCCGGGCCTGGACGCGCTGGATGGCCAGGTGGATCTGGCCATCCTGGCCGTGCCCGCCGCCCATGCCGCGCAGGCGCTGGAACGCGCCCGGCCCGGGCAGGTCGGCGCAGCCGTGGTGTTCACGTCCGGCTTCTCCGAAACCGGCACGGACGGCGCCGCGCGGCAGGAACGGCTTTGCGCCATCGCGCGCGAGCGCGGCATCCGGCTGCTGGGCCCGAACTGCCTGGGCTTCATGAACGTGCGGCGCAATGTCTACGCCACCTTCTCGCCCGCTCCCGCCAACGGCGTGGTCGCGCCCGGCGGCATCGGCATGGTGTCCCAGAGCGGCGCGTTCGGGGCCTATGCCTACAGCATGGCGCGCGAGCGCGGCCTGGGCCTGTCGCACTGGATCAGCACCGGCAACGAGGCCGACATCGACGTTGCAGACTGCATCGAATGGCTGGCGCGCGATACCGATACCCGCGTCATCATGGCCTATATGGAAGGCTGCCGCGATGGCGCCAAGTTGCGCCGCGCCCTGGCCGCGGCGCGCGACGCGGACAAGCCCGTGGTCGTCACCAAGATCGGCCGCACCCAGGCCGGCGCGCAGGCAGCAGCCTCGCACACCGCCGCGCTGGCCGGCGACGACGCCGTGTACGACGCGCTCTTCCGCCAATACGGCGCCCTGCGCGCGCGCACCATCGAGGAATTCTTCAACCTGGGCTATGCGCTGGATACATGGAAGCGGCCGCCGCAAGGCCGGCGCCTGGGGATCTTCACCATTTCGGGCGGCGTGGGCGCGCTGATGGCCGACGAGGCCGCCGACACCGGACTGGCGCTGCCCGAGCCCGCGGCCGGCGCGCAGGCCAGGCTGCTGCAACGCGTGCCCTTTGCCAGCGGCCGCAATCCGGTCGACGTTACCGGCCAGGCCGTGTCGGAGCCCGGGCTGCTGCTGGACACCGCCGACGACATGCTGGCCGACGGCCGCTATGACGCCCTGGCGGTCTTCCTGGCCGCTGCCGGATCGTCCGAAGCCTTGTGGCCGACTTTCGAAGCCTTTGCTCGGCAGATGCAGGCCCGCCATCCCGGCGTGCCGCTGGCGATCAGCGCGCTGTTCCCGCCCGCGCGCCGCCGCGAACTGGAGCGGCTGGGCTGCCTGGTGTTCCCCGATCCCAGCGCCGCCATCCGCACGATAGGCGCGGTGGCTGGCCTGGGAGCAAACCCGGCCCCCGGCGCGGTTGAAGCAAGCCCCGCAACAACGGACGACGGCGCTCCGCCGCCGCTGGACGCCTACAACGAAGTCCAGGCCATGGAACTGCTGCGCCAGGCCGGCCTGCCCGCGTCGCCTTGCGTACTGGCCGCCGATGCCGACGCTGCGGTGCGAGCCGCCGCCGGCCTGGGCGTTCCCTGCGCGCTCAAGGTGGTGTCGCCCGACATCACGCACAAGAGCGACGTAGGCGGCGTGAAGCTCAATGTGCAGGGCGATGACGCGCTGCGCGGCGCCTGCGCCGACATCCTGGCCTCGGTGCGCCAGCACCGGCCCGACGCCCGCATCGACGGCGTCCTCGTGGTGCCCATGGCGCCCAAGGGCGTGGAGTGCATCGCCGGCGTGCATTGCGACCCGGTGTTCGGACCGGTAGTCATGTTCGGGCTGGGAGGCGTGTTCGTCGAGGTGCTCAAGGACGTGAGCTTCCGCCTCGCGCCCTTCGGCCGCGACGATGCCCTGGCGATGATCCGCGAGATCAAGGGCTACGCGTTGCTGCAAGGCGCGCGCGGCGCGCCCCCGTGCGACGTCGGCGCGCTGGCCGAGGCATTGGCGGCGCTGTCCCGCTTCGCCCACGCCCGCCGGGCAGACTTCAGCTCGGTGGAAATCAATCCCTTGCTGGCGCTGCCCGAAGGACAGGGAGTGGTCGCGTTGGATGCGGTGGTGATACGGGCTCAAGCCTAAGGCTGCCAGCCGCAGCGTTTCGCGAGCGTTTGGGTATTCGTATTGATCCACCGGCCCAAACGCTCCACCAGCGTGCGCTCCGTACCGGCCAGGGCCTGCCCGGACAGAGCGGCCCGCACCAGCGCCAACGCGCGGAGCAGCTCGCTTGTCAATGCCGATCGCACCGCCCTGACATTACGTCCGGCAAAGCCTAGCTCGCGCGCCACCGCCTCCAGTTGCTCGGAACCGATCGCTCCGGGCTTCATCTCCCCGCCAATCGACAAAGCAAAATTGCGAGCCAGGCCGGGATAGATCGCCGTGCCCATCAGATCGTGGAACGGCGCCAGCCGGTACTGGCCGCCAGGCGCCTGCAACACAGACAGGTTCTTGGCGTGGCTGTCGTTGTTGCCCACGCACAGGTTGAACCGCACGCATTACAGAAGGCGCTTCAGATCGGCCGCGCCGCCCCCCACACTGCCCAACAGCGCGCGGCATTGCGCCAACGACGGCCCGCCATCCGCTTCGTACTTCATGTCGGATGGCTTGCCGGCCAGCTAACACCGATCCAGCTGATGCATGCGCATCAACTCGCCCTGCTCGCCCTGCACGCGGTCATAGCGTTTGATGAGGCACGCACGGGCGTCAGGCTGATTGAGGACTTGCACCTCCTGGTGAGTGCGCCCTGCCGGGCGTACCGAAGAAAAGGCGCTCAAGAGCGCCTTTTCTTCTTCATACCCGCGTCTGGCTTACTTCAGCAGCAACGCGTTCAACCGCTTAACGAATGCCGCCGGATCGGCGATCTGCGCGCCTTCGGCCAGCAGGGCCTGGTCCAGCAACAGGCGTGCCCATTGCTCGAACTCGCCGTCTTCGGCGGCGCGGATGCGCGCCAGCAGCGGGTGCTCGGGGTTGATCTCCAGCACCGGCTTGACGTTGGGCGTTTCCTGGCCAGCGGCCTTGAGCATGCGCAGCAGGTGCGGGCTGAGTTCGTTCTGGCCCACCACCACGCAAGCCGGCGAGTCCACCAGGCGCAGCGTGACGCGCACTTCCTTCACCTGGTCTTCCAGGGCCTTCTGCAGGCGCTCGACCACGGGCTTGAAGTCTTCGGCGACTTCCTGCTGGTGCTTCTTCTCTTCCTCGTCGGCCAGCTCGGCGAGATCCAGCCCGCCCTTGGCCACCGACACCAGCGGCTTGCCGTCGAACTCGCGCAGGTAGGAGAGCATCCATTCATCCACGCGGTCCGACAGCAGCAGCACCTCGATGCCTTTCTTGCGGAAGATCTCCAGGTGCGGGCTGTTGCTGGCGGCGGCGAAGGTGTCGGCCGTGACGTAGTAGATCTTGTCCTGGCCCTCCTTCATGCGCGACACGTAGTCGGCAAAGGACACGGTCTGCGCCTGCTCGCCGGTGTGGGTGCTGGCAAAGCGCATCAGCCTGGCGATGCGTTCGAGGTTGGCCCGGTCTTCGCCCGCGCCTTCCTTCAGCACCTGGCCGAACTCGCTCCAGAAGGCGGCGTAATCTTCCTTGCGATTCTCCGCCAGGTCTTCCAGCAGCGACAGGATGCGCTTGGCCGAGCCTTCGCGGATGGCGCGCACGTCGCGGCTTTCCTGCAGAATTTCGCGCGACACGTTCAGCGGCAGGTCGGCCGAGTCGATCACCCCGCGCACGAAGCGCAGGTACGAAGGCAGGAGCTGGTCGGCGTCATCCATGATGAACACGCGCTTGACGTACAGCTTCACGCCGCGGCGGGCGTCGCGGTCCCAGAGATCCATGGGCGCGTGCTTGGGAAGGTAGAGCAGCTGCGTGTACTCGCTGCGGCCCTCGACGCGGTTGTGCGTCCAGGCCAGCGGGTCGTCGTAGTCGTGCGAGACGGTCTTGTAGAACTCGCGGTACTGCTCGTCGGTGATGTCCGACTTGCCGCGGGCCCACAGCGCGTTGGCCTGGTTCACCGTCTCCAGCTCGTCTTTCTTGACCTGCTCGCCCTTCTCGGCATCCCACTCCTCCTTGGCCATGCGGATGGGCAGCGAGATGTGGTCGGAATAGCGGCGCAGGATCTCGCGCAGCTTCCAGCCGTTGAGGAACTCGTCCTCGTCGGGGCGCAGATGCAGGGTGACATCGGTGCCGCGCGTGGCCTTGTCCGACGCGGCGATGGTGAACTCGCCCTGGCCGTCGGACTCCCATCGGACGGCCTCGTCGCCGCCGGCGCGGCGGCTCTCCACCGTGACCTTGTCGGCCACGATGAACGAGGAATAGAAGCCCACGCCGAACTGGCCGATGAGCTGCGCGTCTTTCTGCTTGTCGCCCGTGAGCTGGGCGAAGAACTCGCGCGTGCCCGAGCGGGCGATGGTGCCCAGGTTGGCGATGGCCTCCTCGCGCGACAGACCGATGCCGTTATCGGAAATGGTGATGGTGCGCGCGGCCTTGTCGTAGCTCACGGTAATGGCGAGCTCGCCATCGCCCTCCATCAGCGCGGGCTGGTCGATGGCCTCGAAACGCAGCTTGTCGCAGGCGTCCGACGCGTTGGACACCAGCTCGCGCAGGAAGATTTCCTTGTTGCTGTACAGCGAATGGATCATCAGGTGCAGCAGCTGCTTCACCTCTGCCTGAAAGCCCAGGGTTTCGGGAGTCGTGGCGGTCTGGCTCATGTTCTTCGACAAGTTGAAAATTGGGGACAAAATACGGCCAGGCAGGCGGGCCGGCCTGGGTAACCCCGAGTACGTGAGGGCCGTCTCCAGACTTTCAAGACCCCGCCCGGGTAAAATCGCGGGTTTTCCCCTGGCCGGCCATCCGCCATGCAACCCGCTACCCTGACCCAACCCGCCCCCCACGGCGCGTCCGACACCGACGCCGACAGCGTCCGCGACCTGGTCTACAAACCCGACGACCGGCCCGCCGCCCCCATCGCCTTCGTGGCCGCCCTGCAGCACCTGCTGGCCATCCTGGTGCCCATCGTCACCCCCGGCCTGCTCATCTGCCAGGCGCTGGGCGTCTCCACCCGCGACACCACCCTCATCGTGTCCATGTCGCTGGTCATCTCCGGCATCGCCACCTACGTGCAGTGCAAGCGCTTAGGCCCCCTGGGCGCCGGCCTGCTCATCGTGCAGGGCACCAGCTTCAACTTCGTCGGCCCCCTCATCGCCGGCGGCACTGTCATGGTCAAGCAGGGCACCCCGGTCGAAGCCGTCATGGCCGCCATCTTCGGCGTCGTCATCGCCGGCTCCTTCGTCGAAATGGGCATCTCCCGCATCCTGCCCTTCGTGAAACGCCTCATCACCCCGCTCGTCACCGGCATCGTGGTGCTGCTCATCGGCCTCACCCTCATCAAGGTCGGCCTCATCAGCATGGGCGGCGGCTACGCCGCCATGGGCAACGGCACCTTCGCCAGCGCCGACAACCTCATCCTCTCCGGCCTCGTGCTCGGCACCATCATCCTGCTCAACCGCGTGCCCGTCGTCTGGGTGCGCAGCACCGCGCTCGTCCTCGCGCTGGCCGTGGGCTACCTCGCCGCCGCCGCCATGGGCCGCCTGGACTTCACCGGCGCCCGCGAAGCCGCCCTCTTCCAGGTGCCCACGCCGCTGCACTTCGGCCTGGACTTCTCCTGGCCGCTCTTCGTGCCCATGCTCATCATCTACCTGGTGACCTCGCTGGAAGCCATCGGCGACGTCACCGCCACCAGCAAGGTGTCCAAGGAGCCCGTCGAAGGCCCCGTCTGGATGGAGCGGATCAAGGGCGGCGTGCTCGTCAACGGCGCCAACTCCCTGCTGGCCGGCCTCTTCAATACTTTCCCCAGCTCCGTCTTCGCCCAGAACAACGGCGTCATCCAGCTCACCGGCGTCGCCAGCCGCCACGTCGGCGTATGGATCGCCGGCATGCTCATCCTGCTCGGCCTCTTCCCCGCCGTGGCCGGCGTGCTCCAGGCCGTACCCGAGCCCGTGCTCGGCGGCGCCGCCATGGTCATGTTCGGCGCCGTCGCCGCCTCCGGCATCAACATCCTCGCCGGCATCCAGCTCGACCGCCGCGCCCTGCTCATCATCGCCGTCTCCCTGGCCCTGGGCCTGGGCGTCTCCCAGGTACCCGAAATCCTCTCGCACCTGCCCCACGCGCTGAAAAACGTGCTCGAGTCCGGCGTCGCCACCGGCGGCATCTGCGCCCTGGTCATGAACTGGTTCCTGCCCGAGAAGAAGTAGCCCGCCGCCAGGAAGCCCGCGCGGGCTTCCTGGCGAAAATCGGAGAACCGCATATAATCACGGTCTTCGTCTCTTTCGCAGCCGCCGCCCGGCGCGCTCGCGTCCTCCCTGCCCGGGTGGTGAAATTGGTAGACGCAGGGGACTCAAAATCCCCCGCCGCAAGGCGTGCCGGTTCGATTCCGGCCCCGGGCACCATCTCCAAATCTTCTGCTAATTCAAGCCGTTAGAAGATTTCGCAGTACAAGCCCCGCACCGGGGGATTTTCCTAAAATTGTGGTCAGGTACAGTTTCGGTACAGTAATGCGGCGCTAGCCCCATACGGAGTACTCATGGCTACGATCGTTAAGACTTCCTCGGGCACTTGGAAAGCCCTCATTCGCAAGACAGGCTGGCCAGCCACCGCCAAGACGTTCCGCACCAAGCGCGACGCCGAAGACTGGGCGCGCCGTACCGAAGACGAAATGGTGCGCGGCGTATATATCCAGCGAGCGCCGGCCGAGCGCATGACCGTCGAAGCGGCACTGACCCGCTACCTCAAGGAAGTCACGCCCACCAAGCGGGCCTCGACCCAAGCCGGCGAACACAAGAAAGCTCAAGTCATCATCCGGCATCTTGGCAAGTACTCGCTGGCCGCCCTGAACGCCGAGATCGTGGCGCAGTTCCGTGACATGCGACTAGCCGGCGACCCGGAAAAAAACGGCAAGCTACGGCCTCGCAGTAGCAACACGGTACGCTTGGAACTGGCGCTGCTGGGCCACCTGTTCACCGTCGCAATCAAAGAATGGGGCATTGGCCTACCCTTCAATCCAGTCTCCAACATTCGTCGCCCTGCCCCCGGCTCGGGCCGCAACCGGCGATTGACTCCCGAAGAACAGAACCGTCTGTTGCAAGCCGTCGATAAGCATTCGAACCCAATGTTCGGATGGATTGTCCGCATTGCCGTTCAGACCGGCATGCGGCTGTCGGAGATTGCGACGCTGCGCATACGGCAAGTGGACATCGAGCGGCGCGTCGTTCGACTGGAGCACACCAAGAACTCTTCACCTCGCACCGTCCCACTGACTGCCGAGGCAACGCGCGTGTTCACCGAGGCACTTGCCAACCCCTTGCGACCTGCCGAAACCGAACTGGTGTTCTTCGGCGAACCCGGCCGGGATGGCATACGCCGCCCCTACCTCTTCGACAAAGCGTGGACCGATGCCAAGCGAGCAGCGGGCCTCGAAGATTTCCGCTTTCACGACCTGCGGCACGAGGCTGTCAGCCGGTTCGTGGAAGCCGGCTTGAGCGATCAGGAGGTATCGGCCATCAGCGGCCACAAGTCGATGCAGATGCTCAAGCGCTATACGCACCTGCGGGCCGAAGACCTGGTGCAGAAGCTTGACCGCCTCGCGCGTCGCGCGCCGTCCACTTCTAAACAACGGAGTGAGGCCGACTCCCAAACAGAGAACAACGCATAATCGCTCCATCGCGTTGCCATAATGAATAGATGAGGCCATCAAAGCCGGCGGCGCGGGCGGCGATGGCAACCTCGCGGATGATCTCATACGCATGTTTACCGGCGAGGAACAGCATGTGGATAGCCATATCGAGACTTTCGAACTCGGACACGTGATCGCCTTCACGGAGCAAAGCTGCCAAGTTCAATAAACGTAGCTCCCGTGCGGGGTGCATAGTGGCGACGAACGTTTCGTCCTCAGCCGTAAGGCGACACTCATGTAGGCACGTATCCAGATCCGGTGACGCATACAAGATGGGCAGAGCGGCCGAATCAATGCGACCGCTCCCCAAAAATTGGTCTGGGGGGCTATCGTATTGAGTTGGATCACCCGGCATGGAGGGCGATACACGGACGCGGTAGAAGATCCGGTCTGGACCGTAAGTAACCGATGGGAACTCGCCGATGATGCGTTCGATAACGCTGCCCCTTCTTAGCGGGTCCTGCAAATGTTGGAGTGGGGTGACTTCTCCGACCATCCATAGTCTCGGGCCGTAGTGAAAAAATCCGACGCCGAGAAGTCGCTCAAATAGTGCAACGTCGGGTTGAAGCCACGGAGACACATTGATGCTGGTGGACTGCTTATCGTTGAACTGAATTCGCGGGGCACCACCATAGTCGAGCCGCCACAATGACCCCCAAACGAAAAATCGATGTGCGAGGGCTTCCAGCGCGGCCTTGTTAAGCTTCTTTCCGCCGGTTGCGCCGCAATTTTGGCAGGCGAGATCGGCTAGACAGTTGGGTTCGAATCTCTCAGCGTCTAATCGTAGTCCGTGGTCAGAAAAGCATAGCGAACACGCCACAGGAGGATGTTCAGCGGGGTCTAGATATTGGGCGTTGTCGGTCATATTATTCATCGTCGTGATGTTGACGTGTCGGGATTGGGTGGCGTAGATCTACTTCGTCGGCACTTATGTGAAACCGGTGGCCAGCAGAGACCAATATCAGCGTTCAGCTTGGCGCTGGTCGGGCAGGTTTTGGGACACCCATCGTATAGCATCCAAAAACGGACGGTTTAGGAAAGGACGCGGCAACGACGCATGGGTATCCCAGAGCAGATAGTCGACAACGCTTGATGAGTTATTAGACGTCACCCCAGTCGCTCAAGCGAAGGTCATCGGGTGGAATAGTGCCATCCGTAACTAACTCTGAATATCGCAGCCCTCTTTTGAGCGTTGCAATCAGAGAATCACCGTCGCTGTGAAGTGTGATGTGCTCATATGCCGTTTGTGTGCCAATGTAATGTAGGGAAATGCAGTTCATCACACGGCGTAATGCTTGCAAGGCAATCTCAATCTCATGGCGCGAAGGGCCTCCAAGAGTTGCTCTTGCATTTAGCATGGTCGCAAGATCAAAGTGTGCAATATGCTTGTTGCGCCTCTTTCTTGCATTAGCACAGGCACTGTCATAGGCGTGAAGTAGTGGCGCTAATTGAGCTACCAAAGCACCCGACTCGGTGACTAAGTTGTAGAGATTCCTGAGGGTCAGATTCTCAACCTCTTCGCCCTTGACACGCGTAGATGCCGGGTCTCCCAGCTTTGCCAATCCCAGCTGCACATCATTAAGTAATACATCTTGGAGCATCATGGCAAACGTGCCAGCTGAGCGATTGAGAACATTAACGCGAGCCTCACTGGTGCCATATAGCTGCCTATAGATGGCCCAGCGACCATGGAGCCAGGTCACCTCGTAGTCGATTGCTCGCCAAACATCGTCTATTACGGCAACTCCGAATTCAGATGGCATAAGTAGTTGGTTTAAGTAGATTTCGATGGAAAACCAAATGCAGTTATAGCGCGTAAAAAAATGTACTTTAGATATGGCGATGATAATGAACAATCAACGTAAAGCCATTTTTACAAACTTAAATCGCGGTCTGTGATGAGCACGGAAGGCTAATAAAGGAGTGACCGCTCCTGGCCGAACTCGGCCGTATGTCTTCCTGAGCGAATCATACCCGCCTACACGGCGACCGAGTGGTGCGCAAGATCATTAGGTCCTGGGCTGGCTGCTACCGCGCAAGCTCGAAAACGTCACGCGAGAAACCTTCCCCGGAAACCGGCGATGAACCTTTTCTTTTTTGCCCTATCTAATCACTTCTCTCATCTGCCCGTTTGTCGGGCCTTTAAGGGCTGCGCCATGTATTCAGAGGCAGGAGAATGGAATCAGCGTGGCCACGACTTAAGCGTATGCAAGTCCAGCAACGTAAACATCCCCGAATCCTGCCATCCACCTGTATCGATGTAGTAAACGTTGCCAAGCTGTGCAGGCTTGCGCAGCGTCATATGTCCATGGACCACCGCACGTACATTGCGGACAGGCTGGGAATACTGCATTCGATAGCGGTCTACGGACCATAGGCAGGCATCCTCATCCTCCGGGCTGAAAGTAGCGCCATGAATGGCCTGCCAATCGTCATAGGGGAAGTCGGCGTGAACCATACCCACTACACCACTCGGCGTTTCCACCTCGATAGCCAGCGGCAAAGCGCTCAAGCTGGCCGCAATGCGTTCACGAACATCACCAACGCAGGCATCCAACCATCCACCGCCGTGGGCGCGATGATCGACGTCCGGAATCGGATTGCCCATCGCCCGTCGCCACGTCATCAGGTCGTGATTCCCACAGATCGCATGAAACCACGGCCGCTCCAGCCATTTCAGCACATCGACCGATTCAGGACCGCGGTCCACAAGGTCCCCCACAGAAAACAATCGGTCCTTTTCCGGCGCAAACTTTACGGCAGCCAGCGCGACCTCAAGCCGACCAAAATGACCATGGATATCACCCACCGCAAAATCACGACCGTTGGCATTCAATTGAAAGCGCCGCACTTGCACATTACCGGACGTCATTCCAAGATTCCATATAGCTCCCTAACGACTTGTCCTGCATACCGGTCATGATACTTGGCTCTCCACGGTAGCGTGACACGCAATCCGCTGATCCTACTGCCATCGCTTCGCATGCGAGCCAACAGTATGCGCACGCTCACAGCGTTGGTAATTTTCCACAGAATTTTTCCTTGTCCACCAACGTTTCAGACGCTGAAATCAGGGCACATCTCTGACCGCGCCTAAGTCCTTGATTTCCAGATTCATTTTGCTTGGTCGCTTCATCGCAAGAAAACCAATGTGCCATATCTTGGCATTTGGCGATACCTAATCTTGGTTTTTGCCGCCACCCTATTTTGGTCTTTAAAATCAATGACTTAAGTTTGACAACCATGCCTTCACGGTAAAGACTGGCATTACCTACGGTGAACTTGTGAGGCATATGAATGACTACTGGAGAATATTTGTTGGGACGGTTTGGACCGTTGATGAGCATCGTTGACGTTGCCACCTTGCTAGGCCGATCTCCGGATGGCGTCCGCGTGGCGCTTTATACCGATACCGACTTTTCACGCAAGTTGAAGCCAGCCATGCTGCGGGTCGGCCGCCGCGTTTATTTCCGGACGTTGCAGGTCACGGAAGCGCTGAATTTGGAACAGCCGGCAGACGATGAAATCACGCCCGCAGAGCTCGCTACGCGAGGGCCGCGCGCATGAGTCGGCAAAGAACCATCAACGACCAGATATGGCGCTCAAATCGCCTGTCAGGCTGCACGGTCGAAGACCGCTATGCGCTGTTCTATTTCCTGACCTCACCATTCAGCAATGTGATCGGCGCCTATGAAGTCGTCCTGCGCGTTGCAGCCTCGGAAATGGGTTGGGATGTCGAGTCGCAACTGATAAACGTGATCCGCCGGCTTGTTGACGCCGATCTAATCTATTTCGACGCTGACGCGAACTACGTCTGGGTAAAGGTCTGGTGGGATCACAACTCCGCCAAGATGGCCGTCGCGTCCACACTCAGGAAGAAGACACTCCAACAGATCGAAGCCCTTCCCGAACGCTGGCGCAACGACTATGTGGACGACTTCATCAATCGGCTGCCGGCCGACGACCCGCTGCGAGATACGGTAGTCAGTGCATTAGCGTCTCCTAGCGATAGGGGATCGACAGCCTATGCCGACCCTAGCGATAGCCAATCATCGATTCACAGCGCCCCACACGACGCGCTTATTAATCAAGGAGTTAGCGAACCCGATACCCTATGCACACCCTATCCAAACGGTATGGATAGGCGGCCGGGTAACACTACTACTAACACTAACTCTATCTATAACACTACTACTACAACGGGAACCGGCAACGGCTTGCAATACCCTAGCTCGCTGGCTCCTGCTGAAAGGATGTCGATACAGAATCTGATCGCCAACATTCCCGCCGAAAGCGCCCAGGCTTTGCTTGACGAACTGGAAGGTGCAATCAAGAAACCGGGCACCATCAGAACAACGAAGGTCGCTTACCTCAAAGGACTTGTTGACCGCCACCGCACAGGCGTATTCGTACCGGCTGCTGGCATCCCGATAGCAACCAGAAGGGAACGTCTGACCGCGGCTCGGGAGATGTCGCCCACATCGGAATCTGTACCGCTCAGCAAAGCTGAATCGCTAGCCCGGCTTCAGGACCTGAAGGCCAAGTTGAGCATGCACGCGAGGACGCCAAAATGAAAAACAACAAGGTCACACTAAGTGTTCGACTGGATAGCGATCTGAAGCGGCGTTGGCAGGTGTTCTGCGTCCGCCAGGGCAGCACCCCCAGCGACGCAATGAGACAGGTCATCGTTCGATTACTCAACGGCTCAACAACAGCCATTTCTCCCGCTCCATCAACGCATGAGCAGCCCGACATCTCACGCCGCCGCATGGAGGTCCGGCTGACGGGTCAAGGGGTTGGTGCGGGCCGCAGCCCACAGGGCGAGGACACGGCCCCTTGACGCGGCAGGAGCGTCCCACGCTATGCCCGGGGGCAGGAGTTCCGGGCCAAGGCCCGCAACACCTGCTCCCGAGGCTCCCGCCGGCGAGGGTGGAGAGTCCAGAGAGGCAAAGCCTCTTTGGAAACTGCGATGTAGGCGAGTACGCGGCCAATACAGGCGATCCATAGCAAGTAAAACAAGACAATTTCAGCGCACCGACCGGGAGGTTGCGTGTACCTAAACCAAAATACTCGTACCTCTTGTAAAATCGAGTTACCTACAGCAAGGGGACACCATGGCTGGCGAAGGTAAATGCGGGTTACAGCCCCACAAAACCATATCAGATGCCGAACGCGGTCGACGCCCATCGGCTGTTAACTACGCGCGGGCCTCCGTCGGTCTAGAAGGTTTCTCGCTCAGTGAAGCAGATGAGGCCCACGCCCAGCGTTTCATAGCTAGTCAGATCAGCCTGCAAGAGTTTGTGCAGCCGCGCGCTGACGCGTTAACGCTCCCAAAGTCTTCGTCATGACGAAGGAATTTAGGATTTGGGGACTAGTGCAGGATAGGCTGTCGCCGGCTTTTGTATCACGGCTTAGTAAAAGCACGTCGAAGTAATAACATGCGGCAGGAATGAGGAGAGCTACCATGGAAGGAAGAACGTGCTCATCTTTCGAAGATGAACAGCCTCAAGCTGACCGGCTCCGGCGAGATGTCATTGTTTGGCCTCATGCTTTTGAGGGCTCCTTCAGATCCGTGCGCAGTCATGAAAACCGGATATGCAAGCGGATATCTGTGCGCTATGCGCATCCTAGCCCGATGATGGCCCACATTGAGCTGAGGGACTGATGACCGCAGCGAAAACAACGAAGAAGAAGACTCCGAATCCGCGCCCGTCAATTAGTACGGCGTTCGAACTCGCTCTTTGCGTGGAAGTGGATCAAGTGTGTCCCAATTGTGGCGAACCTTTATTTATCTCAAAAAGGGGGCGCCGCTATCGCGATTACGAAATTGCACACATCTATCCGCTCAACCCAACGGACGACGAAATTGATCTTCTTAAGAACGAAAAAAAATTAGCAGCCGACCCCAATCATGAGGATAACCTGATCCCCCTCTGCTTTAGTTGTCATAATATCTTCGACAACCCCAAGACGGTCGAAAATTATCGGGAACTCGTCGATAAAAAATTGGCGTTAATCAAAAGAAAGAAGCAAAATGAAGTTTTTTTTCAGTTCCAAATTGAAAAAGATATTGCAAGCATCATTCAATCGTTAACTTCAGATGAAGTTCAATTTGAGTCATCGACCATACTCGAAGCCAAAAGGGTAGATGATAAGCTCGGCAGCAGTATTCCTCCTCTAACAAAGCAGAAGATAAAGAACGACGTAACCTCCTTCTATTTATTTGTGAGAGAACGCTTTGCCGACCTTGAACGTAGTGACCCCGGCAAGGCCGTATTAATTGCGACACAGGTAAAAGCCTTTTATCAAAAGCAAAAGCTCATTACTTCGAATATACAAGAAATCTTCGATAACACTGTGCAGTGGATACGCAGTAAGCACCCGTCCACATCCCACCAGGTAGCCGAGGTGATTGTCGCCTTTTATATTCAAAACTGCGAGCTATTCGAATGATTACACCGAATAAATTTATTTCTTTCGATCAATCCGTACTGGCAAAATTGCCTGCTATGTTAGTCGATGAGAAAACAATCAGCATTCACGATCTTTATACGAAAGTTTCGAACGCATTTGAAAACGTTGATGAATTCATGTATGCCCTGGATGTGCTGTACATCCTCAACAAAGTAAATGTCGACTTTGACCTGAAAACTGTTACCTATGCTGATTGAAATCCGATCCTCTCAATTCCGAGCAGGAAAGATTTCTTTCCATGCTGGGCTCAATGTTATTCTCGGAGATAAGAACGCGACAAATTCGATAGGAAAATCAACAGCGTTGATGATCGTCGATTTCGTATTCGGAGGTGACTCTTTCCTTGAACTCAACAAAGACGCTATTGCTGAGTTGGGCCATCATCACTATGACTTTATCTTTCGATTTGAGGAAGAAGAGTTTTATTTTCAAAGACAGACGATCAATCCTAAAGTTGTCTTTCGTTGTGACGTCGAGTTTAGGGCTATCGAAGAAGTCGACATCAAAGCCTTCACAGCCTGGTTGAGAGAGAACTACCTCGGCGAACGACGTGACATAACGTTCCGTCAGATGGTAGGCCTGTTTTCGCGCGTCTGGCCCAAACCTAACGTGACCAACGTTCGTCACCCGTTGCATGCCATTCCCACTCAGAGTTCGTCTGAGTGCATTGGGAATCTAATTAAGTTCTTCGGTCGGTTTGACGAAATAGCTACCGCACAGTCGAACGCAGCAAAGAAGGAATCCGATAAGAAGGCACTTGACACAGCCTTCAAGCACTCGATCGTAGAAAAAATAAACAAATCAACCTATGCTAAGAATGTTGTTGAACTCGAGAAAATACAAGCAGAAGTTGAATCAATTAAAGCGGAGATTGCAAAATTCGCTTTGAACATCCGCGAAGTTGTTGACAAAAATCTGCTGGAGCTTAAAAACTCGAAAGACATGCTTCTGGCGCAGAGATTTAGCGTTCGCGCAAAGCTTCAGCGAACGGAGCGGAACTTAAAGGAAAGCAAGTTCATTCAAAGCAAACAATTCGAGGCGTTACAGGAATTTTTCCCGAATGTAAACAGCGAACGGATCGCTGATATCGAACTATTTCATAGCTCGCTCGCCGGAGTTTTGAAGGCGGAGCTCAAAGAAACCGAGAAAAATTTACAGGCCCAACTGAGTTCAGTAGACGCGGCGATTTCTGATATCGATGCACAGATATCGGACAGACTAAAAAATTACGACAACCCCATTGCACTCATCGAGCGGGTATCATCACTTTCCGAAAAGTGGAATAGGCTAAAGCGAGAAAATAATCACTTCGAGAAGCAAGAGACTTTGCGCGAACAACTCGAAAGGTTGCGATCTGCCCTATCAGAATTGAAAATAGAGATATTAAAAGATATACAGGGGCAGATTAATCAAAAAATAAATGACATTGTGACTAGAGTATATGGTCAAAATGCAAAATCGCCTGTATTCAATGTGAATGAGAATAACTATATCTATGAAATCGTGGACGATACGGGGACAGGTAAAGCGTATTCGAATTTGGTCATATTCGATCTAGCCATCTTTCATTTGACGGATTTGCCAATCCTGATTCACGACTCACCACTATTTAAGAATGTGGAAAATAGTGCTGTCGCAAAGCTAGTCGATGAATATTGTCAGTTTGAACGGCAAACATTTATCACATTGGATGAGGTCGAGAAGTATGGCCCTAAGGCAGCGGCGACGCTGCATAAACAAAGCGTACTCAAGCTCGACGATACTCATGTGTTATACGTCAAGGACTGGCGAAAAAAGTAGCGGCGTTTTGCGCGTCCCTATGTCTGATAGTGTACCGAGATTTCGGTACAGTACAGGTACAGTGATCAGTTTTCACCGATTCAGCTAAAATACGCTAACCTACTGATTTGAAAATAGTTTTACCTATTTCAACCGACGCTAGAATTCGCCCCATTTCCCTGTACAAACACTGTCAATCCCGAACTCAAAATCCCCCGCCGCAAGGCGTGCCGGTTCGATTCCAGCCCCGGGCACCATCGACCTCATAGCGGCGCGCAAAGCCGCATGAATACTAGAGAGGGTGGAGTGTGGCAGTGGTGAAATTACCACGCCGATCACCACGGCCCTCACCCCCCGCTCTACGCTTTAGATGAACCCCGCTCGGGCTGCTGCTCGGGTACTCATCCAGACTCCCTGAATGCGCGCCATCTGCTCACCCTCGGGGGACACCCTGGTATCAAGTCCTCGGGGCTGCAGAGCCTCCGCGCTGGGTGCAACTTGATTCATGTGACGGGCGATCAGCGGACGCCAGCCCGCCATGTTGTTCCCATAAAGTTGCCCCTCAAGGGCAACCCGAGGGCGTCTCCTTATTGCCGTGCTCACGGGCAAACTCGTAGAAGTCCTGAAGCTCGCCGGAGGACAGGCCCATCTTGAGAAGTCAGAAGTGAGTCCGCCTGTGCCTGATACCCCGGCCAAGGAAGTGCCGTTCACCCTGGCGAATCAGAATCCCTGGGGGAACGAAAGCAAGGCGCGTGCGGTTGCGCTGGTCGATGCCGGGCTGCTGAACAAGCAGGATACCGAAACCAAGGCGATGCTCGGCAACAGGACGGCGCCGGCCAGACGCAAGGCAGCATTCAAGGCAAGGCCGCGCTCGTGCTGACCAATGATGGATGGATGTACGAACGCTTGTTCCGGCACGGATCTGCAGCAGCCGGGCCGCCCCTCTTATTAAAAAAAGCAGCCCTGGCGACACAGGCTCTGAACAACCCTGGCCCGGCAGGCAGCCCGCTCACGCCGAAATCAGCGTACGTCTTCTTCCACGTGTAAAAGGTCGCCTCCGACACGTCAGGCTGGCGAGATATATGTCGCCCCCCGCCTGCCACTCGCTGAGAAGCAGCCTTACCTCCGGTTCTGACCTGTACGGATTTCCCGAAGGCACGTCACTGCGGGCCAATACCGAAGAGCTGCGCAATAGTTTTATGCGCAAGCCGAAACTCATGCCGGCCGCCTGCCGGGATTCAGGAGCGGCGTCACGGCGGGCGGCATCTTCTTTGACGAGCTGGCGCCAGGGATTCAGAAGCGCCAGCTCATATTCGCCTTTAATCCATGCTCCTGTTGCAAGTTTGCGATCTGCCCCATGTATGAGAGCCCGAGGATCATGGTTTTGGAGACCTTGGCGTCGAAGCCCGCCTCAAGCTGCAAGGCGTTCTTCGCAATGGGGGTCCCGAGAATATCGAATGCGGAACCGCCCGCAAATGCAAAGTTCGAGTCCGGGCGGACATCGCCGAACGCATGGCGCCAGCCGAGGGCGCCGCGAGCAAGGACGAAAACGCCATTATCGAAGGTGTGGGTCGTCTGCCCACGCAGACCCAGCGTGGTGTAGGTAACGCTGTCATTGGCGCTGCGTGATGAGAGCCGCGCAATGCCTCCCCGCTCGGTGAAGCCGTCGGTGTCGAGATTGACATAGGCGAGATTGACGAATGGTTCGAGTGCCGCCGCGCCAAGCGCTGTGCGGCCGAGATCGAAGCGGTATCCGAATTCTCCGAAGACCTGCGTGGTCCGGGCAGAATAATCGGCCGACAGATGATCCTGGAAACCTGGGAAGACCGCCGACCGTTTCGTCGACAGCCGATGCCAGGTCAGGGCAACGCCGCTCCTGAAGGAGAGATTGTTCCGTTGCGCGCCAGCATATGCGCCGAGATGATAGTTGTCGCTGTCGGCCGACGAGGAACGGCCACCGACCCGGAGATCGGTCTCGGAGTAACCGCCCAAAGCGCCCACGCGCCAATGATCGCTCACTGCACCATCCGCGCCGATGAAAATGCCTCCGATAGACCGGGACATGCGGGCGGCGTTTCCGTCGCCATCGACATGTCCCCACGCGCCGAAACCCTGCGCCCAGACCGCCGCCCGCTCGCCATGCGCCGCTGAGCCGGCCGTACCCGCGCCACCCGCAGCCGGTGTGCCGGCCGTGCCCACTGCGCCAAAGGCATAGCGCAGGCGTTCGTTCATCGCGCCGCGTATAAAGCCGCTGTCATCGAAAATGGCGGCCTTTGCCGATGCGTGGATTTCTCCGGAAAGCTGGTCGAAGGCATAAGCCGCCGCCTTCCCGTCGGTTTGGGAAGCCACGTTGTCGTAGAGGGCATCGCCCTGGCCGAGGCTCTCCACCCCATTGGCTATCGCGCATTGATTGTGGTTGAAGCCGGGCAGGCAGAATGCGATGTCGTTTCGCTGAATATGCAGATAGACGTTGTTGGGATCATATTCGAGCATCAGCCCGACGTAGGGCAGGTTTTCGGAAATCGAACCGAAAGCTCCCGAAACGGCGCCGCTCGCATTGAGTATCGTCCAACGGCTTCCCGGCACATAGACCCCGCCGATCTTCTCGACCGCGACATTGCCTCCCTCGATCGTGGCCGAGCCGGAAACGTTGACACGGTCTGACGCCGAAGGCGAAATATCGACCGAGAACGTCGATCCGGACTTGAACGTCAAGTCGCCACTTACGGCCAAAGTGCCGAGTGTTTCGCCGCCGATCGAGTCCTTGCTCAGCAAGGGCTGCCCCGGCGACAGAACGCCGCCTGCTTCGATCGTCGTGGAGCCTGCCGTCCCGGCTCCGCCGAGCGTGCCCCCGCTGGCGACAGCGACCGATCCTCCCAGCGTGCCGTTCACGTAGAGGGTTCCCGCATTGACGGCAGTCAGGCCCGAAAAGGCCACATTGTCTTCCAGCAGAAGCAACGCAGCCCTGCCTGCCTTTTCCAGGGTGCCGCTGCCGGAGATAAGGCCGGCATAGCTCGCATTCACGTCCTGGTCGAACGTCATCGTACCGCCACGGAGGTGCACGTTACCGTCGAAGCGCTCGGCCGAGGAGATCAGTTTTCCGTCGTCGACCGTCCAGTCGAGGGCCGAATTGCCCGAAAGCCTCAGCGTTCCCCCTCCCCTCTTCACCATCACCCCTTGTGTTTGCGAGAGGCCGGCGATGTTTCCCGCAAAGGTTCCGCTGGTGGACTGGTCGAAGATGGCGATCCCCGCGTTGCCAATGCTTCCGGAAATCGAGTTCAAGTCGCCGATCAGCGTGCCCGCGAGCACGCCCGTGTTCCGGTAGGCATTGGCCCCCGTCAAGGCAAGGGCGCCGCCGCCGAGTTTCATCAGATCGCTGGCGCCCGACACGGGTCCGGCAAGGTCCAGCGTGGTTCCGCCGTCCACGTCAAAAAAGCCGGTGGTATTGAGGGCGACCGGGCGCGACATGCCGAAGCTGGATGTGGTGTGCAGCACCCCGCCATCGAAGTCGAAGGCGAGTTTGCCGCCAGCCGCGCCAAGATTGGCGTCGGCGCTGATCTGCAAGGTGCCGCCTTCGATCGATGTACCTCCGGTATGGTTGTTGGCGCCGCTGAGGACCAGCGTGCCGCCGTCCGCTTTCACCAACATGCCGTCGCCGACGAGCGGGGAGGCGATTTTCGCCGCGAAGTTCGCGCCGGACGCGCTGCCATCGCCCACTCGTATCGGCGTTTCGCCGCTCAGCAAGGTAACGGCGCCGCCCTGGATGCGATAGCCGCTCGTCGCGAACTGCATGCCCCCCACCATGACGGGGCCGTGCGTGTTATCGACCGTCACGGTGCCGGCCGCGCCGCTGAATACGGCATAGGCGCCATCGCTAAAGGCGCCGTTGAGGGCTCCGGTCTTCTCTGTCCAGTTGTCGTTGCCACCGGACGCGTGCCAGATGCCGTTGCCGCCGTCGATGACGCTATTGAATTTGGAGCCTGCGTCTCCATCCCAGAACCGCAGGGCCGGCCCCGAGGCGTTGATGAGGTTGACCTGGCCAGCCACCGATGTCTGAATGGAATTGGAACTCCCCGCCGGCATGGCCCCCAAGGCCAGGCCGTTATCCGTCAGCGTGCCGCCATAGTTGATCAACCTGTATATTCCGGCGCCGAAAGCGCTGCCGGTGGTCGAGCTGACATTCAGGACGCCGTCCAGCGTCAGATCGCCGCTGACGTTGACCAGGTCATTCAGCGCGCTGCTGCCTTCCTCGTCTGGCGGCTGCCCGACCAGCCTTGGCCGCCCAAGCTGGAAATTGAGGGCGGAGCTTGACGCCAGGACGAGGTCGCCATTGACGGTCAATGTGCCGACCTCTCCCTCGGCTCCGGGAGCGATGGTGCCAAGGTTAGAGACATTGCCGTTTATGGTTCCGCCGCCGCCGAGGATCGTCCCGGCCTTCACGGACACCGAGGGCGAGCTGAGCGTGCCGTTGACGGTAAGGCGGCCTGCCGTCACGTTGGAGGATTGCGAGAATGAGGAATCGCCTGTGAGCCTCCAGGCCGCGCCGTTGATGTTCAAGGTTTCGAAATTCTGGAACTTGCCGCCGTCCTCGATGCCGCTTCCGAGAAGGAGGAGGCTGTCGCTGCCTGCGCCACCCAGTACCTTGCCATGCAGAACGGAGCCGGTGTCCAGCGTCAGCGAGTTGGAACTCGCGCGCGTCTGATCAAAGCGGATGGCGACGCCGCCGGACCCGGCAATCGTTCCGGAATTGGTGATGAATGCGGGCGCATCATTGACCGAAATACCAGTGTCGCCCTGGATGGTGCCGGCATTGACGATCGACATCGCCGGCGCATCATCGGGCTCGAGCGCGCTGCCGCTATAGATGCCATATGCGCCGCCCTGGATAATGCCACCGGCGAGGTTGCGGATCGAACCGCCCGCGGCGGCCGCGCCAACGTAGACGCCTGCGCCCACTCCCGCCTCGAGGCCGTCGCCTCCGATGAAAGTCGTCCCGGTTGCGGTGATGGTTCCGTCATTGGTGAGGTCGACATCGCCATACCGGCTGCGCGTATAGGAGACGCCCCCGAGGCCCGAGATCACGCCGTCTTCGAAATTGGTGATCATGCCCCCGCCGTAGGTCCAGACGCCGAGGCCGTTCGTGCCCTCGATGGCGCCCCAATTGTTGAGCAGAATCTCGGTCGACAGGTCCGCGCCATGAATCCCATGCAACCTTGCCTTGATGATACTGCCGCGTCCATTGGTGACGGTGCTCGATCCGAGCACCGCATACAGCCCCACGCTTATGGCATCAGTCGCCAGGATCTGGCCGCCGTCGAAGTTCCGGATCGTGTTGGTGGACCCGGGATCGGAGTTGCCTAAGAGGCTAATGCCCACCTGGCGGCCCTGAAGGGTGCCGGTGTTCCGGACGTCGGCGCCGAACCTGCCTGACCACTGGTGGCCTTCAACCGCGGCGAATTCCGATATTATGGATCCCGCATTGTCGAGCGTAAGCGGTCCGTAGGTTTTCACGCCGGCATTTTTGCCGGAGATCCTGCCTCCGGCTTCATTTCGCACGAACAGGTCCGATCTGCTCCAAATCCCCACCCTGCCGGAGATCTGTCCATGGTTGATGACGCCGCTGCCGGGACCGTCCAGGCTAATCCCCTCCGAGGGCGCCTCGACGGAGCCTTGGTTCGTGAGGATCCAGGTATCGCCCGGTGCCCCTTGTATCCCATCAACACCGCCAAATCCCAAGGAGGAGGCCACGGAAATCTCGGCGCCCGGCGCCACGAGTACGGTCGTCCCGGGCTTGGCGAGAAGGACCATACTCGACTGATTGGCGTTGATGGTCTGGTCGTAGCTCTGCGCAGAAGCGCTGCAAACCGAGACTGCTTGAGCGAATAGCGCCACGGCATATGACTGGGTTAAAAGTGAATTCCGTTTCGACGAGATCATGAACACCTTCCAATTTTCGCCTCCAAAACGTGCGGATTCTCCGTGAATATCGTTAACGACTACCGGAAAATTACTGTGGAGTGCGCTGGTGGCCATGATAGTCAGCGCGGATGATCTACCCAGCGAAGAAAACCTAGTACAAGTACGATCAGCGCGTAAATTCGCAAGATATAAGACCAATCCCACTAATAATTTTTCTGTAATACAGAACTGTGTCTCACCAGCCCCGAGACGAACGTGCAGAAGGCGACGAAACCCATAAGACGATTCCGTGGCACCGCAAGAATAATGCGACAGCCCTACCTGGCGGCATTCAGAATAATCGCCAGCGCGTCCACGCAGACATGAAAATCTCCGAATACCAACAAGTTGATCGAGGTGATTTAAAAAAGAAAATTTATAAAGGAAGAAAAAACCAATGATCCGCACCATATGAAATACAAACGGCGCACAGGCGTTCCGTGCCCGGCGCCTGTAAAAACGGAAAATGAATGCAGATTATCTGGCTTGAAGGCAAGCGCATCGTCGCTTGCCCAAAATGCCAATGGCGGCCCTGCCCGTTTTAATCTTCTTGAACAGCAGAGGTTCCGAAAGCATGGGTGCACACATGCCGACACGCCGGGGGGAGCGCGCCGTTGTCATGGCCTGCCAGCCCTCAAGCCGCCGGCAATATCAACATCACCCTCAACCCGCCCAGATCCGGCGACCTGAGCGCCTGGACGTCGCCGCCATAGGTGCAGGCCAGGTCGCGCACGATGTCCAGGCCCAGGCCGGAGCCGGGCTGTTGTTCGTCCACGCGCACGCCGCGCTTGAAGATGCGCTCGCGTTCGGTGTCGGCAATGCCGGGGCCGTCGTCGTCGACGTGGATGGAGAGACGGCCCCGGGCATCGCGCCGGGCGGTGACGCGCACCTGCCGCCTGGCCCATTTGCAGGCGTTGTCGAGCAGGTTGCCCAGCATCTCCTGGAAGTCGTGCAGTTCGCCGCGAAAGCACAGGTCGGCCGGCTTCACGGCAAGCGCGATGTCGAGCTGGCGGTCGGCGTGCAGGCGCCGCATGGCGCGCAGCAGCCCTTCCAGGGGCTCACGCACGGGGGTGCGCAGGTCCGTCGCGCCCGAGGAGGCCGCGGCGCGGGCGCGGGCCAGGTGATGGTCGATCTGCCGGCGCGCCACGCCAACCTGTTCGCGCACCAGGTCCGCCAGCGGCCCGCGTTCGGCGGCCGCGGCGTTGGCGAGAATGGCCAGCGGGGTCTTGACCGCGTGGGCGAGGTTGCCGGCCTGGGTGCGGGCGCGCTGGATGATCTCGTCGTTGACGGCGAGTACGCGGTTGAAGTCGTCCACCAGGGGCTGCACTTCGTCGGGGTAGCGGCCTTCGATGCGCATGCTGCTGCCGGGCGGCTGCTGCGCGAGCTGGCGGCGCAGGCGCGCGAGCGGGCGCAGTCCGATGACCACTTGCATGATGGCGGCCAGCACCAGCCCTCCGGCCAGGCCGCCGAGCGAAATAACGAGTATGTGGGTGAAGCGCTCCATGGGTTCGGCCAGCACGGTGCGGTCGGCGGCCACGACCAGCCGCAGCCGGGGCGCGTCGGTTTCGGCGGGCGTGAGCAGGCGCGCCACGGCGTAGAGGTCGCGCCCTTCGGGGCCCGTCAGCTCGTATCCGTTTTCGGCGCCGGGCGGCGCAGCGGGCAGGGTCTGGTCCCACAATGAGCGGGACCGCGCGACGCCGGCGCGGGGGCCGGGGCCGAGGCGGTCGATCTGCCAGTAGAGGCCGGACAGCGGCTGGTCGAATCTCGGGTCGCTGAGCGGCGGGGACACCCGCACCTGCGCGGCGGGCCCGAGGTTGACGGCGGCCGTGAGCTGGTTCAGGTGCAGCATCAGCTCCGAACGCAGTTGTTCGGTGATGTGCTGGCGGAACAGGTTGGCCAGGCCCCAGCCCGCCACGATGACGGAGAGGGAGATCCAGGCCAGCGTGCCGGTCAGCAGGCGCCAGCGCAGCGACCCGGCGCCGTCCAGCCCGGCCCGCGGGCGCCGCGGCGCGGCGGCGCTCATGATCCGCCCGCCAGCCGGTAGCCCAGCCCGCGCACGGTCTCGATGGTGTCGGGCGGAAGTTTCTTGCGCAGCCGGCCGATGAATACGTCGATGGTGTTGGAGTCGCGGTCGAAGTCCTGCGCATAGAGATGCTCGACCAGCTGCTGGCGCGACACGACCTCGCCGGCATGCTGCATCAGCATGGCCAGCACCTTGAATTCGTGGCTGGTGAGCGAAACCGCGACGCCGTCCAGCGTCACCCTGGCCTGCCGCGTGTCCAGCATGAGCGGACCGCAACGCCATTGCGCGCTGGCGTGCATGCTGTCGCGCCGGATCAGGGCGCGCACGCGCGCCAGCAGCTCTTCCATGTGGAACGGCTTGGCGAGGTAGTCGTCGGCGCCGGCGTCGATGCCGGCGACCTTCTCGTGCCAACTGTCGCGCGCGGTGAGGATCAGCACCGGCATGTTGCGCGCGGCGGCGCGCCAGCGCTTGAGCACCGTGAGACCGTCCAGCACGGGCAGGCCCAGGTCCAGCACCACGGCATCGTAGGTTTCCACTTCGCCCATGTAGTGGGCGGTCTTGCCGTCGGCGGCGCGGTCCACGGTGTAGCCGGCGTCGTCCAGGGCGCGCTCGAGCTGCGCGGCCAGTGTCGGTTCGTCCTCGATCAGCAGGATGCGCATCAGTCGTCGTCCCGGAATTGCATATGCTTGCCCTTGACGCCCAGCACCCGGCCGTCGCGGGCGTCGATCTTCAGCTTGAGCAGATTGCCGCTCGCTTGCAGCAGCCGGATCTCATAGAGATATTCGCCGTCGTCTTCCTCGAATTCTACCTTGACGACCTGCCCGGGATAACTGCGCTCGACGATGTCGAGCACCGTGCGCAGCGGCAGGATCTTTCCTTCCTGCAGGGCCTCGCGCGCGCGATCGTGATCGTCGTCGGCCCTTGCGGGAGACGGCCCGACCAGCGTCGCGCACGACAGGAGAATCGCAAGACAGGAACGCAGCGGCATGGGGAATCGGACGGGAGATCGGCTCATCGGGAAGGCATGCCGGCAATGCGGCGGATGTGCCGCACGTTATACCGCGGCCAACATGAACGGCGGGTGAACGGGGGCTTCAGACCGGGTTCATGAGGAGGTTTCCATAATGTCGTCCAGGGTCTGCAAGACCTGTCCCGATCGATTCGATCTCAATCCGCAAGACCAAGGAGTCCCACATGAAGCTCATCCGCACCCTCGTCTCCGGCGCCGTCCTCGGCGCCGCCGCCCTGGCCGCCCACGCCCAGACGCAGGCTCCCGCCCCCGCTCCCGCGCCGGCCGCGCGCACGGCGCCGGCCTCGATACTGTCGATCAGCCAGATCCATGACGCCATCACGGCGGCCGGCTACCGCGACGTCACCGAGATCGAGCTGGAACACGGCCGCTACGAGGCCAAGGCGCGCGACGCGCAGGCCCAGCGGGTGAAGCTCTACGTCAACGCGCATACCGGCGCCATCGAACGCACCAAGTTCGACGACTGACGCCTACGGCGGCCGCGCGCCCCGCCGTCCGCCCCCCCTTTCTTGCGGCCCGCGCGCCCGCGCGGGGCCGCCGTTGCACCGGACACGTTTCATCATGCATACCCGTACCGCTATCGGCCTGTTCCTGGGCGCCCTCACGCTGGCCTGGGGATGGGATCTCGCCTGGCAGGCGCCGCTGCAAGGCGGCTGGCCGTGGCTGCTGCGCCAGCAGGGCCTGTACCTTACCGGCATCTGGTCCATCGGCCTGATGTCGCTCGCGATGATCCTGGCGCTGCGCCCGCGCCCGCTCGAGCGTCCGCTCGGGGGCATGGACAAGGTCTACCGCCTGCACAAATGGGCAGGCATCCTGGCCGTGGCCACGGGCCTGGCGCACTGGCTGATCGAGCTTTCCAAAGGCCCGTTGAACGCGCTGGCCGGCATTGCCGGCCGACCGCCGCATCCGGCGTCCGTCACGCTGTTCGACAGCGTCCGCGGCTACGCCAAGGACTTGGGCGAATGGGGGCTGTATCTGTTGCTGGCCATGCTGGTCATCACGCTGTGGCGGCGCTTTCCGTATCACGCATGGCGCTGGGTCCATCGCGCCATGCCGCTGCTCTACCTGGCGCTGGTGTCGCATGCCGCGGCGCTCTTGCCGCGCATGCACTGGCAGGGCGTCACCGGCGCGCTGCTGGGGCTGCTGATGGCCGGCGGCACCTGGGGCGCCGTGTCCGCGCTGGCCGGGCGCATCGGGCGGCGACGCCGCCACGCGGGCACGGTGGCCGCCGTGCGGCGCCAGGATCCCGGCGTGCTGGAAGTCGTGTGCGAACTCGATGCCGGCTGGCCGGGGCATAAGCCGGGCCAGTTCGCGTTCCTGACGCTGGACGAGCGCGAAGGCGCCCATCCCTACACCATTGCCAGCGCGCCCGGACCGGACCGCCGGATCGCTTTCCAGATCAAGGCGCTGGGCGACTATACGCGCGGCCTGGCCGCCCGCGTGCAGGAGGGACAACGGATCACGGTCGAAGGCCCCTACGGCTGCTTCCGGCCGGCGCCCCCGGAGTCCGGCACGACCCAGGTCTGGATCGCGGGCGGCATCGGCGTCACGCCTTTTCTGTCCTGGCTGGAATCGATGCAGGCCGATCCGGCCGGCGCGCCCCGGGCGCATCTGCACTATTGCGTGCGCGACGCGGGCGCCGATCCGTTCGTCCCGCGCCTGCGCGCGCTGTGCAATGCCCTGCCGTCCGTCGCGCTGACGGTGCACGACAGCCATGCGGGCCAGCGCCTGGACGCCTCCCGACTGGCGTCGGACGCCGCCGGGCACGCGCAGGACATCTGGTTCTGCGGCCCGCCGGGGCTGGCCAGGACGCTGCGCCGCGCGTGGCGGCGGGCCGGAGGGGCCGGCGAGGGCTTTCATCAGGAAGCGTTCGAAATGCGATAACGCCGGAAAAGCCGGCGTCATGCGAAAGGCGGACGGGACGCCTGCGCGCAAGCCCCGCGCGCTTAGTTGCCGAATACCCGCCGCAGCCGCGCGGATTCCGCGCGGTTGAGCCGCTTGGCTTCTTCTTCGGCGTAGTCGCGCTCTCCCGGTTCGTATGAGCCCTCGTAGAGGCAGCGGCTGCGATTCCCTCTGCATTCGTCGCTGACACGGGCCGCGGTTCGCTCGCGGTCCGAATCGCCGGAGCCGAAGAAAGAACAGCCGGATACCAGCGCGGCGAGAAACAGCGCGACGCCGCACCGGCTCAGTGTTTGCATGGACATGTGCTGACCCTGGAGAGATACCGTAGACCTCTTTATAGCAACCTGGCGCACGCCCCTACAAACCACGGGCGGTTTCGCCGAAGCAGTCGTGGCGGGGAATCCGGCCCTACGCTGCCGCGCCCGGGGAAAACGGCGGCCGCCCGGCGCCGCCGCCGTTTCCGGCCGCCGCGCCGCGCGTCTTGCCCTCTACCCCGCCGGCAGCCATTCCTCCAGCGTGACCTCGAAGGTCATGCAGATGGGGTTGGCGCCCGGCACGAAAGGCCCGCCATGCACCTCGCCCCGCGGGTCGGCGACCACGCCCGACAGGCTGGCGCGCAGGGAGCCATCCGGCTGGGCCCGGACTTCGCCGGCGAGACTGACGATTTCCACGGCGGGGCCGGCGATGCAGCGGTAGTCGCCTTGGGCGGTGTAGAGGCAGGCGTCGACCAGGCTGCCCAGGGCGCCGCGCACGAAGGCGTGGCGAAAGCCGAGCGAGAGGCAGAATTTCTCCACGCCCCGCACCAGGTCTTCGTTGGGGCCGATGCGGGCGTAGGCGACGCGGCCCATGCTGCCGCGCTCGATTTCAGCGTCGTCCATGGAGGTTTCCCCTGAAGGGTTGCAGCAGCCGGATGTGGGTTTCTTCGTCGTAGCGGGCCCGCAGCTCGAAGCCGTCCAGCGAGGTGGCGAGTACGGCGATGGCGCGGGGACCGATGATGCTGGTCTGCGGCACGATGTGGCCGCCGGCGAGGCGGCCGGCCCGGTCGCGGAAGACGGCGTGGCAATGCACCAGGGGCGCGCCGCTGTCGGATGCGCCCAGGGTGGCGTTGCCGAAGACGAGGTCGGCCGCGCCGGCCTCGATGGGCGCGGTGTAGGCGACCACGGCCTGGCGGGAGGGATCGGGCGGCGCGGTGCAATAGTCGAGCCGCGCGAAGGCGCCGCCCAGCAGGGTCATGGATGCGCAGGCGACGCCGGCGCCGGCCAGGGGGCCGACCAGGGCGTCGTAGAGGGTGGCGCCCGGCCGCAGCGCCAGGCGGATGTGACGCCCCCGCGGGGCGGTGCAGCTGTGGATGCGCACCGGGTTGTAGGCGCCCGGGTGGATGAGGGTCCGGGGACGCGGCAGGACGCCGCCTCCGGAACGATGCACGGTGGTGTATCGCATTGCAGGGCTCCCCGCGCTTGTGGCGCAGTTCGTGGAACGAGGGGTGGTCGCTGGCTTCAGTGGGCGAGCATGCCGGCGGCGGTGAAGCCGCCGTCCACGCAGATGATCTGCCCGGTCACGTAGCTGGAACGGCTGTCGTCGAGCAGCCAGGACACGGCGCCGTTGAGTTCCTCGGGCGCGGCGTAGCGGTGCTGGGGCACGACACTTTCCCAGGCTTCGCGCGCCTTGCTGGTGTGCATCTGCGACACCAGCGGGGTTTCGACGGGGCCGGGCGCGACGGCGTTGACGCGGATGCCGTAGGCGGCCAGTTCCACGGCCATGACGCGGGTAAGCGTGACCACGCCTCCCTTGGACGCGCCGTAGGCGGCGCGGCCGGCATTGCCGCGCAGGCCGGACACCGAGGCGATGTTGACGATGGCGCCTCGGCGCCGCTCGCGCATGCGGCGCGCGGCTTCGCGGGCCACGACGAAGGAGCCCACCAGGTTCACCTCCAGAATGCGCCTGAGCAGGGCCGTGTCGGTGTCGAGAAACGGCACGTCGCGGCCGATGCCGGCTGAGTTGACGAGGCCGGAGATCGGGCCGAAATCCTGCTCCATGCGGTCCAGCGCCTGCAACACGCTGTCTTCGTCGGCCACGTCCATGAGAACGCGCCCGAGCCGCGCGGGCGGCGCGAGACTGGCGATGGCGTCCAGCCGCTCCTGGGCGACGTCGGCCACCAGCACGCGGCGTCCGGCCTCCAGCAAACCCTGCGCCACGGCCAGGCCGATGCCCGAGGCGCCTCCCGTCACGAGTACCGCTTCCTGCGTTGCTTGCATGTCTGCTCTCCTTTTGGGGTCAGGCGGCCTGGGATAGGTGGCCGCGTTCGTACAAGGCATCCCGCACCAGCTTTTTTGTGATCTTGCCGTAGCCCGACCGGGGCAGCGCTTCCCAGAAGAAGATGCGCCGCGGCAGCTTGTAGCGCGCCAATCGGGGCGCGAGCCATTCCAGCAGGGCCGCTTCGTCCAGGGCGTGGCCGGCGCGCAGCACGCACACCATGACGCCGACCTCGCCCCAGACCGGATCGGGCACGCCCAGCACCGCGGCTTCCGCGACGGCCGGATGGGCGAGCACTTTTTCTTCGATCTCGCGCGGATAGATGTTGGAGCCGCCCGATATGTACATGTCGGACTGGCGGCCCGTGATGTAGAGAAAGCCCTCGGCGTCGAGATAGCCCAGGTCGCCCGTGCGGAACCAGCCGTTGCGGAAAGACTTGGCATTGGCGTCGGGATTGGCGTAATAGCCCGCGAAGACCGCCGGCCCGCAGACGCAGATCTCGCCGCTTTCTCCGGCGGGCAGTTCGCGGCCGCTGTCGTCCTGGATGCTGATCTGCATGCCGGTGCGGGCGTAGCCGCAGCTGCCCACGCGCGCCTCGGGGCCGTCTTCGGCGCGGTGCAGCGCAGGCGGCAGCACGGTGATGTTGCCGGTGACTTCGCCCAGGCCGAAATACTGCGCCAGCACCGGCCCCAGCTTGGCCAGGGCGCGCTTCTGGTCTTCGCGGTACATGGGCGCGCCGGCATAGATCACGTAGCGCAGGCTGCGGTGGTCGTAGCGGTCCACGGACGGGTGCTCGACCAGCATCTTGACGATGGTGGGCACGGTGAACATGTTGCTCACGCGGTGGCGCTCCACCAGCGACCAGATCGTTTCGGCATCGAATTTGTCCTGGCCCGGCAGGACGCTGCGCGCGGCGCGCGCCACCTGGGTCAGGAAATGGATGCCCGCGCCATGCGAAAGCGGCGCCACCACGAGGCTGACGTCTCGCTCCGTGGTGCCGGGCATGAGGTCGCACAGGTGATTGGTGATGACGAACGCCATCTGGCCGTGGGTGAGCACGGCCGCCTTGGGACGGCCCGTGGTGCCGGACGTGAAGAAGAACCAGCACGGGTCGTCGCGCTCGACGCCGGCCGCGGGGCGGGCCTCGGCCGCATGCGCGGCGATCAGCGTGGCGGTGTCGGTTTCGCCGAGCTCGCCGTCGCCCAGGCGCGCCAGCAGGCGCAGGTCCGGCACGGCTTGGGCCACCGCGCGCGCGTGTGCCTCGAACAGGCCGTCGCACAGAAAAGCCTTGGCGCCCGACGCCGTGGCCAGATAGGCGGCCTCGTCCGGCGAAATGCGGAAATTGGTGGGCACCCATACCGCGCCCAGGCGCAGCACGGCGAACAGGGTTTCGATGTAGGCGATGCTGTTGCGGCCGTGCACCAGCACGCGGTCGCCCTTGGCGATGCCGCGCGCGGCCAGGGCGGCGGCCAGCGCGCCGCAGCGCGCGTGCAGCTCGGCCCAGGTGATGTCGCGCTCGCCTTCGGAGACGGCGATGCGCGCGGGGTGGCGGCGCGCGGCCTGGGCCAGGAATTCGGCGAGGTTCATGACGCGGCGCGACACGGGCGCCACGCCGCCGTCGGGTGCGGTGTGCGGCTGGCTCATTTGCGGCGCTCCAGCAGGCTGACGTAGTTGGCGACGGCCGCGCCGCCCATGTTGAACACGCCGGCCAGCGCAGCGCCGGGGATCTGCATGCCGCCCGCCTCGCCCATGAGCTGCATGCAGGCCATGACGTGCATGGACACGCCGGTGGCGCCCACCGGATGGCCCTTGGCCTTGAGGCCGCCCGAAGGATTGACGGGCAGGCGCCCGTCTTTTTCGGTCCAGCCCTCGCGCAGCACTTTGTACCCCTGTCCGCGCGGGGCCAGCCCCATGGCTTCGTACTCCAGCAGTTCGGCGATGGTGAAGCAGTCGTGCGTTTCGACCAGGCTGAGGTCGTCGAGCGTCAGCCCGGCGGCCGACAGCGCCTGTCGCCAGGCGCGCGCCGCGCCTTCGAAGGCCGTGGGATCGCGGCGGCTGAGCGGCAGGATGTCGTTGACCTGCGCCCGCGCGCGGAACGCGATGGCGCGCGGCAGGCCGGCTGCCGTGTCTTCGTCGGCCAGCACCAGCGCGGCCGCGCCGTCGGAGATCAGGGAGCAGTCGGTGCGGCGCAAAGGCGGCGCGACGTAGGGGTTCTTGTCGGAGACCGTGCGGCAGAAATCGAAGCCCAGGTCCTTGCGCAACTGCGCATAAGGATTGTCCACGCCGTTGCGGTGGTTCTTGGCCGCGATGCGCGCCAGCGCGTCGCCCTGGTCGCCGTGGCGGGCGAAATAGGCTTGCGCGATCTGCGCGAACAGGCCGGCAAAGCCGCCGTCCACGCCGGCTTCTTCCTTGCGGTAGCTGGCGTTGAGCAGGATGTCGCCCACCTCGGCCGTGGGGCGGGCCGTCATTTTCTCGGCCCCCACCACCAGGGCCACCCGGCCCCGCCCGGATTCGATGAAGTCCATGGCGGCATACAGCGCGGCCGATCCGGTGGCGCAGGCGTTCTCCAGGCGGCTGGCCGGCACGTGCGCGAGCGCGGGCAGCGAAGTGGCCACCAGCGCGCCCTGGAAGTCCTGCTTCTGAAAGCCGCTGTTCATCACGCCCACGTAGACGCCGTCCACGGCCGAGGCGTCCAGGCCGGCGTGTTCCAGGGCGGGGCCGGCCACCCGCGCCATCAGGCTCTCGGTGTCGGGGTCATCCAGTTTGCCGAAGGGGATGTGTTGCCACCCCACGATTACGGCGCGCTTGCTCATTGCTGTCTCCTCAGGTTGTGCCCGAGGCCCGCCCCGTCTGGCGGACTCAGGACTTGGGTCGGTTCGGCGGGTCCGCCGGATGCAGCTGGGCCTGCAGGCGCCTGACCTCGCGCGCCAGCAGCTTGGCCAACTGGAACAGCCTGTCTTCGTCCATGCGCGACTCCACGGCGGCAATGCTGAGCGCGCCCAGCACGTGCCCCGCGGCGTCGCGCACGGGCATGCCGATGCCCCACGATCCCGGGATCACCAGGCCGCGGTTCACGGCGTAGCCCTGCTCGCGCGCCTCCCGGACCAGGCTGCGCAGCAGGGGCAGGGAGTAGCGCGGATAGCGCGCCTCGATGAGCGCGGCGTTGGCCTGCAGGCAAGCCTCGGCGTCGTCGTCGTCCAGCGCAGCCAGAATGGACAGGCTGCCCGCGCCCACGCCCAGCGGGTGTCGGTCGCCCGGCATGAGCACGTGGGTCTTGAGCGGGTAGTCGCCGTCTTCGCGCATGGCGCACACGGCGAACACGTCGCGCCGGATGGAGAAGAACGCCGAGTCGCCGCATTCGTGGGCCAGGCGCGCCACGATGGGCGCGGCCAGCCGGTTGATGCCGAAGCGGGCGCTGGCGATGCTGCCCAGCACGTGGCACTCGGGGCCCAGGTAATAGCGGCGCGAGACGGGGTCTTGCTCGACCATGCCCTCGGCGGCCAGCGCGGCCAGCAGGCGGTGCACGGTGGGCTTGCTCATGCCGGTGTCGCGCGTGAGCGCGAGCAGGCCCGCGCCGTCGCCGCGCGACACCGCGCGCAGCACCTGCATGGCGCGCGCCAGGGTCTGCGCGCCTTCCACCTGGGCGGGGATCTCCTGCACCTTGTCTCCAGAATCGCTTTTATAAGGTCCATTTTGTGGACCAGTCTTTTTAAGACGCTTGATCACTTGGCCTCCGATTTTACGCATTTACGCTTGATATTCAATATGCTTAAATAAATCCAGACAGAATTATATGGTCTATATATTGGACCAAGCAATTCAGAATTGCAAAGATGCCGCACACGGCACACCCCAGGGCGACCGCCCTTCCACACAAAGGAGACAGCATGGACAAGACCCGACGCAATCTCATGCGCGCCACGGGCGGCGCGGCGCTATTGGCCGTTGCGCCCTTTCACCGCGCCCTGGCCGCGCCGCAGTACCGGTACAAGTACGCCAACAACCTGCCCCCCACGCACCCCATGAACGTGCGGGCCCGCGAAGCGGCGCAGAACATCGCCCGCGATACGGACGGCCGCTTCGAGCTGGCCATCTTTCCCAGCAGCCAGCTCGGCTCCGACACCGACACCCTGAGCCAACTGCGTTCCGGCGCGGTGGAGTTCTTCACGCTGTCGGGCCTGATCCTGTCCACCCTGGTGCCCTCAGCCTCGATCAGCGGGGTGGGCTTCGCCTTCCCCGACTACGACGCCGTCTGGAAAGCCATGGACGGCGCGCTCGGCGCCCACATCCGCAGCGAGATCCGCGCCAAGGGCCTGCACGTCATGGACCGCATCTGGGATAACGGCTTCCGGCAGGTCACGACCAGTTCGCGCCCCATCAACGGCCCGGCCGACTTCCAGGACCTGAAGATCCGCGTGCCGGTCAGCCCGCTGTGGACCTCCATGTTCAAGGCGCTGGGCTCGTCGCCGGCCAGCATCAATTTCAACGAAACCTATTCGGCGCTGCAGACCAAGGTGGTCGATGCCCAGGAAAACCCGCTGGCCATCATCCAGACCGCCAAGATCTACGAAGTGCAGAAGTACTGCTCGCTTACCAACCACATGTGGGACGGCTTCTGGTTCCTGGCCAACCGGCGCGCCTGGGAGAAGCTGCCGCGGGACATCCGCGAGGTGGTCGCCCGCCACATCGACGCCGCCGGCATGGCCGAGCGCGCCGACGTGCTGGCCCTGAACAACCAGCTCCAGACCAAGCTCGCCGAGGAAGGGCTGGCGTTCAACCAGCCCGACCCTGCGCCCATCCGCGCCGCGCTGGCCAAGACCGGGTTCTATGCCGGCTGGAAAGAGAAGTACGGCGACCGGGCCTGGGCGCTGCTGGAGCAGTCCGCGGGGAGCCTGTCATGAGGGCCGCCGGCATCGCCGCGCCGGCGCGCGCGTCGGCCCAGGGCCAGGGCGTGATCGCCGCGCTGGACCAGGCCCTGGGCTGGCTGGTGGAAGTCCCGGCCGCCATTCTGGTGGTGGCCGAGATCGTCATCCTGTTCGCGGGCGTGGTGGCGCGCTATGCGCTGCACACGCCGCTGGTGTGGTCCGACGAACTGGCCTCGCTGCTGTTTCTCTGGCTGGCCATGCTGGGTGCGGTCGTGGCCCTGCGGCGCGGCGAACACATGCGCATGGCGGCCCTCGTCAACCGCGCCGGTCCGGCCGCGCGGGCCGTGCTGGAAATGGTGGCCATCGCCGCGGCGCTGGCTTTCCTGCTCATGGTGCTGGCTCCAGGCTACGACTATGCCCTCGAAGAACAGTACGTCACCACCGCGGCGCTGGAGATTCCCAACATCTGGCGCGCCGCCGCGCTGCCGGTGGGCACGGCGCTGATGATGGCGGTGGCGCTGCTGCGCTTGCTGGCCCAGGCGCAATGGCGCGTCACCGGCGCGGCGCTGCTGCTGGTGGCGGCCGTGGTCGGCGTCATGGCGCTGCTGCAGCCGGCGTTCGCGCCGCTGGGCAACGCCAACCTGCTGGTCTTCTTCGTGGGCATCGTCGCCGCCTCGGTGTTCGCGGGCGTGCCCATCGCCTTCGCCTTCGGCCTGGCCACGTTCGGCTACCTGGCGCTGACCACCGACGTGCCGCTCATGGTGGTGGTGGGCCGCATGGACGAGGGCATGTCGCACCTCATCCTGCTGGCGGTGCCGCTCTTCGTCTTCCTGGGGCTGCTCATCGAGATGACGGGCATGGCCACCCGCATGGTGGCGTTCCTGGCCAGCCTGCTGGGCCATGTGCGCGGCGGGCTGTCGTACGTGCTCATCGGCGCGATGTACGTGGTGTCGGGCATATCGGGCGCCAAGGCGGCCGACATGGCGGCGGTGGCGCCGGTGCTGTTTCCCGAGATGCGCAAGCGCGGCGCCCGGGACGGCGAACTGGTGGCCCTGCTCTCGGCCACGGGCGCGCAGACCGAAACCGTGCCGCCCAGCCTGGTGCTCATCACCATCGGCTCGGTGACCGGGGTGTCGATCACGGCGCTCTTCACCGGCGGTCTGCTGCCCGCCGTGGTGCTGGGCGCCATGCTGTGCATGGTGGTGTGGTGGCGGCACCGCCGCCACGACCCGGGCCGGGTCCGCAAGGCCACGGGCCGCGAGATCGGCCGCAGTTTCGTCGTCGCGCTGCCGGCGCTGGCGTTGCCCTTCGTGATCCGCGCCGCCGTGGTCGAGGGCGTGGCCACGGCCACGGAGGTGTCCACCATCGGCATTGTGTACGCGGCGCTGGTGGGCCTGCTGGTGTACCGCTGCTTCGACGCCAGGCGCCTCATGCCCATGCTGGTCGATACCGCCTGCCTGTCCGGCGCCATTCTGCTCATCATCGGCACGGCCACCGCGATGGCCTGGGCGCTGACGCAGTCGGGCTTTTCCAGCCAGCTCGCCCAGTTCATGGGCGGGCTGCCGGGCGGCGCCTATACCTTCATGGCGGTTTCCATCGTGGCCTTCATCGTGCTGGGCAGCGTACTTGAGGGCATTCCGGCCATCGTGCTGTTCGGCCCGCTGCTCTTTCCGATCGCGCACCAGATGGGCATACACGAGGTGCACTACGCCATGGTGGTCATCCTGGCCATGGGCATCGGCCTGTTCGCGCCGCCGTTCGGCGTGGGCTACTACGCGGCCTGCGCCATCGGCAAGGTTTCGCCCGACGCCGGCATCCGGCCCATCATCGGCTATATGTGCTCGATCGCCGCGGGCACCGTCATCGTGGCGGCCATACCCTGGATCTCGACGGGGTTCCTGCGCTGAAGCCAGCGCCGACGAGGCGCCCCGGCCCGCCGGCCGGGGCGGCCGCTGCCGCTCGCCGGCGGGCCGGGGCTATCCGCGGCGACGGTTGTCCGGGTGCCGGTCGTAGCGGTTGGGGATGCCGTCGCGGTCGCGGTCCCAGCGGCCGGCGGCATACACCCAGCGCCCCTGGGCGCGGCGCCATTCGGGCGCGTGGTACACATAGCCCGGACGCGCCCTGAGCCAGTTGCCGCCTATCCACACATGATGGTTGCCGCGCCATTCCCAGTGGCCCGGCGCCCAGACATAGCCGGCGCGGGGCGGAGGCACGACCTCGACGCGGGGAGGCGGCGGCGCCGCGCCGATGCTGATCGACACGGAGGTGTGCGCGGCGGCGGGCATGGCCGCGGCGCCCAGCGACAGGAGAGCCGCGATGCCGCCGGCCATGGCGATTCTGGCGAGTCTGTTCATGTTGGAACCTCTGCGGTAAGCGCCCTGCTTCTGGCGCGGTGAAACCAGTTTGCCGCCGCAACCTTGTCGCAATGGTTACGCGCGCGGCGTAAAAATTTCAGCGCGTTTCGGGTGAAAGCGCACCATATGGGTGCGACGCGGGGGCTCGCGCCGGGCGCGCGGCGGATTGCGCCGCGGCTTCCCCGCGAGAGACAGGCGTGCGCCGCCGGAAAGAGGGCCCGATCGCGCCCCGGCGCGCGCGAAGCGGACTATCATCTTCCACCTATCCCGACTCCGCGCGCCTTGCGCCGCGCGGCCACGCCGAAGCTGGGCCATGCGTTATAGACTTCCTCCCCTGAATACCCTGCGCATCTTCGAAGCCGTGATGCGGCAGGGCTCCATCCGCCAGGCCGCGGGCGAGCTCTGCCTGACGCCGCAGGCGGTAAGCCAGCAGCTCAAGCATCTGGAATCGCACCTGGCGCGGCAGCTTTTTCACCGTGACGTGCGCAGCCTGAAGCCCACGGCGGCGGCGCAGGCGCTCTACCCGCACGTGCGCGACGGGCTGGACCGTTTCGCCGAAGGCGTGCAGGCCCTGCAGGCCGCGCGCGGCCAGCAGCTCTATCTCTATGTCAGCCCGTACTTCGCGACGGAATTCCTGGTGCCGCGGCTGGGGCAGTTCACTGCCTCCATGCCCGAGCTGGATTTCCGCATGGCGGTGGGCGTGGATCTGGTGGAGCTCGACGCCAAGGGCATGGACGCCGCCATCCACTGGGCCTACAGCGCGCCCGCCGGCTATGTGGAAACGCCGCTGCTGGACGACCTGAAAGTGCTGGTGGCCACGCCGGCCCTGCTGGAACGCCTGCCCGTGGATGAGCCGCGCGATCTGCTGAAGCACAGCGTGATTTCCTCGCTGGTGGCCAATACGCTCTGGGAAGACACGCTCGACCTGCTGGGCGTGCAAGAGCGGACCGCGCAGCCCATCATGCGGCTGCACACGCACGCCGCCATGATGGAGGCGGTGCTCGCGGGGCTGGGCGTGGGCTTCATCTCGTATGCCGACGCCGTGCGCAACGTGAAGGCCGGCCGGCTGGCGGCGCCCTTCGGCATGGACCTGCTCAAGCAGTTGCCGCTGGGGCACATTCCGCGCTTCAGCCTGCTGGTCAAGCCGGACCATCCTTACTCGCCGGTGCTGGAACGCTTCCGCCAGTGGCTGCTGGACGACGTGTGCACCGAAGCGGTGGCCGGCTTCGCCTCGAAGTGCCGCCAGGCCCCCATGCCGGAGCCCGGCGGGGCGGCGGCGCAGCGCGCCTGAAGGCGCGGCGGCCGCGCCGCTTCAGGGCCGTGCCTCGTCGCCCGGCATGGGCTGGCCGGTGCGGTCGCGGCTGTGGAGCAGGGCCACGATGCCCACCGCCGCGCCCAGCATCAGGTAGTAGGCCGGCATCATGGCATTGCCGGTGCGCTGGATGAGCCAGGCATTGAGCATGGGCGCGGTGCCGGCAAACAGCGCCACCGACACGTTGTAGCTGACCGCCATGCCGGTAAAGCGCACGCGGGTGTCGAACAGCGCCGGCACGGCGGCGAAAATGCAGCCCAGCAGCGCGGCCAGGCACAGGTTGAGCACCAGCAGCGCCGCGACCTTGGCCCCGTAGCCGCCTTCGGCCAGCAGGTGAAAGCACGGCAGCGCCAGGACCAGCACGCCGATGCTGCCCAGCAGCATGGTGGCCTTGCGCGAAATGCGGTCCGCCAGCGCGCCCATGACCGGAATCATGGCAATGAGAAACAGCTGCGGCCCCAGCGACAGGAGGAACCCGTCGGACGCCTTCATGGACAGCGTGCTGATCAGGTAGGTGGGGACGTAGGTCGTGACGGTATAGAGCGTGATGTTGGTCACGATGATGAAGCCGCAGGATTGCAGCAGCTCGGCCCGGTGCGTGGAGAACAGGTGCGCCCAGCCCGAGCGCGGGTGGGAGTCGCGGCTGGCGCGCACGGCCTCGAAGGCCGGGGTTTCTTCCAGGCGGTTGCGGATGTAGAGCCCGATGGCGCCCAGCGGCAGCGCCAGCAGGAACGGCACGCGCCAGGCCCATTGGCCGATCTGCTCGGCGGTGAAGAACGCCGTCAGCACCGTGGTGATGGTGGCGCCGAACGCAAAGCCGCTGATGCAGCCGACTTCGATCCAGCTCGTGATCGCGGTGCGGCGCTTGTCGGCGCAGTATTCGGCCACGAAGATGGCCGCGCCGCTGCCCTCGCCGCCCGCCGAGATGCCTTGCAGCAGGCGCAGCAGCACGAGCAGCACGGGCGCCGCGATGCCGATGCTGTCGTGGCTGGGAATGAGACCGATGGCGAAGGTCGCGATCGCCATCATCAGGATGGTCACGGTGAGCACCTGCTTGCGCCCGTAGCGGTCGCCGATCGGCCCGAAGATGAAGCCGCCGAAGGGCCGCGCGAAGAAGGCGATGGCGAACGCGGCCAGCGAGGCGATGAGCTGGGTGCCGGGCGCGCTGGCCGGAAAGAACACCTTGCCCAGCACGCCGGCCAGATAGCCGTAGACCGAGAACTCGAACCACTCCACGAAACTGCCCACCACCGACGCCAGGACGACGCGGTTGAGCTCCTTCTTGCCGACCTGCCGCACGGCGCCCGCGCCGCGCTCCGGATTGCCGCGGGCGACGGCGGCCGCCCGCGGGGCCGCTGCCCGCACTGCATTGGTATTCATGGATTTCCCCTTGTGATTGATGTTGCGTCCGCCGGGCCGGGCAGGCGGGCGCGCCGGCCCGCATGCCGCCCCGCCCCGCTACTCGAAGGCATGCGGATAATCCCGCCGCGCCTGCGCTTCGCTGATGTACCCGTAGGCCACATCGCGCCGCACGAGTTCCACCGGCCGCGCCGAGGGATCGCCGTATCCGCCGCCGCCCGGCAGTTCCAGCACCAGCCGCCGGCCCTCCGGAACGAGCTGCGAGCCCTTGGCCTTCATGGCCACGCCATCGTCCATGCCCACCCGGCCGGCCGCGCCGCTGCCGCCGCCCCGGTGGCCGCGGGCCGGATGGTCGACCCGGTCGAACATGGCATTCAGCGTGAACTGGTAGCCGTCGTGGGCGCCTATCTCGATGCGCTGGCCCAGCCCGCCGCGCCACGCGCCCGCCCCGCCGGAGTCTGGCCGCAGCTCCTTGCGCCAGATCACGATGGGACCGATGCTCTCGGTCACCTCGGACGACATGGAATGCACGCCGCTCGGAAAGGCGGTGGCGCTGAGGCCGTCGCTGGATGGCCGCGCGCCGGTGCCGCCGGTATTGAATATGAGCATTTCATGGCGCGACCGGCGGTTCTCCGCGCGCGTGCCCTGGAAACGCATCTGCAGGTTCCACAGCGCGCTGGCGCCTTCGGCCGGGATCAGCTCCGGGCGGCAGGCCTGCAGTGCCCCCAGCACCACGTCCGGGATCAGGTGGCCGAGCACGTGGCGCACGGCCACCGGGTATGGCCTGGGCGCGTTGAGGATGCAGCCTTCGGGCGCGGTGATCTCGAACGGCCGCAGCGACGCCCAGTTGTTCGGGATGTCGGGCGCGATGGCGCACTTGAGCGCGTAGCAGGCATAGGCCTTGGTGTAGGTCAGCGGCACGTTGATGCCGAAGCGGCTGGGGCCCGAGGTTCCGGCGAAATCGGCATACATCGTGCCGTCGCGCGCCTGCACCCGCACGCGCAGGTCGATGGGCCGCTCGTAGCCGTCGACCCGCATCTCGTACCCGTGCAGGCCGCCCGGCAGGGCCGCGATGCGCTCGCGCGTCGCGCGCTCGCTGTGGCTGAAGATGAACTCCGCCAGCTCCTGCAGATCGGTCAGGCCGAACTCATCCATCATGGCTTCCAGGCGGCGGCGGCCGGTTTCGTTGCAGGCCACCAGCGAATGGAAGTCGCCTATCACCTGGTCGCGTTCGCGCACATTGCTGCGCAGGATCCCGATCAGGTCTTCATTGAGCGCGCCCGCCTTGTAGAACTTCATCGGCGGAATGCACAGGCCCTCTTCGTAGACTTCGCCCGCGTCCGGGCCGAAGCCGCGTCCGCCGATGTCCACCACGTGCGCGGTGGACGCGAAGAAGCCGATCAGGCGCGCCGCCGCGCCCTGCCCGCCCGGGCGGAAAACCGGCGTCACCATGGTGATGTCGTGCAGGTGACCGGTGCCCATCCAGGGATCGTTGGTGACCAGCACGTCGCCGGGCGACAGCGCATTGCCGAACCGGCGCACGAAATGCCCCACGGACTCGGCCATGGAGTTCACGTGGCCGGGCGTGCCGGTCACGGCCTGGGCGATCATGCGGCCCTGCGCGTCGAACACGCCGGCCGACAGATCGCCCGCCTCGCGCACACTGGTGCAGAAGGCGGTGCGCACCAGCGTGACGGCCTGCTCCTCGACCACGGCGATCAGCCGGTTCCACATGATTTGTTCGCGGACACGTATGCTTGCGCTCATCTCACGCCCCTTCGTTTTCGTTGCGTTGGACCAGCAGGCAGCCGTCCTGCTGCAGGACCAGCCCATAGGCCGGGCTGACATAGGTGGAGGTTTCTTTCTCGGTCACGATCAGCGGCCCCTCCAGCCGCACGCCCACCGGCAGGCTGGCGCGGTCGTGGATGGCGCAGTCCAGGAACTTCCCGGCGCGCGCGTCGAATACCCGTCGCCGGTCGATGGGCGGGCGGCTCTGCCCGGCGTCCGCCGTGCCCGGGTCGGCGCGCATGCGCTCGGGCGCAGCGACCTCGCTGCGCAGCGACAGCGCCCAGCTCACCACCTCCACGTCCAGACCCTCGACCTCGTGCCCGAAAAGCTGGGTGTAGGCCTGCACGAAATTCCGGCGCAGGGCTTCCAGCGCCGCGTCGTCCATGAGGCCGGCGGGCGCGTCCACGGGTATTTCCCAGCCCTGTCCCGCATAGCGCATGTAGGCGCGCAGCTCGCGCAGCGTCTGGCCCCGGTGTCCCGTCTCCCGCAGGAAGCCCGAGACTTCGTCGTTCATGTCGGCAATCATCCGGTTCACGACTTCCGCATCGAAACGGCTCAGGCGCATGACCGCGCTGCGCAGCGATTCATAGCCGAAGGGCGCGCGCAGAAAGCCGATGGCCGAGCCCACGCCCGCGCCCGGCGGCACCAGCAGCCGGTCCATGCCGAGCTTTTCGCATAGCCGGGCGGCATGCAGCGGCGCCGCGCCGCCGTAGGCGATCATGGTGAATTCGCTCAGGTCGCGGCCGCTCTCCACGGCATGCATGCGCGCGGCGTTGGACATATTCTCGTCCACCATCTCGGCCACGGCATACGCGGCCTGCACGGCGTCGCCGTCCAGCGGCCCGGCCACATGCCGGCGCAGCGCGGCCTGCGCGGCTTCGGCGTCCAGCGTGATGGAGCCGCCCGCGAAACGCCGGGCGTCCAGCTTGGCCAGCACCAGGTCCGCATCGGTGACCGTGGGGCGGTCGCCGCCGCGCCCGTAGCAGGCCGGGCCCGGCTCCGAACCGGCGCTTTCCGGGCCCACGCGCACTTGCCTGAGATCGTCCACGTGCGCGATGGAACCGCCGCCCGCGCCAATCTCCACCATTTCGATCACGGGGATCGAGATGGGCATGCCGCTGCCCTTCTTGAACCGGTAGGTGCGCGCCACCTCGAACGTGCGCGCCGTCTTGGGATGCAGGTCTTCGATGAGGCAGATCTTGGCCGTCGTGCCGCCCATGTCGAAAGAAAGCACGCGGTCCAGCCCGTAGCGCGCCGCCACGTGGCTGGCGTAGATGGCGCCGCCCGCGGGCCCGGACTCCAGCAGGCGCACGGGGAACTCCGCCGCGCTGGCCAGCGACATCAGGCCGCCGCCGGAATGGATCATGTACAGCGGGCAGCACATGCCTTCGGCTTCCAGCGCGTTGGCCAGCCGCCCGAGGTAGGAGGACATCAGCGGCTTCACGTAGGCGTTGGCGCAGACGGTATTGAAGCGCTCGAACTCGCGGATCTGCGGCGAAACCTCGCACGACAGGGAAACCGACACGTCGGGCAGCGCCTGGAGCAGGCGCTCGCGCACCAGCCGTTCGTGCGCCCCGTTGCGATAGCTGTGCATCAGGCCCACCGCCACGCTTTCGAAGCCGCCGGCGCGGATCGACGCGATGATGCGGTCCAGTCCGGCCAGGTCCAGCGGCACCAGCTCCCGCCCGCCCGCATCGAGCCGGCCCGCAAGCGCATAGCGGTCGCAGCGCGGAATGAGCGGAGCGGGCAGCTGGATGGAAAGATCGTATTGCTCGAAGCGGCCCTCGTTGCGCATCTCGATCACGTCGCGAAACCCTTCGCTGGTGATGAACGCGGTGCGGGCGCCGCGCCGTTCGATGAGCGCGTTGGTGGCCAGGGTGGTGCCGTGCACGATGGAACGGATCGCCGAAGGCGCGATGCCGGCCTCGCGCGCGGCCAGCTTCAGGCCCTGCACGATGGCCCTCTCGGGTTTCCCGTAATCGGTGAGCACCTTGGCGGTGTACAGCCGCCCTTCATGTTCCAGGGCGACGTCGGTGAACGTGCCGCCGATGTCCACCCCTGCCCTGCATGCGGTTTGCGTATCTTTCATGGTCTGCCGTGTGACGATGATTCGGACCGGCGGCGGACCCGGAAGAACCGGACGCGCCGCCGTATGCCGCGCCATCATGGGCTGAGCACAAGAACGATGACAAACAAGAAATTGCGGGGTCCAGGACAAGCTGCGCTGTGCCCGCAAATACCCGGATAGGGTTTACCCATGGCCGCCTGCCGGCGCGGGACGGGAGGGCCTTATGCGTCCCCATTGCAAATACGTTACTCTTTCCGTTTAGCCCCAAGAAGGAGCCTCTCATGGCACAAGCCACTGCCCGCCACATCCTCGTGTCCACCGAGGAAAAGGCCAACGAACTGAAAACCGCCATCGAGAACGGCGCGGATTTCGCCCAACTGGCGAAGGAAAATTCGAGCTGCCCGTCCAGCCGCGACGGCGGCAACCTGGGCTCGTTCGGCCGTGGCCAGATGGTCAGGGAATTCGACGAAGTCGTGTTCACCGCCCCGGTCGGCAAAGTCCAGGGCCCGGTGAAGACCCAGTTCGGCTACCACCTGGTCGAAGTGACCAGCCGCAAGGACTGATCCGGCATCGCGTGCGCCCGGCCTGCGCCGGGCGGCACGGAAAAGCCCCGCCATGCGCATACCGCGCGCGGCGGGGTTTTCTTTGCGCGCCAGGCGCGCGCCTGGGCGGCCTCGCGCAGGCACTCGGAGAAAGCGGCAAGCGCGGGGCTGTCGCGGCGGCGCGAAGCGGAAAGGGCCACGGCATTCCTGGCGATGGGGAAGATGCGCCGATTGCAGGGGAGGCCCGCGGGATCGGCCCCGGGGCCCGCCGCCCTTCGCTGCGCCGCAACACCGGAATCCCTATCAATTGATAATTTCTCTTCAGCTGACAGGGCCGGCGGGCTGCGACAGAATGAGCCACGCCCGGAGGAGACGACCTGGGCCCAGACCGCGATATCTACAACCACACAGGCGCGCCGCGCGCCCCAGGCCCATGAAGACACCCCGCAACAAGGTCATCATCACCTGCGCCATCACGGGTTCGGTGCATACCCCGTCGATGTCGCCCTATCTGCCCGTCACGCCGGAAGAGATCGCGCAGTCCGCGCTGGATGCCGCCGAGGCCGGCGCGGCCATCGTGCATCTGCATGCGCGCCAGCCCGGGAACGGCCGGCCCACCCAGGACCCGGCGATCTACGAACGCTTCCTGCCGCGCATCAAGGATGCCTCGGACGTGGTGGTCAACATCACCACGGGCGGATCTCCCGTGCTGCCGGTGAGCGAGCGGCTGCAGCCCGCCGCACGCTTCCAGCCGGAAGTGGCCTCGCTGAACATGGGCTCCATGAATTTCGGCATGTACGAGCTGCTGGAACGCTTCAAGGAGTTCCGACACGACTGGGAACGCCCATACCTGGAAGGCAGCGCCGACCTCATCTTCCGCAATACGTTCAAGGACATCGCGCACATCCTGGCCGCCTGCGCCGACAACGGCACCCGCTTCGAGATCGAGTGCTACGACATCGGCCATCTCTACACGGCCGCGCATTTCGTGGACCGCGGCCTGCTCGAGCCGCCGTTCCTGATCCAGTCGGTGTTCGGCATCCGGGGCGGCATCGGCACGCACCCGGAAGACGTGATGGCAATGAAGCGCACGGCCGACCGCCTGTTCGGCGACGCCTATGTCTGGTCGGTGCTGGCGGCCGGACGCAAGCAGACGCCGCTGGCCACCATGGCCGCCACCATGGGCGGCAACGTGCGCGTGGGGCTGGAGGACTCGCTGTGGGACGGCCCGGGCGAGCTGGCCCGCTCCAATGCCGACCAGGTGCGCCGCATCCGCGGCATTCTCGACGGCCTCTCGCTGCAGCCCGCCACGCCGGACGAGGCCCGGCAGATTCTCTCGCTCAAGGGACGCGACAACGTCGCCTTCTAGGGCGCGTTGACGCGTCCCGGTCGGCGCCGCCACGCGCATTCACAATAAAACCAGGGAGACAGACAAATGAAAAACACACTGACCGCCGCCGCGCTCGCCATGCTGCTGGGAACCGCCACGACGGCCCGGGCCGACGACGGCGTGATCCGCATCGGCTTCATTACCGACATGTCGGGCCTGTCGGCCGACGCCGACGGCCCGGGAGGCGCCGAGGCCATCAAGATGGCGGTGGCGGACGCGGGCGGCCTGGCGGCCGGCAAGCGCGTGGAAGTGCTGGTGGCCGACCACCAGAACCGCGCCGACATCGCCTCGTCGCGCGCCCGCGAATGGCTGGACCAGAAAGGCGTGAACATGCTGATCGCGGGCGCCAATTCGGCGGCCGCGCTGGCCATGGCCAAGGTGGCCCACGAGAAGAAGACCCCGTTCTTCGTGGTGAGCGCCGGGGCCTCCGAACTCACCAACGCCCAGTGCACGCCCTACACGGTGCACTACGCCTACGACACGGTGTCGCTGTCGCGCGGCACGGCCACGGCCATGGTGAAGGAAGGCCACAAAGACTGGTTCTTCCTGACCGTGGACCACGCCTTCGGGCACGCGCTCGAGCGCGACGCCGCCAAAGTGGTGACGGCCAATGGCGGCACGGTGAAAGGCCGGGTGCGCCATCCGCTCAACGCCTCGGATTTCTCGTCCTTCATCCTGCAGGCGCAGGCCTCCGGCGCCACGGTGCTCGGGCTGGCGAACTCGGCCAGCGACACCAGCAACGCCGTGAAGGCGGCCGGCGAGTTCGGGCTCACCCCGCAGATGAAGCTGGCCGGCCTGCTGGTGCTGCTGACCGACATACACGCGCTGGGCCTGCCGGCCGCGCAAGGCATGTATCTCACCACGGCCTGGTATTGGGACCAGGACGACGCCTCGCGGCAATGGGCGGCCCGCTTCGAACAGGTCATGAAGAAAAAGCCCACCATGCTGCAGGCGGCCGACTATTCCGCCGCTTCCACCTATCTGAAAGCGGTGGCGGCCACCGGCGGCACCGATGGCGACGCCATCATGAAATGGCTGCGCGCCAATCCCGTCAACGACTTTTTCGTGCAGGGCGGCAAGCTGCGCGCCGACGGCCTGCTGGTGCACGACATGTACCTCATGCAGGTCAAGAAGCCGTCCGAATCCAAGGGCCCGTGGGACTACTACAAGCTGGTTTCCCGCGTGCCGGGCGACCAGATCTACACCTCGCCTTCCGAGTCCGCCTGCCCCCTGATGAAGCCCTGACGCGATGAATACGAACCCTCAGCCGGATGCCCTGCCGGTGGATTTCCAGGGCAAGCGGGTCATCGTGACCGCCGGCGCGGCCGGGATCGGCGCGGCACTGGCCGGCGCCTTCGCCGCGCGCGGCGCGCGCGTGCACATCTGCGACGTGGACGAGGCCGCGCTGGCGGCCTGCCCGCATCCCTGGATGCGGGCCGACGTGCGCAGCCGCGCACAGATAGACGCCTACATGCGCGCCGCGCTGGACCACCTCGGCGGGCTGGACGTGCTGGTGAACAACGCCGGCATCGCCGGCCCCACCGCGGGCATCGCCGAACTCGATCCGGACGAGCTGGCCGACACGCTGGACATCAACCTGGCCGCGCAGTTCCACACGCTGCGGCACGCCGTGCCCGCGCTGCGCACGGCCGGAGGCGGCAGCATCATCAACATCAGCTCGGTGGCCGGGCGCATGGGCATTCCCATGCGCACGCCGTATGCCGCCACCAAATGGGGCGTGGTGGGCCTGACCCGCTCGCTGTCCATCGAACTGGGCGGCTACGGCATCCGCGTCAACGCGCTGCTGCCGGGCCTGGTGGCGGGGCCTCGCATCGAGCGCGTGATCGCGGCGCGCGCGCGCAACATGGGCATCAGCGTGGAAGAGGAAACGCGGCCGGAGCTGGCGGGCGTGAGCCTGGGCCGCTTCGTGCAGCCGGCCGACATCGCCAACATGGCGCTGTTTCTCGCCAGCCCGTTCGGCGCCATGGTAAGCGGCCAGGCCATCAGCATCGACGGCGACCTGCAATCGCTGCCCTGGCAGCCGCCCGCCGGCTGAGCCGCGCGGGTCAGTCCAGCAGTTCGATGGCGTCGCGGAACGGGCCCGCGCGGCGGGCCTGCGCCTCGGCGCGCAACACCTCCAGCATGCGGGCCTGCAACTGCGGATTGGCGGACTCCTTGCGCGAGATGAGCAGGAAGTCGAACCACTGCCGCTCCGCCAGCGGCACGGCCACCAGGTCCGGGTACAGCGCGACGATGTCGCAGGCCGATACGGCGTTGACCAGCGTGACGCCGCGAAAGGCGTGCACCATGCCCGGCAGCAGCAGCATGTGGCCCTGCATGGCCGAGCGCAGGCGCGCGGACTCGCCCGTGTCGCCCTGGGCCACCACATAGTCGGACCACAACGGCCGGACGAAGGTATCGGCCGGGATGTCGCCTACGGCCACGCACTCGCGCCGCGCCAGCGGGTGCTCGCGATGCGCCAGCGCCACGATGTAGGCGCGGGCGTAGGGCCGCACGCTCAGGCGCGCGCTGTCGCTGCCGACCGCGCCCACCCCGAAATCGGCGCGCATCGTTTCCACGGCGCTGACCAGCTGCACCGACGACTCGGTGTCGAGCGAGAACGGGCGCGCGCCATGCTCGCGCACATAGCGCCGCATGGCGTCGGGCGCATACTTCATGGCCAGCGCGGGCGACACCGACACGCGCAGGTTCTGGCCGCCGAACTGCTGGATGCTGTGCAGCGCCTCGTCGATGCGCACCAGCTCGTCCAGCACGGCCCTGGCCTCGCCGTGCAGGTAGAGGCCGGCCTCGGTGGGACGCAGGGTCTTGTTGGAACGGTCGAAGAGCTGCACGCCCGTGGCGCTCTCCAGCCGCGAGATCGCGTGGCTCACAGCCGGCTGGGTCAGGTGCAGGACCTGCGCCGCCTGCCGCGCGGAACCCGTGGACACCACGGCGGAGAAGATGCGCAGATCGTGGATATTGAAGTTCCGCTTCATACGGCCTCGACGCCTGCCACGTGCCGGCGCCCCGTCAAAGACGCAGCGCCGCGTCGCTCTGCGCGCCCACCGCGCGCGAGAGATAGTCGTTGCCCAGGGTGGCGCGATTGCCGCGCAGCGGGCGGGCGTCGCCGGCCAGGGCCTGGCGGCGGGCGTCGATGGCTGCCTGGCCCTGCTGCATGCCCTGGGTCATGGCGCGCCGCAGGCCGGGATGCAGCCGCTGCGGGTCGATGGGTTCTCCCGGCCGGATGCCGATGCTGGCGAAACGCTCGCGCGCCCACGCCTCGGTATGGATCTCTGGCGCGAATTGCAGCAGGAAGGCCAACTGGTCGTAGAAGCGCAGCGAGGTGCGCGCCTCGGTTTCGTCGAGCGGCCTGGGCCAGGAAACGTCCGACGCGGGCGCCGGCGCGGGCCGCCCGAGATAGGCGGAAAGCGGCTGGACGGAAAGCCCCGCGGGCGCCGCGCCCGCGGCGCCCGGCGCCCGCTGGACGCCCAGGCTGGCGAGCTGCGTCTCGGAACGGATGACGGCGGCGATGCCCGCCGGCGCGTGTCCGCTCCAGCCGGGACCGGCGACGAGATAGCGCCCCCCGGTCCGGCCGAGCGTGGCGAGGCGGAAGGTGTAGAGGTCGTCCACGTGCACCGCCGGCGCGGCGCCGGCGGGCGCGGGCACGGCGACGACCACGGGCTCGGCCCGCAGGTCGAGCGCCGCGTAGGCGGCGACATCGCCGCGGGTTTTCGTGCCGTCCAGCCCATGCAGCGTATTGAACGGCCCCAGATAGGCCGGGCCGGCGCGGTCGATGGCGCGCTCGTACATGACGCGGTAGCTGGCGATGAGAGGCGTTCCGTAGAGGTAGGCTTCCCTGGCGATGGAACGCGCTTCCTGGGCCGTGACGCCGATAATGCCGGCGAACTGCGAACCGCTCGCCGCATCGGGCGAGGTGAACGAGCATGCGGACAGGCCCAGGCAGAAAAAAACGCTGGCTGCCAGCAGGCGGCCCGCCCGCGGCGGCTGTCCGCAGCGGCGATGAACGTGCATGGATGACTCCGGCTTTGCGGCATGACGCGCGCCAGCAAGCGCGCGCCGGGCTTCTGTTTCAACGAAGCCCGCGGGGATTCTGGCACATTTCGATTTCACCGAGAAGCGCGCGGGCGCGAACGCAACACCGGCTTCTGCGCGGCGTCAAACCGCCGTGGCGCCCGCCTGCGCGCCGTCGAGCGCCACGCGGCGCGGCTCGATGGCCGCGATGGCGCTTTCGAAGGCGGTGGCCCCGGTGGACAGGTGCTGGATCAGGTCCAGCGTGGTCGACCGGCGCGTCAGCATCAGGCAGGCGACTTCGCCGTTCGCCACGCGGGTGGCGTGCCAGCACCCGGGCCGCATGCACACGCCCTGCCCCTGCCTCACGCGGAATGCCGCCAGCGTGGAAAGATCGGGGCCGCCGTCGGCGTCGCTGCGGGCCACCACGTGGATGATTTCGCCGGTGAGCGGCACCACGGCCTGCTGCGTCAGCAGGTGCTTTTCGAGGCTGGCGATCTCGGGCGAGGCATCGCGGTAGTTCACCCAGAGCACTTCGGCGTCGCCGCCGGCGCCCGTATTGAACAGGTGCTCGCGCCAGAAATCGGTGGTTTCGCAGGCATAGCTGGGCACGCCGTTGCCGGCCGGCCGGGGCTTGCCCAGCATCCAGCCATAGGGCGCAAAGGCTTCGGGAACGAGATCGTCGGGTTGCAGCAGATCGGTGTCGCTCGTCATCATGGTTCCTGGGCAGGCGGACGGGCGCCGGAGCGCCGGGGGAATTCCCGGGCGTAGTCGAACTCGCCCCGCTCGATGGCGCGCAGGATCGCCGCGCGGCGTTCGGCCGCGCGCTTCAGGTTGGCGGCCGTGGGCTTGGCGCGGATGCGTTCCACGCAATGGCGGCCCTGATAGGTGAAGCCGATCTCGATGGACGATTCGGACGCGGGACGCACGCCCTCGAATCCGGAATGCATGGTGCGGTTCCTCATTTCCCGGGAACGTCACTATATCGCCAGCGGCCGTTGATACGTGGATGGCTTTAGTTACATTCTCAGGGCGCATAGCGGCCATCCGTGGTTGCAGCGCCGGCTTCGCCCGCTGCCCTGTCCGGCCATGCCGCGCCTTCCGATTCCGCGCTTTCCCGTCCGACCCGCGTCCGCTTCCCTCTCCGCGCCGCCGCGTCCCGGGCTCGCGCAAGCCGCCGTGCCGGCCGACGGCTCCATCGTCACGGACCCGTCCTGGAGCGGCCTCGTCGAACTAGGCGCCGAATCCGATGACGACGGCATGCAGCTGCTGGATGCGCGCGGCCGGCCCTTGCCCCTGCCGCCGCAGCAGCACATCGGCCGCTTCCACCAGGACTATGCGCTGGTCTACTCGCAGGGCGCGGCGCGCATGGCGGACCGCGCCGGCAAGACCTATGCCCTGCCGGACGCGTTCGACACCGAAGTGGCGGCGCCCGGCCTCGCGCGCTTCGCGGCAAGCGCCGCCGAAGACGCGCCCTGGGGCCTGTACGGCTTCATCGAGGACCGCGAGGC
>Ga0180221_1000148_pt1 | contig 96973 bp, 104 predicted proteins | sample eDN5th37CKraftMG_FD_151339 | JGI IMG/M metagenome (GOLD analysis project Ga0180221, IMG submission 151339) | Enriched Miracle-Growth compost microbial communities from Emeryville, California, USA - eDNA 5th pass 37_C Kraft MG (version 2) (version 2) ... | reverse complement strand
AAGCGCTAAACGCAAAAAATACCCAACCGGTTCTAAAACATACACCCTGGCGCGGGGTGGAGCAGCCCGGTAGCTCGTCAGGCTCATAACCTGAAGGCCGCAGGTTCAAATCCTGCCCCCGCAACCATCTTTAATTGCGACCCCGCAGCCTTACCCGCTGCGGGGTTTTGCGTTTGTGTGGCAATCGTCAGGATGCCGGCGAGATCGCCCTGGACATCGATCTCCATCTTGCCGTCCACCGGCGTCAGAACGATCTGGTCCACCAGCGAGCGCAGAATGTCGGCCGCCTCGATCCGCTTCTCTTCCTCTTCGTCCTGCAAGGCTTCGTAGAGCTGCTGGACCCGCTTGCGGTATTGCAACGCCATTGAGGGGTGCAGAAGGGGAGGCGGTTCCTCAGCTTCGGCCAGGAACAAGGCCAGTTCCTTCTTGCGCTGTTCCAGAAGGACCATCTTGGCGTTGATCGCGTCGGCCGCGCCACCCTTGAGGATCAGGTTGAGCAGCGTGGCGAGTTCGCGGTCGATCTTCGCAATCTCGGCCTCGGCCGAAGCGATGCCCGCGCGGCCTTCCATGCGCAGCAGGTTCATCTCCTGCGTGAACACCTCGCAGAAGCGGGCGAACATCTCCGGATCGACGAGCCTGGTGCGCAAGGCGTTCAGCACACGCGATTCCAGTTCCTCGCGACGGATATTGGTCCGGTTATCGCAGGTGCCTTTGTTCCGTGCCGTCGAGCAGCCGATCAGGGCCGCCGAGATCGCCGAATAGCCGCCGCCGCAGCAGGCGCATTTGGTCAGCCCGGAGAACAGGTACTTCGGGCGGCGGCGGTGGTTCATCTTGCGGACGTCGGCGATGCCGCTCTCGTCCCGCTCGGTCCGCATCTCGCCCTGCCGCGTCTTCACGGCGTTCCAGAGGTCGTCGTCGAGGATGCGCAACTCGGGTGCGTCCTGAATGACCCATTCCGTTTCCGGGTTGGGCCGGGCTTGCCGCTTGCCGGTATCCGGATCTTTGACGAAGCGCTGACGGTTCCAGACGATCTTGCCGACATACATCTCGTTGTTGAGGATGCCGTTCCCACGCTTCGGGTTGCCGTTGATCGTGCTGAAACCCCAGTCACCACCGGACGGGGCGGGGATGCCGTCCCGGTTCAGAGCGAAGGCGATGGTCTTAGCCGACTTGCCGGCCGCATAGTCGCGGAAGATGCGGCGTACGACCTCGGCCTGCGCCTCGTTGATCCTGCGGTCGCCGCGGATCGGTTCGCCGTTAGCGTCCAGCTTCTTGACCACGTCATAGCCGTAGGAATTGCCGCCGCCCGACTTGCCCGCCTCGACCCGGCCGCGTTGTCCGCGACGGGTCTTGTCGGCCAGATCCTTCAGAAACAGCGCGTTCATCGTGCCCTTGAGCCCGACATGGAGGTGCGAGACTTCACCCTCGGAGAGGGTGAACATCTTCACGTCCGAATAGGACATGCGCTTGAAGAGGCCCGCTATGTCCTCCTGATCGCGCGAAAGCCGATCCATGGCTTCCGCAAGGATCAGGTCGAAACGACCGCGCGTGGCGTCGGAAATCAGGGCCTGGATGCCGGGGCGCAGCAGAGACGAACCAGAGATTGCGTGATCGGAATACTCCTCGACGATCTGCCAGCCCTGCTTCTCCGCATGAAGGCGGCACATGCGGAACTGGTCGGCAATCGAGGCGTCGCGTTGATTATCGGACGAGTAGCGGGCGTAGATCGCGACCTTCAATGCACCTCTCCTTTCGGCATCAGGAGGTGCGCTTCCCCCGTCGCCTCGTCATCTTGACTTCTTCCGCGTAACATTCCCGTGCCGCCTGCCGCGCCAGAAAGTCGACCAGACGCAAAAGCCGCGGGTCGGGATCGCCCCTTGGAGTAAAGGTCAGTTCCGGCTCGTCGATGAGCAGGGATTCGAGCAGCGCTTCGCGCTCGTCCCTTGTCATCTTCGCCGACGCTTGGATTGATCGTGATGTCATACATCCAAGCATTCACCCAAATACCAGTGTAAGCAATTGACATAACACGCGTATATTGGGCGGCAGAAAGCCTGTTCTCGGCGGCTTCGGTGAAGTCTGGCGTATTCCCTCGTGCCGCAGCATATGGAAAATACTGGCGCAAATGCGCAATATTCTTCTGCATTACCTCACTGCGGGGGGCGGCCCAAGGCATCGCTGACATCCCTTGTTTGCAAGGCCAATATCGGCTATATATCAGGATATAGCACGGAGGCCCGTCATGAGCAATGCGGCACAGAAGAGAGCGATCGAAAATTACCGGGCACGCTTGACGCAGCGTGGCTTCAAGCGCTTCGAGGTCTTAGCACTGGAATCCGACCGCGAGCTAATCCGGTCGCTTGCTCGCCAACTGGCGGAGGAGGGGCCGGAAGCGGAAAAGGCGCGGGCTGCGGTCAAGGCGGCCCTTGTTGCAGGTGAGCCGCCAAAATCCGGTGGCATCCTGTCTGCCCTTCGCCGTTCCCCCCTTGTCGGCGCGGATCTCGATCTGTCGCGTCCACGCGAAGAAGGGCGCCGGGTCGATCTGTGACGCGTTATCTTCTCGACACCAACATCATTAGCAACATTGTCAAACCGCAGCCATCCAAAACCCTTCTGGATTGGATGACCGCGCAGCAGGACGAGGATCTTTTCGTCACTACGTTGACCATCGCTGAGATCCGACGTGGCATTCTGGAAAAGCCGCGTGGGAAAAAGCGCGATGCGCTCGATGCCTGGTTTTCGGGACCGGAGGGGCCACAGGAGCTGTTTGCCGGTCGCATTCTCTCGTTCGATGAAAAAGCTGCCCTCATCTGGGCGCGATTGATGGCGGAAGGGAAGGCGGCAGGTCGTCCACGAAGCGGACTCGATATGATTATCGCCGCGATCGCGGGAGCACACGACTGCGTAGTCGTCACAGATAACGAAAAGGATTTCAGGGGGCTTCAAATCGTCAACCCCTTGCGTCGCGAAGCAGAGGGGGGAGATCGATGACAGCAGGAACGTTTTTGCCAACAGAATATCAGCTTATTGGTCTTACAGAGGGCGGCGGCGTTGGTGATCTGCTGGCTGGCCTCGACAAAAAGCAGGGACGAATTCGGCTTCAGGCCCTGATCTCGGAATGGCTGCGTATGGAAAACGTCGTGGTGATAACCGGGGCGGGAACCTCAGTCTCCGCCGGCGGGAAGACCATGGCGAACCTTGAGGTCGCTGTATTTGATACCATCGAGGCCTTTGCTGATCTGCCCGCGTCGATTACCCCTATTATCAAGGCGCGACAGAAAGCAGTTGTACAGGCGAAGACCGACAAGACGGAGCCTCTGGGCTTCGAGGGGTGGCTTTCGTTTATCGCCAATGCCCTCGTCGTAGGGCAATCCAAGGACGCTCCGTTTTCCGGTGTCATCTGGCCGGGTATGTCAGCACCAAGCCTCAAAGACCTTCAATGGTTCGTCGATCGGTTGCGCATGGCGATCTTCGCTGAATGCGCGTTGTCCTTGCCGGACACCGGGCTTGCGACATCGGCGACCGCGGTCGCCCCTCAGTTGGCTTTCCTTTCAAAGTTGGTCGCGCGCGACAGCAATCTCGGGCGAACTCATCTCTTCACCCTGAATTACGACACGCTCTTCGAGCAGGCGCTGGAATTGCTTGGAGTACAATATTTCGATGGATTCACGGGTCGCGCGGCTGCGCGCTTCGATCCGTCCGTCTATGGGCTCGACATCTATTATCCGGGCGAGGTCGCTGAAGGTCGTGTCCGCCGATTCGACAAGTTCCTGCATTTCTACAAGTTGCATGGCTCGATCCACTGGTTCGAGCACGGCGATGAAATGCGCGCCCGTCATCCCGACCTGACACGTTTCCAGTCCTATGCAGCGAAGAGTCCGGCGGACAAGGCGGCGGCACTCGTGCCACTGGCTGACAAGACGCCCTCGGTAGGCATCCTGCCCACCGCCAACAAGTTCGCGCAGACGCTGACCATGCCCTACGCGCATCTGTTCCGGTCGTTCCAGGTCCGACTCGGCATTCCCCAAACCTTCTTGCTCGTCCTCGGTTATGGGTTCGGGGATGAGCATGTCAGCCGGATCATCGAGAATGCCTTGATGAACCCTTCGCTGGTGATGCTGGTAATCGAACCCAATCCAGAAAGTCCGGTCATTGAACGCATCCGACGCTACAAGGATCTCGGCAAACGCGCCTTCGTTCTCTGCCCCACGACAGATGCTTTCGCTGCCGCGCCTTTCACACTTGCGACGTTCGACGACTTTGCGACCTCGGTGATGCCCGACGTGCAATGGCTCGACGACTTCCTGCGGCTACGGCGTTTCGAGAAACAGATTGCCTCCTCTGAAACGCCAACCGATCCAAACGCCGGCGTGGGGGCTTAGATGGATAATCCCCGGCTTGTCGGCCATATCGTCTCGGTCCAAGGTTTTCGGGTCAAGGTGGAGTTGCTCCCCGAAACCCGTTCGGCGTTACGTGCCACTCTGGATGGCGTTCAGGTCGCGATCGCGATCAATGCTTACCTGACCTTCTCGCTCGGAGCGGGGGAGACCGTCATCGGCATCATCACCGATCTGGAGGCCCGCGAGACCTTCGATCCGAACAGCGGCGATGATCTCAGTCTCGAACTGATGAAGCCGCGCCGCGTCGCCAGCGTACAATTGCTGGGCACCATCGAGCATGCGGACGATGAACCCTCCTTCAGCCCAGGCATTTCCGTTCTGCCGACGCTCGATACGCCGGCCGAGATCGGATCGCCCGACATATTACGGGCGGTCTTCGAGATTCCTCCCCGCCGCAATAAGCCGGAAGGCTACGACGATAAGGACTTCGACTGTGACCTGAGAATAGGCTTTCCGACTGGTCAGGCCCGCAACGTCGTGCGCGCTTCCTACAATGACCTGTTTTCGCGGCCTTTAGCTATCGTAGGCAACACTGGGTCCGGCAAGTCATTCTCCGTATCGAGCCTGATACAGAAAGCCATGAAGGCCCTCGATGGCGCGGCCGAGGAGCCCCATGTCTTCATCCTCGATATCAACGGGGAGTACGGCAAAGCCTTTCCAACAGTTGCAACAGCCGCGCGTTTGCCGGACCGAATCTATCTGAACGGCAGGGAGTTCGGTCTCCCTCTCTGGTTCATGAATGCCGAAGAGATCTGTGCCTGGCTCAGTGCGGCGGAGCAGACACAAGAGCCTGTGCTGAAGGATTGGTGGGCGATCGCCAAGGGCGGCGATGCCGCCGCAGCTGTCAGTATGAACGCGCTCCAAAACGCCATGAGTGCACTCGATCAACTTCTCAGCGAACTGACCAAGATCAAGAAAAAGGCAGCAGGTTCGCATTGTGATGCCGTGACAGGCCATCTAGCAGATACCGACATCGATACTGCAGCCTTCGAGGCGTTGTTCGAGAATCATCGGCTCGTTAACGACTTCAACACCGAGGTCATGAACAACCAAGCTGCAATTGCGGCAGAGGCGGAAAAGCTCAAGGACGCCATCAGAGATAAGATTGTGGGTGGAAACGCGACTGCAGAAGCCGGAGTGCGGACGGCCGACTCTCCGTTGCCAATTAGTCGAGCTACGCTGACCGATCCCTCCCTTATCAACCGCGCGGTATCGAAGGAGGATAGCTTTCGCGTCGACGCCCATCTCACCACACTAAAATTGCGCCTCAAGACCCGTTTGGATGACAAGCGTTGGCGGGCCTTTCTAAACTACGAGGATACCGGTACGAAAATCGAGAATCTGTCAGGCTGGTTCCGGCGCTTCGGGCTTGGTGCGGCAATGGGACCAAACGTTTCAGTTCTCGACCTCTCCATGCTCAGCAACGAGGTTCTGCCCTACGCCTGTGCGATAATCGGCCGTGTGTTGCTGGAAGCGCGTGAGCGCCTGCCGGCGGCTTCGCGCTACAGGAATCCCTGGGTTTTGGTGCTCGAGGAAGCACACAATTATGCTCGTCCAGCCAGATCCGATGAGGATCGGGGACATCGCCTTGCGCGTCTTACTTATGAACGGATCGCCAAGGAGGGGCGTAAATTCGGTCTTTCGCTTATCATCGCCAGCCAGCGGCCGAGCGAGATCAGCCAGACCATCATCAGCCAATGCGCGAACTTCATCAGCCACCGACTTCAGAACCCCGACGATATCGACCATTTCCGCCGGATCATCCCTATGCAAGCGCGGCGACTGTTGGATCAGGTGACTATCCTAGCCTCCGGTGAGGCGATTGTTTTCGGTAGTGCCTTCCATATCCCGACACGCGTACAGTTCGACCGGCCTGATCCGGGTCCGTACAGCCAGACTGCAGCTCCGTTCCATGAATGGTCAAAGAGTAGCACGCCATTTCCCCTCGATACCGTGATTGATGCGTGGGGCACCTGACCGTACATTTCCTCGGGTAATCCAGTGGGCGAGCGGGCAGTCGTGGCAGCACCCTTAGACGATGATCTCCTCGGCATTTGGGGAGGGAAAGCCTTCCCCCTGGCCGGCGCCGGGGTCGCCGGCACACACCCTTCTGCGGGGAGACCCCCAGGCTGTGCAGAAACTCGCCCTGATGTCGCTGGGCTTGGATCTCGCCGGCTAGCGTTGGCGTGGCGCGACACAATTCAGCATCGTGCTACCTCGGGTTTGACAGAGTGAGCCCGATAGCTTTCGAAACCGCCTTACATCACCAGGCTAAGCGCAGCTCCACCCACGGCCGCCAGCAACACGACGACCCATGGCGGAGCTTTCCAGGCCATCAGCGCCACGAAACAAATCAAGGCCAGTGCGAAATCCGGCATGCCTCCGATCGCACTGGTGAAGACAGGCGAATAAAGCGCAGCGCCGAGAATGCCGACGACGGCGGCATTGGCGCCCTGCATAGCCGACTGCGCCCATGTCGTGCGGCGCAACTGATCCCAGAAGGGTAGCGCCCCGATCAGGATCAGGAAGCCCGGCAGGAAAACTGCGACAAGAGCGATCATCGCGCCGGTCACGCCGTTCGGCGCCGGTCCCATGACTGCCCCGAGCCAGGCGGCAAAGGTAAAGAGCGGTCCCGGCACCGCCTGCGCCACGCCATAGCCCGCGAGAAAGGCGTCATCGGACACCCATCCTGGTGTGACGGTTTCAGCCTGCAACAGCGGCAGCACCACATGGCCGCCACCAAAGACCAGCGAGCCCGAGCGATAGAAGCTGTCCGCAAGCGCCCACCCCTGAGCCTGCCCCGCGAGGATCGGCAGGCCAATCAGCAAGACGGCGAACAGTGCAAAGGCAGTCAGCCCGGCTTTGCGTGAAACCGGCACAGGCAGATGCTCGCCAATCGTGACCTGTCCTTTGCCAAGAGCCAGCCCGGCGAGTGCGCCCAGCAGTATGGCCGCCATCATCCCGATCGCTCCCGGCGCCCAGGCAAGCAGAAGCACGGCCACGACCGCGATCGTGGCGCGCTCCTTATCGGGGCAGAGGTTTTTTGCCATGCCCCACACGGCTTGCGCCACGATGGCGACGGCGACGATCTTGAGACCATGCAGGACGCCAAGCGCTAACGGGCTTTCCAGCCGCGTAGCCGTCATGGCAAGCGCAAGAAGGATCATGGCTGATGGCAGGGTGAAGGCGAGGAAAGCTGCGAACGCGCCGAGCCATCCCGCCCGCGTCAGACCAAGAGCAAAGCCGACCTGGCTGGAAGCCGGACCGGGCAGGAACTGGCACAGCGCCACCAAATCGGCATATGCGCTTTCGCTCAGCCATTTTCGCCGCGTCACCAGTTCGTCCCGGAAATAGCCCAGATGCGCGATCGGTCCGCCGAAGGAGGTGAGCCCCAGCTTCAGGAAGACGCGGAATACCTCGGAGACGCTTCCTTGCGACTGTTGCGGGCTATGATCCATTCAGGAGACCTCGTTGGTTGGGGCATTCTTGCGAGCGATGACGTGCGATCGGCGCGGGATAGATTCTCAGGTTGCAGCCGTCAGATTGACCCGCTGCATCAGGGCCTCGCCGCTCTCCTTGCGCTCGGAATAGCGGTCGGTCAGGTAGGGTGAGACGTCGCGCGTCAGAAGCGTAAACTTCATCAGTTCCTCCATTACGTCGACCACTCGATCATAATAGGAGGACGGTTTCATCCGGCCCGCATCGTCGAACTCCTGAAAGGCCTTGGCGACGGAGGACTGGTTGGGGATCGTCACCATGCGCATCCAGCGGCCGAGCACACGCATCTGGTTGACGGCGTTGAAGCTCTGCGAGCCGCCGGAGACCTGCATCACCGCGAGTGTCCGGCCCTGCGTTGGCCGTACCGCGCCGACCGAAAGGGGAATCCAGTCGATCTGCGCCTTCATCACCGCGCTCATTGCGCCGTGCCGCTCCGGGCTGGTCCAGACCTGGCCTTCCGACCAGAGCGAGAGCTCTCGCAGTTCCTGTACCTTGGGATGATCGACGGGAGCGCCGTCCGGCAGCGGCAGGCCGGACGGATCGAAGATGCGTGTCTCCGCCCCGAAATGTTTCAGCAGACGCTCGGCCTCGAATGTCAGGAAACGGCTGTAGGATCGCTCGCGGAGCGAGCCATAAAGCAGCAGGATACGCGGCGGATGGGTAGAAGGGTCGGTTACGCGCAGCCGACCAAGGCTGGGAGTATCAACGCAGCCGGCATCAAGATTGGGAAGATCATCCGGCATCAACGCTGCTCTTTCGCGAGTTCGGACACCTTGCCGCCACGCTCATACCAGCCTTTGGAGCGGTTCACGATCCAGACGACCGAGAGCATCACCGGCACTTCGATCAGCACCCCGACAACGGTGGCGAGCGCCGCACCCGAGTGAAAACCGAACAGGCTGATGGCGGCGGCAACCGCCAGTTCGAAGAAATTTGACGCGCCGATCAGCGCCGAGGGACCGGCAACGCAATGTTGTTCGCCGGCAAGCCGGTTGAGCAGATAGGCAAGGCCGGAGTTGAAATAGACCTGAATCAGGATCGGCACTGCCAGCAGGCCGATGATGGCCGGCTGCGCGATGATCTGCTCGCCCTGAAATCCGAACAGCAAAACAAGCGTCGCCAGCAAAGCGACGAGAGAAGCCGGGCCGAGCTTTGCAAGCAGCCGGTCAAGCGCTGCCTGCCCGCCACTTGTCAGCATCCGGCGACGGATGATCTGCGCGATGATGACGGGAATGACGATATAGAGGACGACCGACAGGACCAGCGTGCCCCACGGCACGGTGATGGCTGACAGGCCCAGCAGCAGGCCGACAATCGGCGCAAAGGCGACGACCATGATCGCGTCGTTGAGGGCGACCTGGCTCAATGTGAAATGCGGTTCGCCCTTGGTCAGGTTCGACCAGACAAACACCATGGCCGTGCATGGCGCGGCCGCGAGGATTATGAGACCGGCAATGTAGCTGTCGATCTGGTCCGCCGGGAGATAAGGCCGAAACAGCCATCCGATGAACAACCAGCCCAGTAGCGCCATCGAGAACGGTTTTACCGCCCAGTTGATGAACAGCGTTACGCCGATGCCGCGCCAGTGGCGGCCGACCTCGCCAAGGACCGCGAAGTCGATCTTGAGCAGCATAGGGATGACCATCAGCCAGATCAGTACCGCCACCGGCAGGTTGACCTTGGCAATTTCCATCGCGCCGATGGCATGAAATGCGCCCGGCAGAAAATGGCCGAGCGCGATGCCGACGACAATGCACAGTGCGACCCAGAGGGTCAGGTAGCGTTCAAAGGTGGACATGCAATTCCCTCAGGCCGTTGCGACACGCTGGCCGTGTTCGTCGATCACGCGCTCGCCGTCTTCCTTGACGAACGCGCCGCGTTGCGGCGGCAGCAGGTCGAGCACGTCCTCGGACGGTCGGCAGAGCCGGACGCCCTTAGGGCTGACGACGATGGGTCGGTTGATCAGGATAGGATGCGCCATCATGGCATCGAGCAATTGCGCCTCGCTCAGAGCCGGGTCGCCAAGGCCAAGTTCGGCATAAGGCGTGCCTTTCTCACGGAGCAGCTCTCGCGCCGATATACCCATGCGCGCGATAAGCCGAGTCAGCATGTCCCGAGATGGCGGCGTCTTCAGATATTCGATGACATGCGGCTCGACGCCCGCATTGCGGATCATCGCCAAGGTGTTGCGCGAAGTCCCGCAATCCGGGTTGTGATAGATGATGACATCCATGGCTCGCCTCACGCCGCGCTGTTTCTGGGAGACGACGCGCCATCTGATTGGCCGATCTCGGTCAGCTTCGTGCGCAGCGACGCCTTGTCGAGACTAGCAACCGGCAGGGACGTGAAGGCCGAGATGCGGTTCTTCATGTAGCGGAAGGCCGCAACGAAGGCGGCTTCCTTCTGGATATCCGGCCCATCGACGGCGGCAGGGTCTTCGATGCCCCAATGAGCCGTCATCGGCTGGCCAGGCCAGACAGGGCAGGTTTCGCCGGCGGCGTTGTCGCAGACGGTGAACACGAAATCCATAACAGGCGCATCAGGCCCAGCAAACTCTTCCCAACCCTTCGAGCGGAAGCCTTCAGAGGGGTAGTCGAAGCTCTTCAGCACCTTCAGCGCGAAGGGATTGACCGCCCCCTTGGGTTGCGACCCGGCAGAGAAGGCACGAAATCGGCCTTCGCCATCCTTGTTCAGGATGCTTTCCGCGAGGATTGAGCGCGCCGAATTGCCGGTGCAGAGGAACAGGACGTTGAAGATGCGGTCAGTCATGAGTGGCCTCCTTTGCGGTGAGGGTTTGCGGTGAGCAGCAAGGGGAAAAATCGGCGATCAGCGGCGCGCAGATCTCGGGTCGGCCGCCGCAGCAATCCTTGACGAGAAAGCTGGCAAGCGCGCGAACGGCGTCGAGCCTTGCCCGATAAATGATCGACCGGCTATGCCGCTCCGCCTCTATCAGGCTGGCGCGCGTCAGCGTCGCCAGATGTGTGGACATCGTATTGTGGGGGACATCTAACCTGCGGGCGATCTCGCCTGCGGGCAACCCGTCCGGCTCATGCTCCATCAGTAGACGGAACACGTCGAGTCGGGTCGGTTGCGCGAGCGCGGCGAAAGCGAGGATGGCATTATCTGATTCCATGTGTCGAGACTAATCGACATATTGGCGAGAGTCTAGGCAGGGACGATCCGGAGTTTCCACCTGGTCGGGTAGCTGGACAGCGCCGCCGAACAGTGAGGACGGGAAGCCCAAGCGCGCTCAGTAGATATTGCTCGTATTGCCAAGCATTTACTGGGGTTATTCACCTGCGGATGGTACACTTAATTATTTGCGGGACGGGGGCACGATGGGACGCTTTATTGAGGGATATGACCGGAGCCAGCCGTTACTGCTGCCCGCCTGTGTTGAAGATTACGTGTCGCAGGACTCTCTCGTCCGCGTCATTGATGCCTTCGTCGAAACCCTCGATCTCACGGCGCTCGGCTTCGAGCGCACCGTCTCTGCCCCGACAGGACGACCTGGCTATCACCCCGGCGACATGCTGCGGCTCTACATCTGGGGCTACCTGAACCAGTTGCGTTCATCGCGACAATTGGAGCGCGCCTGCCAGCGCGACCTGGAGGCCATCTGGCTGATGCGGCGAATGACCCCGGATTATCGGACCATTGCGGCGTTCCGGCACGACAACCCCGAAGCGATCATCGGCACGGGCGCCGCATTCATCAGCTTCTGTCGCGAGAACGGCTTGGTCACTCCTGGCAAGGTGGCGCTGGACGGAACAAAGATGCGGGCGGTTGCCAGCGCGAAGAATATTGCAGGAGCGGATCGTCTGGCACGCGACATCGCTCATACCGAAACAGAAATCGCCTACTATCTCGACCGCCTCAACATAGCAGATCAACACTCGGCGGGCGCGCGCGATCAGACGGTCAATCGCGCGGCGTTTGCCAGCGCGATCGCGTCACTCGAACGCCGTAAGCAGCGCTTGGAAAAGCGGCAGGCCGAACTTGCTGAGCATGATACCAACGTCGTGGTCTTCGGAGAGCCGGATGCACGACCAATGGGATATGGCCGGGCGCCGAAGTTCCCAGCCTATAATCTCCAGAGTGTCGTCGATATCGAAAGCGGGCTGATCATTCACAACGATGTCGCCAACGAAGCCAACGACAGCCAGTTGCTACATCCAATGGCGATAGCGGCAAAAGAAGTGCTCGACGTCGACCAGCTCGAAGTGCTGGCGGACGGAGGCTACTCGAACGCGCAGGAAGTCGCGCGTTGCGAACGGGACGGTGTCCGCGTGGCAGCGCCGATCAAGCGCGGGGCCATGAGCGCGCAATACTTCCGCCCCGTGCAATTCGTCCATGACGAGCAGACCGACACGATCCACTGCCCTGCTGGTGAAACCATGTATCCCAAGGGCAAGCATACCCGAAATCGGGCGATCCGTTACAGAACGCCCGCCTGCCAGACTTGCCAGATCAAACAGCAGTGTACGCCGGGATATCAGCGCACCATTCACAGGCTCGTGGATCAGGGCGCGCTCGATCGGATGGAACGTCGGGTTCAGGAGAACCCTGATCTTATGACGATCCGGCGCTGCACGGTCGAGCATCCCTTCGGCACCATCAAGCGAATGTCTGGCGGAGGTCGCTTCCTGACCCGCGGTTTGCGGCGGGTGAAAGCCGAAGCTGCCCTCTCGGTCCTGGCATTCAACATTATCCGCGCTTCGAACGCCTTCGGAACCGGAGCGCTGATGTCGCGGGGCTGAGAACCCCACTCTATTCGGTTTGCGTCATCGCGGCCGCATCGAGTCCTCGCTGAGTTTCTGCACAGCCTGCCCCGCAACGCCCCCTTTAGAGTGAGAGTGCGGACGGGGTTTGCCGTGACGGGTTGAGGGCCGGAGGAGAGTCTTCCGGCGCCCGTCGCGGAGAACCGCGATGTCCAGACATGATCGCAGTGTTCGCACCGGCTCGGACCGGACGAACCTCTATGACGAAATCACCACCAAAATCATCGCCGAGCTGGAGGCCGGTCGCGTGCCGTGGGTGCAGCCCTGGGGCACGTCGGCCGCCAAGGCGCCGCTCGGCCTGCCGAAAAACGCCGCTACCTCCCGCAGCTACAGCGGCATCAACGTGCTCATCCTCTGGGGCGCCGTCATCGAGCACGGCTTTCCCTGCCAGGGCTGGCTCACGTTCCGGCAGGCGCTTTCGCTCGGCGGCCATGTCCGCAAGGGCGAGCGCGGCACAACCGTCGTCTATGCTGACCGTTTCACCCCGGAAGACGAGAAGCGCCGCGCCCGCGAGACCGGCGAGGAAGCGCATGCCATCCCGTTCCTGAAGCGCTTTACGGTTTTCAACGTAGCGCAATGCGACGGGCTGCCCGACGATATCGCTATGGTCGCGCCGCCGCCACCGCCCGGCCTGATCGAGCCGAGGGTCGAAGCGCTCATCAAGGCGACCAACGTCGATTTCCGCATCGGCGGCAACAGGGCCTTCTACGTCCCGTCCCAGGACTATGTGATGGTCCCGCCGCCCCAGGCGTATTTCGAGCCGATCAACTGGCATCGGACGGCGCTGCACGAACTCGGTCACGCCAGCGGCCATCACAGCCGGCTGAACCGTGACCTGACCGGCTCGTTCGGCTCGAAGAGATATGCCTTCGAAGAGCTGATCGCCGAGCAGATTTCGGCCTTTAGCTGCGCCGCGCTCGGCATCGTACCAACGGTGCGCCACGCCGATTACATCGGCAGTTGGCTGGAGGTCATGCGCGAGGATTCCCGCGCCATCGTCCGTGCAGCCTCGCAGGCGAGCAAGGCGGCCGATTGGCTGCTGTCCTTCCTGCCGGAAGACGAGCAGTTTCCTGCCACGCCTGAGACCGCCATCGACAGGAGGGCAGCATGATCCTCCTGACCGACGAGCTGCGCGCTCAGCTTCTAGCCAATGGCCGCCAGTGCGACACCGATCATGTGCCGGTTGTCAAATTCTTCAACCCGCTCGGCGCCGGCGTCTGGCTGGCAACCGAACTTGATGCCGACGGCGATATCCTCTTTGGCCTGGCTGATCTCGGCGAGCCGGAACTTGGCTATTTTTCTCTGGAGGAGATGGCCTCGGTGCGCCTGCCGTTCGGGCTCGGCATCGAGCGCGACATTCTCTTTTCCGGCGACTTTCCGATTTCGGTCTGGGCTGAGGCTGCACGGGAAGCCGGCAGCATCCGCCGCGCCGAACGGATCATCTATGCCGCGGCGCGTGCGCGGCGGGAGGCCGTCTGATGCGCTTTCGCCGCTGGCACAGACCCGAGCCCTATGGTGACACGTCGCGCAAGCGTGCGGCGTTTCTCCGCAAGCAGCGCCTCGAACGCGAGGCGCTGCCGCTCTTCGCCGGAGACATCGCCGCCGGCCAGCACGGCGTCGACGAGGAAATGGCCCGCCGCGCGATCTGGTGGGACGAGGCCGAACGCGAACACCGGGACCAACGAGCCGTGTGGTGGCGAAAGGGCCGCGCCCGCTTATTCACGCTGCCCGACGGGCTGCGCGCTCGTGTTCGCGAAATCTGGCGGACCTGCCCCTATCCGGCCGATCCGGCGAGCTTTGCCGATTTCCTGCACCAGATTACGGTTGGCAAACTCGATCCGTGGTGTCCGCCATGGCAGTTCCATCCCGAGCGGACCGCGCGGATCACCCGCGATCCGTCGACCTTCGGCGAAGCCTTCCGCCGAATCGGCGGCCGCAAGGCCGGTATCGGCCCGAGCGCGCCGGTCGTGGACGAGTCGCTTTACTGCGGCAATCTCGGCTCCGGCATCCTGTTTCTCCGGTGCCGGCTGCGCCCCGTCGAAGCGGGCGAAAATGTCCACATCGTCGCGAGCCATCACCCCGGCGCCGCCCAGCGGCTCGAAATCGAGGTGCGCGGCGCGTGCTTGGATGCCGAGCTGGCGCTGATCGAGCGCCTGGCGCAAGCGACCGAGACGCGGCCTGTCGTGGTCCAGCGTGTCGTCATGCGAGGCCAGCCATGACCAGGCCGACGAAACGCGGGCACAATGGCGGGCCGTCGCTCGACGAACCCGTCGACCGGCGCTGCGGCCAGTGCAAGCACTGCACCCATTGGGACGCGCCGGCGGAAAACGAACAGCGCGCTTATGAATGGTTCCGTCTCGGCCTTTCTCGCCGCCGCGTGAAGCGCCCGTCCGGCACCTGCGATCGCGTGCTTCTTCCCGGTCGCAAAAGCACCGTGTTCTCGGCTACCTCGGCCGCGTCGCCTGGCAGGGAGCGGAGGAGAACATCCCGCCGCGCTTCCTTCAGGACATGCTCGATCTCGGCCCGTCTGACGACGGAGGGCAGCGTGATGATGCCTCCTGATCGTCTGCGCTCGATGTTGGCGCGCATGGAGGACGCGCTTGCGGATACGCGGCGCAATCTCGCCCTTGCCGAACGCGCACTCAGCAATCGCGCCGAGGGCGAGACGATCCGTCTTCGTCCGAAATCCCGGCACTACCATCGGCGCATGAGCCGGTGGACCGGAGCGGACGAGGCGGAATATCGGCGCGTGCTCGATCGCCTCCCGTTGGTTGCGGGGCCGGATCTCGACCGGCTTCGGCGCAAGATCGACCGGCAGGAGGCGGCGATCATGGCGCTGCGCCGGAAATACCGGGTGAACGCGGAGCGACCGCAGCGCTTCGACTGGTAGTGTCGCGCCCTTGGCCCGGTCGAGAGTGAGAGAAGGGCTGGTGATTTCGTGACGGGTTGGAAGGTCGAGAGAGGGTCTCGGCCGCCCGTCACGGAGAAACCACCATGGCCAAAGCTGCCAGGAAGTCGAAGAAGCCTGCCGTCGCGATGATCGTCTTCTCGCGCTCGCGTGATATTCCCTTCAATCGCATCCGCCTCTCGGACAGCAACGTCCGCGAAACCGACGTCGAGGCCGGTCTCGACGATCTCACTCACGACATCGACCGTCGCGAGGACATCGTGCAAGGCATCAATGTCCGCGCCATCCTCGATGCCGACGGCAACGAGACCGGCGATTTCGAGACCCCGGCCGGCGGTCGGCGCTTCCGGGCGATCGCGCGCCTGGTCGAGGCCGGACGCTTTCCCGCCGATGGCCTCGTTCCCTGCCTCGTCAAGAAGGCCGACGCCAAGTCCTCGGCCGTCGACGACTCGCTCGCGGAAAACATGCTGCGGCTCGGCCTGCATCCGCTCGACCAGTTCCGCGCGTTCAAGCGCATGTTCGACGACGGCATGACGAAGGAGGAAATCGCCGACGCCTATCGCACCACGCCGCGCTACATCACGCAGCGTATGCGCCTGGCTTCGGTCTCGCCGGCACTTCTGGAAGTCTATGCGCGCAACGGCATGCCGCTGGCGATGCTGGAAGCGTTCACCGTCAATCCCGACCATGCCCGCCAGGAACAGGTCTGGGAGGCTGTTCAGCGCTCCTACAATGTCCAGCCCTGGCAGGTCCGCCAGTTCCTCACTGACACCACCGTTCCAACCGATGACAAGCGCGTGCGCTTCGTCGGCGTGGAAGCCTATGAGCAGGCAGGTGGCGCGATGCTGCGCGATCTCTTCTCCGAGAACGACGGCGGCTGGCTCGAGGATGTGGGGCTTCTCGACCGGCTGGTCTCGGAAAAGCTGAAGGCGATCGCCGATGACGTAGCGGCTGAAGGCTGGAAGTGGATCGCTGTCGAAACCAGCCATCCCTACGGATACGACAACGGCCTTCGTGAAATCACCGGCAGCTTCGCCGATCTCACCGATGAGGAGCGCGCCGCGCGCGATGCACTCCGCAACGAGTACGACGATCTCGAATCGGAATATTCGGAACATGACGAGCTGCCGGAGGAAATCGATCGGCGCCTCGGCGAGATCGAGGCCGCTCTGGAGGACTTCGAAAAGCGTCCCGTCATCTATGATCCTGCCGAGATCGCCCGCGCCGGCGTCTTCATCAGCATCGACCGTGACGGTGAGCCTGTCATCGAGCGCGGCTATGTCCGGCCCGAGGACGAGCCGGTGGCCGACGCCGGGGACGCCGAGAATGAAAACGCCGTCACCACCGCTGGAAATGACAGTGCGGTGCAGCGCGCCGTCATCACCATCGGCGGCCAGCCGGCCGAACCCGAAGAGGACGATGACGACGATGGCGTCAAGCCGCTGCCGGAGCGACTGGTCATCGAACTGACCGCCCATCGCACCGTCGCGCTTCAGGACGCGCTCGCCAATAATCCGCATGTCGCGATGACGGCGCTGCTCCACCGCATGGTGATGGAGCGCTATCATTACTCCGCGCCCACCGGATGCCTGGAAGTCTCCGTTCGCCACAGGTATCTGTCTTCGCAGGGCTCCGATCTCGCCGACAGCCAGTCGGCCAAGGCGATCGACGAGCGCTTCGACGCCTGGAAGGCTGATCTGCCGTCAGACGAAGCGGCACTCTGGGACTGGATCGCTGCGCTTGACGAGGCGAGCCGCATGGCGCTTCTCGCCCATTGCGTCAGCTACGGTGTCAATGCGCTTTACGAGCGCCCGAACATCCATAGCGCTTCCGGCATCTCACAGCATGGCCTCGATCGTCGTCTTGCCGGGGCCGACCGGATTGCTCGCGCCACCGGCTTCGACATGGTGGTCGATGCGGGATGGCGGCCCACGGTCGAGAACTATCTGGGTCGCGTGACCAAGACCCAGATCCTCGCGGCAGTGCGTGAGGGTGCTGGCGAACGGGCGGCCCAGCTCATCGACCATCTGAAAAAGGGCGACATGGCCAAGGAAGCCCAGCGCCTCCTGGCCGACACCGGCTGGCTGCCCGAACCGCTGCGCCTGGTCGATCTCGACGGTGACGCCGCCGACACCGATGGCGAGGTCGAGGCTTTGCCCGACTTCCTCGCCGGTGACGGTGACGACGAGAAAGCCGCGGCTGAAGACGAAAAAGACCGGCAGCACCTCGTCGCTGCGGAATGACTTCGTGCGGGGCGGCGCAGGCCGCCCCGTATCGTTCTTCAACTCGCCCGGCCATCGCGCCGGGCATTTTTTATGGAGGTCGTCATGGCTGACCACATCGACATCGACTTCATCTTTCGGGCTGACCGCGAAAATTCACCGGCTGAGCGGTCGCTGCCCTGGGAGGAGACGCGCGACGGTGATGCCGTCGTCGTCGAGCCCAAGCCGCATTGGGCGGACGATTTGCGGGCCTTCCGCCTCGATGCCCGCGAATATTGCTACTATGCAGACTGGAGCCGGTCCGGTGCGCGCGCCCGGTTCTATGGCCATATCGATACCTGTGGCGATGACCTGCTGCTGAAGGCCCGCGCCCTGATAGTCCGCGAGATCGCCGAGGGGCATTGGAGCTCCATCATCCCGGTCGAGTTTCGGTTTCGCCAGCATCCGCCATCCTTGCGCTACCGTGTGGGGCTGATTTCCGTCTCCGGCCTGAAACACCAATCCGGTTGAGACCGGCATGGAGGAAGGGCTGGAGCGGCGCGGTATCTGCGACGGGATTTGGGCATCCTGTCAGAGGCAGAACACCACCCCGCTTCCATTCGCTGACCTTGGTCTGAGCCGTCTCCTTGTCAATCAACCCTCGAAGGGTCGGCTTACGCGAGCGTGCCGCCCTCGCGGATTCGGGACATGCCCGAACGCGCGAGGGTGATTGCAGATCCGTTCAGACACTTCGGGCGCCTGTCGCGCGGGGGATAGTCCCCCGCCTCCAGAGACAGGAGCCGGAACCCATGTCCTACGCAGATGCCACCGCCTTCGCCGCCAGCCTCGCCACCACGCTGATGGTCTCGATCGTCGTGTTCCAGGCCGGAGACGGAACCCACGGCGCCATGTCCGCCGACGAATTCGACGGCGACGACGAGATGGTGAAACTGGAACTCGACCCATGGAGCTGAGGCGCGCAAGCGCCTCTTTCCCGACGGCCCGGAACGCTCAGGAGGCGTCCGGGCCTTCCGCCTTGCGATGGTCGGCCCATCGCCGGAAACGGCGCCAAGGCGGTCGCCTTCGGCAAGAGAGGAAGAGGACGGGCCTTTGGCCGTGACGGGTTGGATGCTGAGAGAAGGCTCTCAGCGCCCGTCGCGGAGAGATCCCGATGACCCATGCCAGCCAACCCAACTGCGCCCCGATCGGGCGGATTCTCGCCGATCGGGTGCTGCCCGGATTTCAGCGGACGCAGAAGCTGCCGCTGCGCATCTCCTGTCTCGGCACAGTCAGCTATGCCGGAGCCACCGATGCCGATTATCGCGATCGAAGCGTCTCGCTTGGCGAAGCTGCATCGCCGGAAGCCGCCATCGCTCTTGCCGCGCTTCGCGTTTCACGCGGCAACCTCGGCCCCGGCGAAGACACCGCACTGCGCTTCGAGCCGCGCCTGATCGTCATTCAGGACAGCGCGCTCGGCCTGGTTCTCGCCGGCGAAATCCGTGCCGGGATCATCCTCTGGCAGCAGCCGGTTGCCAACGACAGCGAGGCCCGTCGTATCGTCATCGAAGCCAGCCGAAAGCGCGGCATGGCCTTCGCTGCCTCAGGCCGGGGCGATCATGCGGCGGCCCGCGTCCTGCGATTCGGAGCGGCGTTGCTGGAAGCGCGGTTGATCGATCCGCTTTGGCGCGAGACCGCCGCCGAGCTGCTCCGGCTGCCGCGGGCGGCCTGATGCCATTTCCTTCCTTCAATCAGCTCGGCCTCGCGCCGGGCTTTGTCGTTTCAGGAGGCTGACATGCCCAACTTCACGATCGAAACGAGCTACCATTTGCCTGCCTACCGGCATCGAACCTATTCCGCGAAAACCGTCGCGGAGGCTTGCCGGCTCGCTATCGACGACGACAACTGGGATGGCGAAAAGCTGAGCTACGAGAGCGCTGGAGAGACCTTCGTCTCCGGCATCTGGCAGGGTCGCGACGCCGCCTACGCTGGATCACCAATTGCGATTCCATCCCAGTTCGGAAAAGCGATCGAACGCAAGGCGCAGCACTTCGAAATCCTTCTCGGCCTTCTGAAGCTGCTGCTCGCGGATGTGCAGAGCGCGCGTGCGTCGTCGGACGAATGGATTGGCCGCGCCGCCTGGGCCGTCGCACGCGGAGAGGCAATCATTGCCGGCGCCCGCGATCCTGACGGCCAACACGGGCCAGCGGCCTGACCCGATCACCCACTTCCTTCAATCGGCCCGGCCGCGCGCCAGGCTTTGTCGTTTCAGGAGCCCGACATGGCCAACTACTTCACCCATTTTTCCTGCCTGCTCGACGTCGGGACGCCCGACAACGCCGCTCGCGCCCTCGATCTCTACAATCAGCTTTCCGAAGAAGGCGCTTCGGAAGAGCCGCCGTCCGACGGTTTCCTCCTGTCGATCCAGCCCGAGCATGGCAGCACGAAACTCTGGATGCGCGTTGACATCACCGGCGACCCGGAGCGCCTGATTCAGTTTGTGAAGCGTTGCGCCGCGGAATTCGGACTGACCGGCCGCTGGGGGTTTCAGTATGCCAACGCCTGCTCGAAGCCGCGCGTCGACGGCTTCGGCGGCGGCGCTCATGTGCTCGATCCCGCTACAGGGGAAACCGTCGCCTGGACCTATACCGACGGCTGGCTTGCCGAAGTGCTGGATGGGGGTGATCCCGATGCCCGAGATCATCGAAACCACGGTCTATCGGCTCGACGAGCTTTCCGATGCCGCGAAGGACAAGGCCCGCGCCTGGTATCGCGAAGGCGGCTTCGACTACGACTGGTACGATTCTGTTTATGAGGATTTCCAGCAGATCGCGGAAATCCTCGGAATCCGCTTCAAGACCCGCACCGTCCGCCTCATGGGCGGCGGCACACGTCAGGAGCCTCGTATCGCCTTTACGGGGTTCTGGTCTCAGGGCGATGGCGCATCGTTCGAATGCTATTATTCCTATAGGAGGAATGCTCCAGCCGAGATTCGATCGTATGCGCCGATGGACACGAAGCTGCATGAGATCGCCGATACCTTGCTGGCGATCCAACGCCGCAACTTCTACCAGCTTCGCGCCGAGGTCAGCCATCGCGGTCATTATTATCACGAGTATTGCATGTCGATCTCGGTCGAGCGCAACAGTCCGACGTATCAGGACATGACCACCGATGCCGAGGAGATCGTCACCGAGGCGCTGCGCGATCTGGCCCGCTGGCTCTATCGGCAGTTGGAGCGCGAATACGATTACCTGTCATCGGACGGGGCGGTCGATGAGACGATTGTCGCCAACGAATACACCTTTACCGAAACAGGCCGCAGGTTTGGCTGATGCCACTTGAGCGCCCCGTCTTCAGGCGGGGCGCTCTTGTTATGTTTGCAATGGTCCGCTCAGCGAACAGGGCCGGCCACGCTACCACTCACCCTTCCGCCCATCTAAAGTCGTCGCCGCGACGAGGTGAAGCCTGAGCACCGTGGGCCGCTATCGGCGGCTTTCGGCGATTTTGGCCGATGGCATGAGAGTGAGAGCGAGGCCGGGACGGATGTGAGCCTGTGCGGTCGAGAGAGAGCGCTGCGCGGGCTCGATTCTGTCCCGCTCTCCCGAGGCTTCTTCCATGAATATGATTTCCACGCCTGCGGCGGCATCCGCCACCGCGCCGCTTTCGCTTGTCCCTGACACCGACATCCCTGCCGCCGTCTTCGCCGCGGCGCAGCTCCTCCTGCCTCACCTCGAACGCGGTCAGCGCATCGATGCCGCCATACTGCGCGGGGCGATGGAATCTGCCTTCGGTGCTTCCGATGCGACCGGCGCCTGGAACTGGAAAACGGCCTATGACGCCTGCGAGGCCGCGACCGTTCTTTTCCTGCGCAAATACGGCAAGGCGCTTTTCCGTAAATCCGCATCTCCGGCGACGGTCCTGCCGCAGCTTGCCAAGATCGCTGGCCTGCTGCCGACGCATACGCGCCGCTCGGAGGAAGCCCAGTCCTTCCAGCAATTCTCGACTCCGATCCCGCTCTGCCTCGCGGCCGTGACGGCGGCGGCCATCACCTCGGCCGACCGTGTGCTGGAGCCGTCGGCCGGGACCGGGCTCCTCGCCATCCTGGCCGAGATCGCCGGCGGCGCGCTCGTTCTCAACGAGCTTGCGGAAACCCGCGCCGTCCTCCTGTCTCTTCTCTTTCCGGCCCTGTCCATCTCCCGCTTCGACGCGGCGCAGATCGACGATCATCTCGACACCGGCATTCTGCCGTCCGTCGTGCTGATGAACCCGCCATTCTCGGTCATGGCGAATGTTGAAGGCCGGATGGCCGATGCCGCTTTCCGCCATGTCGCCTCGGCGCTCTCGCGTCTCGCTCCCGGCGGCCGTCTCGTCACCATCACCGGCGCGAATTTCGCTCCCGACGCTCCTGCCTGGTCAACAGCCTATGGTCGGCTCCAGGAACGTGGTCGCGTCGTCTTTTCCGCAGCGATCGACGGCTCGGTCTATGCGAAGCACGGCACGACCTTTCCGACCCGGCTGACCGTCATCGACAAGCTGCCGGCTGAAGATCCATCCGTGTTCCCCGCTGCGCCCGGCGTCGCGCCGGATGTGGCCACTCTGCTCGGATGGCTGGCCGAGCACCTCCCGGCGCGCCTGTCGGTCGATCCGGCCGTCTCCGTGCCTGTGGTCGCGCCTCGCACCGTTCGCGCCTATGTCAACCGGGCGGCCAGGGCCGCGCCCGCCATGGCGCATGCCGAGCCGGAAGGCGCTCCGCTCGCCTATGATACCATCGACTGGAAGCCGGCGGATGCCGGTCGCCTTTCCGATGCGATCTATGAGGAATACGGGCTTCAGACCATCCGGATTTCCGGGGCTCAGGCCCATCCGACCCAGCTCGTGCAATCGGCGGCCATGGCGAGCGTCGCCCCGCCGAAGCCGAGCTATCGCCCGACGCTGCCGGCGAACGTCGTCGATCTCCTGTCCGATGCCCAGCTCGAAACGGTGATCTATGCCGGCGAGGCGCATTCGGATTTCCTCGCCGGTGCGTGGACGGTCGACGACACCCTCGACAAGCTGACCGCTGCGTCCGAGGATGCCAAGGACGCCGTCCGGCTACGCCAGGGCTTCATGATCGGCGACGGCACCGGCGTCGGCAAGGGCCGGGAGTCGGCTGCGATCATCCTCGACAACTGGCTCCAGGGACGCCGTAAAGCCGTCTGGATCTCGAAGTCGGACAAGCTGATCGAGGACGCTCAACGCGACTGGAGCGCGCTCGGCATGGAGCGCCTGCTGGTCACGCCGTTGTCGCGGTTCCCGCAGGGCAAGCCGATCACTCTGAGCGAGGGCATCCTATTTTTAACCTATGCCACGCTGCGCTCCGACGACCGCGGAGAGAGGGTTTCCAGGGTCAGGCAAATCGTCGAATGGTTTGGCTCCGACTTCGATGGAGTGATCATTTTCGACGAGGCGCATGCCATGCAGAACGCCGCTGGGGGCAAGGGAGAACGCGGTGACGTCGCAGCATCGCAGCAGGGCCGCGCCGGCCTGCGCCTCCAGCACGCGCTTCCGAATGCCCGCGTCGTCTATGTCTCCGCCACCGGCGCGACCACCGTTCACAATCTCGCCTATGCCCAGCGGCTCGGCCTGTGGGGCGGCGAGGATTTCCCCTTCGCCACCCGCGCCGAGTTCGTCGAGGCGATCGAGGCCGGCGGCGTGGCGGCGATGGAGGTGCTCGCCCGCGACCTGCGCGCGCTCGGCCTCTACACCGCCCGTTCGCTCTCCTTCGCCGGCGTCGAATACGAGCTCATCGAGCACGAACTGACGCCTCAGCAGGTTCGCATTTACGACGCCTATGCCGGCGCCTTTGCCATCATCCATAACAATCTCGATGCGGCGATGCAGGCCGCCAACATCACTGGCGGCGGCGAAGGCGGTTCGGGCACGCTCAACAAGCAGGCGAAATCCGCCGCCCGCTCGGCCTTCGAGAGCGCCAAGCAGCGCTTCTTCGGCCACTTGTTGACGAGCATGAAGACGCCGACCCTGCTTCGCTCGATCGCCGCCGATCTGGAGGCGGGCCATTCGGCCGTCATCCAGATCGTCTCGACTGGCGAGGCCCTGATGGAACGGCGGCTGGCGGAGCTGCCGACCGAGGAATGGAACGACGTCCGCGTGGACATCACGCCGCGCGAGTATGTCCTCGACTACCTCGCCCATTCCTTCCCGATCCAGCTCTACGAGCCGTTCACCGACAGCGAGGGCAACCTGTCGTCGCGTCCGGTCTATCGGGACGGTCAGCCGGTCGAAAGCCGTGAGGCGGTCGCGCGCCGCGATGGGTTGATCGCCAAGCTCGCCAGCCTGCCGCCGGTTCCTGGCGCGCTGGACCAGCTCATCCAGCATTTTGGCACCGACACGGTGGCCGAGGTGACGGGCCGGTCTCGCCGCATCGTCCGCAAGCGCGGCAGCAGCATCACCATTGACCGGCTTGTGGTCGAGACGCGCACCGGAGCGGCCAATCTCGCCGAGACGCAAGCCTTCATGGACGACCAGAAACGCGTGCTCGTCTTCTCGGACGCCGGCGGCACAGGGCGCAGCTATCATGCCGAGAAGTCTGCCAAGAATACGCGCCTGCGCGTGCACTACCTGCTCGAGGCGGGCTGGAAGGCGGACACCGCCATTCAGGGCCTCGGCCGGACGCACCGCACCAACCAGGCGCAGCCGCCGCTCTTCCGGCCGATCTCGACCAATGTAAAGGCTGAAAAGCGCTTTCTCAGCACCATCGCCCGCCGTCTCGACACGCTGGGCGCGATCACGCGCGGCCAGCGTCAGACCGGCGGTCAAGGGCTGTTCCGCCCCGAGGACAATCTGGAAAGCCACTACGCCCGCGACGCACTCCGCCAGCTCTACATGCTGCTGGTGCGCGGCAAGGTCGAGGGGTGCTCGCTCGACCGCTTCGAGTCCGCCACCGGCCTGAAGCTGATGGACTCGACCGGCATCAAGGACGAGCTACCGCCGATCACGACGTTCCTCAACCGGCTGCTCGCGCTCACCATCGAGCTTCAGGGCATCCTCTTCGCGGCCTTCGAACAGCTCCTGACCGCCCGCATCGAGGGCGCGATCGCTTCGGGCACCTATGACGCCGGGCTGGAGACGCTGAGTGCCGAAAGCTTCGTCGTCACCGATCGCCAGACGATCTATACGCATCCCCGCACCGGCGCGGAAACCAGTCTGCTCACGATCAACGAGCGCAAGCGCAACCGTCCGGTGACGCTCGAAGCCGCTCTCGCCGAACTCGACGATCCGCGCGCAAAGCTGCTCGTCAACGAGCGCTCCGGCCGCGCCGCCGTTCAGATCCCCGCCAGCAGCATCATGCTCGACGATGGCGAGGTCGAGCGTCGTGTCCGCCTGATCCGGCCGACCGAGGCGCACAACATCCCGGTGCGCTTGATGGCCGAGACCCATTGGGTCGAAACTGACGGGGAGACCTTTGCGGCGGCATGGAAGACCGAGATTGCCGACGTGCCCGAGTTCACCGATGCGACGCTCCACATGGTCACAGGCTTGCTTCTGCCCATCTGGAAGCGGCTGCCGAACGACTCGACGCGAGTGTATCGCCTTCAGACCGACGAGGGCGAGCGCATCATTGGCCGCAAGGTCTCGCCGGCCTGGGCCGCGAACGCGACCACGGCTGGCGCTTCTGCGATTACGCCGGACGATGCCTTCACCGCTCTGATGGACGGCCGCACTATCCTCGACCTCGCCGAGGGTCTTCAGCTTCGCCGCGTTCGCGTCATGGGCGCGAACCGCATCGAGCTGTCCGGCTTCGACGACACGATGCGCGAGCGCCTCACGGCCTACGGCCTGTTCCACGAGATCATCTCGTGGAAGCTGCGCATGTTCGTGCCGACCGATGCCAATGGCCCCGCGGTTCTCGGCAAGTTGCTCGACCGCTGGCCGGTGGAGCGCATCGGCGAGAAGGAGGCTGCGTGATGGCCCGTCACGATGCTTCCGAACTGGCATCCCGTCTCGGCCGGAACGCCGAGGCGGTTTGCCGACACTACCTGTCGTCCGGCCACCGTGCCGGACGATACTGGGTCGTCGGGGATGTTCAGAACAGGCCCGGCCGCTCGATGTTCGTGCGGTTGACCGGGCCGGAATCTGGCAAGGGTGCTGCCGGAAAATGGACCGACGCATCAACGGGGGAACACGGCGATCTGCTCGACGTCATCCGCGAGACGCTCGGCCTCATCGACTTCAAGGACGTGGCCGATGAAGCGCGCCGTTTCCTCGCTCTCCCGCATCCCGAACCGGAGAGGACGAGGACACCGACCGGCAGGACGTCGAGCATCGCTGTCGGTTCGCCTGAAGCATCGCGGCGGCTCTTCGCCATGTCGCAGCCGATCGGCGGCACACTCGCGGAAATCTACCTCAACGGGCGGGCGATCACCTCTCTCTTCGGGACCGCTGCGCTGCGCTACCATCCGCGGTGCTACTACAAGGCCGATGAGCATTCGCCCACCGAGATCTGGCCGGCGATCGTCGCTTCCGTCACCGATCTTCACGGCATCCAGACCGGCGCACACCGCACCTGGCTCGCCCCGGACGGTTCGGGCAAGGCGCCGGTCGAGTCACCGCGGCGGGCGATGGGCGACCTTCTCGGGCATGGCGTCCGCTTCGGTGTTGCCGGTGAGGTGCTCGCGGCCGGCGAAGGCATCGAGACCGTGCTGTCGCCCCGTCAGGTTCTGCCCCACATGCCGATGATGGCCGCGCTCTCAGCGGCTCACCTCGCTGCCATCCTGTTCCCGGCGACGCTGCGCAGGCTCTATGTCCTCCGGGATCGCGACCCGGCCGGGGACGACGCAAGAGACAGCCTGGTCGCCAGAGCAAGGAGCGTCGGAATCGAGGCGATTTCGGTGTCACCGATGCGCGAAGACTTCAACGAAGATGTGCGCTGGCGCGGCATCGACGCCCTCCGGGCGACCTTGATGGAGCAGCTTCATCCCGATGACGTCCACCGTTTCGTGGAAGGGTGAGGAGATCGGTGGGGACAAGGCGCGGTCGAGTCGTCTTCACCTGCCGTCTCCATTCATCATCGCGAACATCCTTTGAAGTCGGAGAGAGCGGCGCCCACGGCCTTCTGAGAGGGCGATCGGCCCACAAACGGCCCGGACAGGCAATGGCCGCGTTCGGGCTATTTTCCGCCGGCGCCTGACCACCCCACGCGACAGGTCGCGTGGGGACCCCGGATCAGCCGCCTTTGCAGCGCGAAACAAAATAGCCCGAACCCGGCCATCGAAGCCCTCGCGAGGGCGCGAGGGTGCCAGTCCAGTCCGCCCGTGGGCTTCCGACGCCTGCGAAGGCCGCGATGGGCGCGGTCTCCAGACAAAGGACGCTCCCGATGATGAACGAAGACGACAACGCAGGTTTCGAGCCTAACCACACCTCGTCCCCCACCGATCATCTCCTCACCGAACTCCAGCTCTACGGCTGGCGGCCATATCAGGACGAACCCGATCCGAGGCCGCTCCCGGAGGGAACCGCCGTCGCCGCCGCCGTCGCGGATATCTTCGACGCCCTCGTCGCGACGCTCGGCGACACCCGCCTCGAACCCGACCTCGACGAGTTGCTCTGGGGGACCGTCAATCTCTTCCACCGCGCCGCGAGCCGGGTCGAACGCGATCTCGACGACAACGAGCTGGCGCAGCGCCGCCTTCAGCGTGAACAGGATGGCAGCGAGGTGAAGTCGGTAGAGCTTGAGCGCCTCACGGCAGAAGGTCAGACCCTGATCGAGCGGCGCAACAGCATGGAACTCTTCCGCGACGTCGCCTCGGAAGCCTTCGAGCGCCACACCGGCAGCGCCTGGCGGCCCCGTACCGGCTCGATGGTCAACCATCGCAACCTCACCGCCGCGATGATCGACAGTCGGGATTTCCTCGCCGCGAAACACCGGGCCGAGACCGAGGTGATGATGCCCGCCGGTCCCAAAGTTGCCTTGACCGGAGGCGCCGACTTCAACGATCACCGTCTGATCTGGGCAAAGCTCGATCAGGTCCATGCGAAGCACCCCGGGATGGTGCTGATGCACGGCGGCACGCCCAAAGGAGCCGAACTCATCGCCTCCCGCTGGGCAGATAGCCGCAAGGTGTCTCAGGTCGCCTTCCGGCCGGACTGGACGAAGCACGGCAAGGCCGCGCCCTTCAAGCGCAACGACGCGATGCTCGACGTCCTGCCGGTCGGCGTCCTCGTTTTTCCCGGCACCGGCATTCAGGAGAACCTTGCGGACAAGGCCCGCAAGCTCGGCATCCCGGTCATGAAATTCGACGGCGGCGCGTAAGCGCCGCCGCCTTGCGGCTGTTCCAGCCGCCAATACTTGACTATCGGAGAGGGAAAGGGCTCTTATGAAACATCCTTGCAGAACCGGAACAGCAGCATAGTCGCAGGCGGAGCGTATCTACAGGCAGCCTGTCGTGATCCTCAACCGATCATGTGGAGGTTTCCATGTCACTCATCCTGCTCGCCATCTCCTTGACGATCGCGTTCTGCATCTTTGCCTACAATCTTGCGATCTACGCTTTACCGTTCATGGTGGGTCTGTCGGCCGCCCAATATGCCTGGGGCGCTGGAGCTGGCATTTTCCTGTCCGGACTGGCCGCCGTCGGCGCGGCATTGCTTTCGATCGGCCTCGTCATCGCGGTTCTCGGCTTCGCCAGGAATCCGGCTCTGCGGGTGACCGCTCTCGCCGTCTTCGCCATACCGGCCGTCATCGCCGGATATGCGCTCGTCCACGGCGTCGCGAAGAACGCCATCGATCCCGGCCTGATGCTCAATCTGCTTTCCGGCAGCGCCGGTCTGTTCATCGGCATCGCGGCCGTCATCAATCTGAACGCCCTCGGCTTGTCATTGTTTTCACGCTGATCGGACAGCCGCGAACTGGTGCGACCATGAAAGAACCCGGCGGCTTACGCCGCGGGGCGTCGCGGTTCCCCACGCAGTCGAGGCTGTCGCGTCAGCGCTGCCGTTGTCATCGTTGCTTTCAGTCTGCTTCGCCCGGCTCGGGAAATCGGTCATCGGCCTGAGATCCGCATGCCGCAGGCAATCGGCACCCGTTAGTCCGTCCATCTCGTAGTGGGGACGCAAGGACGAAGCAAAACCTGCATGCTTTTCTCGCAATTCGGCTGAATCGGGCCTACCGTCGTCGAAGACGGTGATCCGCCGCTGTTCCGTGCCCTCAGAGCCCCGGAAGCCTCCTCGTTCTTCTCCCCCGCCCATGTGTCCGTCCGAACGGCGACGACGCGGGGGTGGCCGGAAGGGAGGAAGGTCGGGTGTCGCCCTGGAGCGTGCGGGTCCGTGCGCCTGCCTGGTCGCTGTTACCGGCAAGGCCAATGGTTCTGCTGCGCGTCCCCGTATTCCTGCTTTCAAAGGCACCAATCCCTCCGACTGACTGATCCCCTAAGTCCGTTCGGTTTCCGCCAGCAACCCCGGCGGCTCCCAGCCGTGTTGCCGCGCGAGCGCGGCTGCCCGCTCCACCTGGGGCCTTAGGGGCAAGCTGCCGAAAAGCTTCGGCAGTTGCGGGAGTCTCCCGACGGCCTTGGCCGGGTCTCGTCGGAGGGATGGTCCCTCCGAGAAGCAACGGAGACTTACAATGCAGAACATCGTCATTCTCGCCGGCAACATCGGTCAGGCCCCCGAAACCCGCACGCTCCAGGGCGGCACCCGGATCACCCACTTCACGCTGGCCACCTCGCGCCCCCGCTATTCGGACGGCAAGGTCGTCCGGGACGAGAAGGGCTACCGGGTCCAGGACACGGAATGGCACCGCATCACCGCCTTCAACGGCCTCGGCAAGACGATCCAGGAATATTGCGAGAAAGGCATGAAGGTTCTGGTTCGCGGCCGCATCCACTACTCGAAGTGGACCGACCAGCAGGGCAACGACCGCTACGGATGCGAGATCATCGCCGAGACGGTCGACTTCCTGAGCCGGGCGAAGCAGACCGAAAGCAACGATGGTAAGTTCATCGACGACGATGACATCCCGTTCTGAGCGAGAACCTCGAAACCCGGCGGCGCAAGCCGCCGGGCTTTTCATGGTCTGGCCGGATCTCGGTCGAAGCGCGCGAACACCGGCCGTCCGACAGGCCGGCCATGCATCGAGACGACCGAATCGGTCGTCACAGGAAAGCTGATTGCACAGCCCGTCAGGCATTTAATGCTGGTTAAGTGAGCCAAGAGCGACTAAATTAGTCGTAGTTCTGGAGTGCGCACAGGTCCGAGTGGGAGGTGATCATGCATGATCACCGCCCGACAATCACGGGCCGCGCGCGCGTTGCTGGGTTGGACGCAGGAGACGCTCGCTGACAAGGCCCGAGTAGCATTGACCGCACTGAAACGCCTCGAATCCGAAAGCGGTCTCGAAGTGTTCGAATCGACTCGCGATCAAGTACGCCGGGCTCTCGAATCGGCCGGGATTGTTCTCCTTTCGACAGACAAGGGCGAAGGAGTTTTGCTCCTGCATGACAGGACCGATTCCTCTCGGTAGCGGCGCCGGACGCCGAGCCACCAAACCCTTGTCAAAAAAAGGGTCTATCTCCTGTGCGAGATAGTCAACGGACGTGGCGCGCGGGAATAAGGTGGCTCGATGGGACAGGAGACGCAAACATTTCTGGACGAACCACCGTTCAGCGAAACGATCACATCTTATGACCGCAAACATATGAAACTCTACATGCGGCTGGTCGACGCCCACCGTGACGGAGCGGACTGGCGCGAAGCGGTGCATATCCTGTTCGGCCTTGATCCCGATCGCGACCCCAAGCGCTGCCGCTCTATCCACGATACGCATCTGGCGCGCGCCCGGTGGATGATGGAGCGCGGCTATCGCGAACTGGTTCGTGAGAGCCAGCGCGGGTCGCCATTGTGATGCGTCGGACGCATCACCTGTTGAGGCGCGACTGACTTCCGCAGATCAACCCAAACGGGAATCGTGATTCTCCCAAAGACTTAGACAAATACTTGGGAGGATCAGCGATGACACCCGACGCATCGATCTGGCGTTCCTCGGAATATGATCATCTGGACGGCCTGACCGCGTCCGATCTGGCCTGGGAATGGCTCCGCCGTAACGACGCCTATGACGCGGATTTCGAAGCTTCGGCCTCCGCTCGCGGAATGCCTGAACCACTGACCGTGCGAATTCGACAGCAGTGGGGGTTGCGATTTCCCGGTCGACCCCCTGACACCTCCGCCGGAAGCGCCGGTGTTCTGGCTTCCGCAGGAGGACACAAGCGTTGTCATGCTCACCGAGGCGCCCCTTGACCTCGGGTCCGGTATCACAAGCGATGCTCCCGCGCTGTGGCGGCGTGGGTCGCCGAAGGGCGATGATGACGCTGCATTTCGCTTAGCACTCGCGAACGGTCAGTCCCTCCAGATCATTGACCACGCCATCGACGGAAAAGAAAATGCCGTTGCGGTCATTCCTCTCGGCATAGACGGCTTCGACCGGATCGAGGCCGTCTATCGATTCCTCTCAGCCTTGCATGGCCGCGCCATACCCCCGGACACGCGCCTGACGCGCCAGCAGCGCGCCCGCCAGCGCCGGATGCTGCGCGCCTTCGACGGCTATCGTGCCGGCGCGACGCAGCAGGAAATCGCCGAGGTCATATTTCAGATCGACCATCTCGACCGTGACGACTGGCAGGCGTCGTCCGCCCGCCACGCCATCAAGACGCTCCTGCGCGATGCCCGCGCCATGATCGCCGGCGGCTATCGGAAACTCCTTCGTCATCGCCGCCAATTCTAGCGGGGTCTCGCCCCCTGCATGGTGGGCGAATTCGATACCCCCCAACTTCGCCCTGCAACTCGCCGGCTCCCCTCCGCCACCGTGGTCGTTGCCCGCCGCTGACCCGCGACGGCCATCCCCACCACCACGGAGGCCCGATCCATGCCACACGAACCCGTCGTTCTCCCGCCGCGCTTCCTCCGCACCAAGGAAGCGGCCGAGTTTCTCAGCCTCTCGGCCCGCACCCTCGAAAAGCACCGGACCTACGGAACCGGTCCCGCCTACCGCAAGCTCGGCGGCCGCGTCGTCTACGCCATCGACGATCTCGAAACCTGGGCCGCTCGCGGCGCGGTGACGTCGACGTCAGATCCGCGCGGCTCCGTGCTGCCGGCGAAGCGCCACGTCATTCCCTCCGGGCCGCAGGTCGGCCGCTACGCACGCTGACCGCGGCCGGCTTCCTTCATGGCGGTGCGGCGTCGATCCCTTTCGGAGCGCGGGCAGCTCGATCTGTTCCGTGCGCTTCCCGGCGACTTCGCGCCACGAGACGCGCAGGATCTCATGGCCTATCCCTTCTTCTCTCTTTCCAAGACCCATCGCGTCGCTCCGATCGATTTCGTCGCCGGCAACGTGACGATCCGCGTCGAGGCGGTCCCCGATCATGGCATGGCCACGATCTGGGACGCCGACATCCTGATCTGGGCAGCGAGCCAGATCGTCGAAGCCCGCGATAACGGGCTTCGGACCTCGCGGCTGATGGCCGCAACGCCCTATGAAATCCTCACCTATGTCGGCCGGGGCACCAGCTCACGCGACTATCAGCGCTTGAAAGCCGCGCTCGACCGCCTGCAATCGACCACGGTTTCCACCTCGATCCGACAGCCTGCCGAAGGCCGCCGTCATCGCTTCTCGTGGATCAACGAGTGGCAGGAACGCACCGACCGCAACGGTCGGCCCGAGGGCATCGAGCTGATCGTGCCGGACTGGTTCTATCAGGCCGTTCTCGACGATGCGCTCGTGCTGACCATCGACCGGACCTATTTCGACCTGACGGGGGGTCTCGACCGCTGGCTCTACCGCCTGGTGCGCAAGCACGGTGGCCGCCAGCGCGCCGGCTGGCGCTTCGACTTCCAGCACCTTCACCAGAAATCGGGCAGCCTGTCGCCATTCAAGCGCTTCGCCTTCGAGCTGCGCGACATCATCCGGCGCCAGCCGCTGCCCGGCTACACCCTGTTCCTCGAAACCGAAATCGGCGGCCGCGCGCTGCTCGCTTTCGAGCCGCTGTCCGCCTGTGGACAAGCTGTGGACGGCCTCGTGCTATCGGGAACCCGAACTATCGTGCTATCGGGAACCCGAGGCTCGTGCTATCAGGAACCCAAACAGGGTTTAACGCACGGAAATTCCACACAAAATCGCGCCCTTAACTTAGAGTCTAACATAGACTCTAACCTTGAAGAGCGCGCGCGCGATGTGGAAAACCTCATCCGCGACGCCGCCAGAAGCCTCAGCGTTACCGCCAGGAAGAGCGCGCCAAGCGCGCCGGCCGAGCCGCCACAGACGGCTACAAGCCGCCGCGGTGGGGCCTCTCCATCCACTGATCCCGATACGCCACGTCTTCCTCTCGATCCACCGGGAGGACGCCGATGATCTTCGCGCTTCTCAACCAGAAAGGCGGCGTCGGCAAGACGACGCTCGCGCTGCATCTTGCCGGCGAACTGGCGATGCGCGGCAAGCGCGTGACCCTGATCGACGCCGACCCGCAGGGCTCGGCGCTCGACTGGTCGCAGCAACGGTCGCGCGAGAACCTGCCACGCGCCTTTGGCGTCGTCGGCCTGGCACGCGATACGCTGCATCGCGAGGCACCGGAACTCGCGCGAGACGTCGATCACGTTGTCATCGATGGCCCGCCGCGTGTCGCCGGCCTCATGCGCTCCGCGCTGCTCGCCGCCGACCTCGTGCTGATCCCGGTGCAGCCGTCACCGCTCGACGGCTGGGCCTCCGCCGAGATGCTGGCGCTCCTGGCGGAGGCGCGCATCTACCGGCCCCAGCTCACCGCCCGTTTCGTGCTGAACCGCTGCGGCGCCCGCACCGTCATCGCTCGCGAGACGGCCGAGACCCTGGCTGACCACGATCCGCCAGTGCTCGCCACAACGATCGGCCAGCGCGTCGTCTTCGCCGACGCCGCGCAGACCGGGAGGCTCGCGTCAGACATCGACCGGCGTTCGCCCGCCGCGCGCGAGATCGCGGCACTGGCGGCCGAGGTCGAGCGTCTCGGCATCGGGAGGACCGCGCCATGACGGTTCCCCCCGAAATCATATTGTCCGGAGACTGCCGCGATCGCATGCCGGCGCGCGGCCCGTTCGACATGATCCTCGCCGATCCCCCTTACGGGGACACATCGCTCGCCTGGGATCGCCGCGTCGAGGGCTGGCTGGCGCTCGCGCGCGGCGCGCTTGCCCCGACCGGCTCGATGTGGGTCTTCGGTTCGCTGCGCAGCTTCATGGCAACCGCCGACCGCTTCGCCGACGCTGGCCTGCGGCTCGCCCAGGAGATCGTCTGGGAGAAGCAGAACGGCACCGGCTTCCATGCGGACCGCTTCAAGCGCGTGCATGAACTGGCCGTTCAATTCTACCCCGCCGAGACGGCGTGGCGCGACATCTACAACGACGTCCAGACCACGCCCGACGCGACAGCCCGGACCGTGCGACGCAAGCAGCGTCCTCCCCATACCGGCCAGATTGATGCTGGCCACTATGTCAGCCACGACGGCGGGCCGCGCCTGATGCGGTCGGTCATCTACCTGCGCAACTGCCACGGCCGCGCGATCCACCCGACTGAAAAGCCGTCAGCGCTCCTCGAAATCCTTATCCGCACGAGCTGCCCGGAAGGCGGCCTGGTCGGCGATTGGTTCGCCGGCTCGGGTTCCGGCGGCGAAGCCTGCCGGCTCTCCGGCCGGCGCTATATCGGCTGCGAGATCGACCCCACGATGGCCGACCGCGCACGCGACCGCATCGCCACCGTGCTGCCGTTCCATGACGGAGGCGCGTCATGACGGCCCCCGCCGAAAAGCGCGGCTTCGCGCAGCGCCCCGCCGATGCGGACGGATGGGTCAAAGCGGGGGACACGCCTCCGCCACGCAATGGCGCAGCCGTGACCTTCACGGCCCGGCTCACCATCGACATCACGCCTGAGCTGCGCGGCCGGATCAAGATCGCCGCCTTCAGCCGCGGCGTCACGGTCGCCGACATGCTGCGCGAGCTGTTCGAGCGCGAATTCCCCGACACCCAAGGAGACACACCATGACCGGCAATGCGGCGCTCCGCATCGGCGGTCGTCCGTTGCCGGACGGTCCCGCCGCTTTCACCACGCTCGTCGAGCTCACCTGGATCGAGAAGCGCATCGAGAACTGGATCAGGTTCGGCCGCGAAAGCTATGAGCAGAAACTCGACCGCCGGCACAGGGTGGTCGGCTTCGCGCCCGGCACGATCTTCTGCCTCGTCCGCTGGGCCGCAAACGACTACGGAACGATCATCTCGCGCCTGGACATCGTCCGCGCGGTCGACCGCGGCGAGCCGTTCCAGACGCTGCCCTTCGTCCGTCCTGGCGGCGAAATCCTGCTGAAGGTCGAAAGCTGGCCGAAGGTCGAGGACGTGCTTCGCCATGTCGACGGCATCGAGGCCCTCGGCATCGATCCCGCCGACGCCGATCCCGATCACTGGCGGCACGTCGCGCACTGGATGAATGCCGGCGAGATGCCGCGCCCGTACACGGCCGAGCGCCATCAAGCCTGGCTCCGGCGGCGGGAGATCGGGCGATGACGCGGCTCGGCTACCTCGCGGCGACATCTGTCGCCGTGCTCGGCATCGCTGCGGCCAGCGCCACGCCGATGCCGCTGAAACTCATCTGGAACGCGACGGCAAGCGCGCCAATCGGCTTCTACACGGTATCGCCGGCCGGGCGGATCGAAGTGCCGGATCTCGTCGCCGTCATGCCACCCGAGCCGTTCGCCTCCTTCATGGTCGAACGCAGCTATGTCGGCCGCGACGTGCCGATCCTCAAGCACGTCGTCGGCTTGCCGGGACAGCGCGTTTGCCGCGACGGTCGCGCCATCACGGTCGACGACGTTCCGCTCGGCGAGGCCCGCGACCGCGACAGCCGTGGCCGCGACCTGCCGGTCTGGCGGGGCTGCCGCGTGATCGGCGGCGGCGAACTTTTCCTCATGAATCTCGAAGCCGTCGACAGCCTCGACGGCCGGTACTTCGGCCCGTTTCCCGCCTCCGCGGTGATCGGCCGGGCCACCCCGCTTTTCACCGACGAGGACGGCGACGGCCGCTTCGTCTGGCGCGCGCCGACGCGGTGAGCGCGCGTCCTTCGCAATCCCACCGCAGCACAGGAGACCATGACCATGGCCCAGATCGGACAGTTCACGCGCACGGAAGCGGGCTTCGAAGGCGAGTTCCGAACGCTCGGCATCAAAGAGGAAATGACCCTCGTTCCTGCCGAACCCTCGGAGACCGAGAACGCCCCGAAATACCGCGTCCTGCTCGGTGACGAAGACGGCCTCGATATCGGCGCGGGCTGGATACATGTCGGCGAACGGGCCGGCGAGTTCGTCTCGATCACGATCTACAGCCCGCTACTCGGCGGCACGTTTCGCGCAAATCTCTTCCGCGCCGGTGACGATGGTTCTGCCTGGGTGCTCACCACCGTCCAGCCCTCCAAGAAGCGGCAGGAGGACTGAATGGCGGCGCCCCGATGTCGCGCCTGCGCCGGACGTTTTTCCACCGTCCGGCGCTCAGCGCTTCTTCTCCTTTCCGGCCTGCTCTTCACCCCAGCCGCAACGCCGACGGTTCTGGCGCAAAGCGTGTCGCCTACGAGCACCGTCGCCGCGCATCCGCATGCGGCGCATATCGCCGAGGCATCGCGCCGCTTCGGCATTCCGCCAGCATGGATCGTCGCCGTCATGCGCGCCGAGAGCGCGGGCGACGTGCGGGCCGTCTCCTCGGCCGGTGCGATGGGTCTGATGCAGGTCATGCCGGACACCTGGGCCGAGCTTCGCATCCGCCACGGCCTCGGCCGCAATCCTTACGATACGCGCGACAACATCCTCGCGGGTACTGCGTACCTGCGCGAGATGTGGGATCGCTATGGCGACATCGCCGCCATGCTCGCGGCCTACAATGCCGGCCCGGCGCGCTACGATGAGCATCGTTCGAAGGGCCGAGCGCTGCCCGCCGAGACGCGGGCTTATGTCGCTTCGCTCGCGCCCGCGCTGCGCGGCGAGCGCCCTTCGAAGAGCGGTTCGACGGTCGCCCGGCCGCTCGACTGGCGCGAGGCGGCGATCATCGTCGGGCGCGATGACGGCGCTTCCAGCGCCGATCCCGCGGCCGCGGACCGCTCGCCGGACGACGCCCATTCACCCGTCCCGGCGATGCCGCAGATGCTTGTCGCCGGACAGCCCGAGGGGCTGTTCGTCGCCCGGAATACCGCTGGAGACCGGCCATGAGCGGCCCTGCGGCGCTTCGCATCCCATCGTGCGCTGGCGTGTCGTGGAGGACGCCCGGGGTGGCGGCAGGCGCAGCAACCGGACGATGGCAGGATAAAAGGGCGCACGGTGCGCTTCGGTCGGGCGGTTGTTTTTGTTCATGTTTTTGGCGCGTTCCGCACCGTGCAGCGCTTTCGCGCACCGTGCGCTCCGCGCCCATCTTCATGATTTTCTTATCGTTTTTGCACCGTGCGGGGTCACGTCATGTCCGATGACCACGAGTTCCGCATACGTCCAGGCCGCATCCGATCGACCCGCGCGCAGCAGGCCCGGCCTTTCGTTGCGCAGGCGCTCGCCGCAGCGAAGAAGGCAGGCGGCGGCGTCTCGCGATCCGGCCGCGTCACCTCCGGCAACCGTTCGCGCTTCGGGCGCGGCCAGCGCGCCAGCATCCAGGCCAATCGCCTCATCACGTCGCGCACGCGCGGCGCCGTCGTCAAGGCGCGTGTGGTCCGCCATACCGCTCGATCAGCACCGCTCGGAACGCATCTGGACTATCTGCGCCGCGACGGCGTGACCCGTGACGGGGAGAAGGCGCGGCTGTTCGGGCCGGGAACGGAGAATGCCGACGCCCGCGCCTTCGCTGAGCGCTGTGGCGATGACCGGCATCATTTCCGTTTCATCGTCTCGCCCGACGACGCGCCGGACATGGCAGACCTCAGATCCTTCACGCGCGATCTCGTCGGCCAGATGGAAAAGGATCTCGGCACGAAGCTCGACTGGGTGGCCGTCGATCACTGGAACACCGAGCATCCGCATGTCCACCTGATTGTGCGCGGCGTGAGGGACGACGGCCAGGACCTCGTGATCTCGCGCGACTACATCAAGGAGGGCATGCGCGACCGGGCGCGCGAGCTCATCACCCAGGAGTTGGGACCGCGCACCGATCTCGATATCCGCCGCACTCTCGAAAGCCAGATCGAGACCGAACGCTGGACGCAGCTTGACCGCCAGCTTGTCCGCGACGCCGGCAAGTCCGGCATCATCGACCTCGCGCCCCGCGCCGACCGACAGCCGGACGAATTCCACGCCTTGAAGGTCGGCCGGCTGCGAACGCTGGAAATTCTCGGTGTCGCGGGACAGGTCGGCCATTCGCAATGGTTCATCAGGCCCGAGGCGGAGAGCGTCCTGCGCGAGCTCGGCGAGCGCGGCGACATCATCAAGCGCATGCACCGCGCTCTCACCGAACGCGGCATCGAGCGCGGGTCGGCAAGCTATGTGCTCGCCGGGGAAAGCCTCGACGTGCCCGTTGTCGGTCGCCTGCTCGAACGCGGTCTGGATGACGAACTGAAGGGCACGGCCTATGCCGTGGTCGACGGCGTCGACGGCCGCCCCCATCATATTAAGCTGCCGCATCTCGATGCCGCTGGCGACAGCCCACCCGGATCGATCGTCGAGCTGCGCGCCTACGAGGATGCGCAAGGTCAGCGCCGCGTCGCGCTCGCCGTCCGCTCCGATCTGGATATCCACTCTCAGGTCAACGCAGCGGGTGCGACCTGGCTCGATCGGCAGGCGGTTGCCCGCGAGCCCATCGCGCTCTCGGAGGGTGGCTTCGGCGCCGAGGTGCAGCGGGCCCTCGAGCAACGCGCCGAGCACCTGATCGGCGAAGGTCTCGCCGAACGGCAGGGCGGGCGCGTCGTCTTCGCGCGGCGTCTGCTCAACACGCTACGCGATCGCGAGGTCAGTGCGCTGGGCGAAAAGCTCGCCGCCGAGACCGGCCTGCCATTCAACCATGCCGACGGCGGCGAGTATGTCGCCGGCTCCTATCGCCAGCGCTTCACGCTCGCCTCCGGCCGCTTCGCCATGATCGACGACGGCCTCGGCTTCCAGCTCGTCCCCTGGTCTCCCTCTCTCGAAAAGCAGATCGGCCGCCACGTCTCCGGCGTCGCCCGCGACGATGGCGGCGTCGACTGGGACTTCGGCCGCAAGCGGGGGATCGGCCTCTAACACCCGTCAGAAAGGAGCCTCGCTATGTCCGGCACCAAGATCCTCTGGGGACAGATCACGATCGTCTTCCTGATCGTGCTCGTTACCACCTGGGGCGCGACGCAGTATGTTGCGTGGAGCCTCGGCTATCAGGCGCAGCTCGGCGAGCCGTGGTTCAGGCTCTTCGGCGTTCCGGTCTATTTTCCGGCCGCTATCATGTGGTGGTGGTACTTTTACGACGCCTATGCGCCGAGCATATTCGCGACCGGCGGCATGATCGCCGCGTCGGGCGGTTTCATCGCGATCGCGGTCGCCATCGGCATGTCGGTCTGGCGGGCGCGCGAACAAAAGAATGTCGCCACCTATGGCTCGGCCCGCTGGGCAGAGAAGCCCGAGATCGAGGCTGCGGGTCTGCTCGATCCCGATGGCGTGGTACTCGGCCGATACCATCGCGAGTATCTGCGCCATGATGGGCCGGAGCATGTGCTGTGCTTTGCGCCTACCCGATCCGGCAAGGGTGTCGGTCTCGTCGTGCCGTCGCTCCTCACCTGGCCGGGCTCGGCCATCGTCCATGATATCAAGGGTGAGAACTGGACGCTGACCGCGGGCTTCCGGTCACTCCATGGCCGTGTGCTGCTGTTCGATCCGACCAATCCCAAATCCTCCGCCTACAATCCGTTGCTCGAGGTCCGCCGGGGCGAATGGGAGGTTCGCGACGTCCAGAACATCGCCGACATTCTCGTCGATCCCGAGGGGAGCCTGGACAAAAGAAATCACTGGGAAAAGACCAGCCATTCACTTCTGGTCGGCGCAATCCTGCATGTCCTCTATGCAGAGCCGGAAAAGACGCTGGCCGGCGTCGCCAACTTCCTCTCCGATCCGAAGCGCCCGGTGGAGTCGACGCTGCGTGCTATGATGAAGACCGCGCATCTGGGCGAGGCCGGTCCACACCCTGTCGTGGCCAGCGCGGCGCGCGAGCTCCTCAACAAATCCGACAATGAGCGCTCCGGCGTTCTATCAACCGCCATGTCGTTTCTCGGATTGTACCGCGATCCTGTTGTTGCCGAGGTCACGCGGCGCTGCGACTGGCGGATCAGCGACATCGTCGGCGGCGAGCTTCCGACGACGCTCTACCTCGTCGTGCCGCCCAGCGACATCAACCGGACCAAGCCGCTGATCCGCCTGCTACTCAATCAGATCGGCCGTCGCCTGACCGAAGAGCTCCAGGCGAAGACCGGGCGCCATCGTCTCCTCCTCATGCTCGATGAGTTTCCGGCGCTCGGCCGCCTCGACTTTTTCGAGACCGCGCTGGCCTTCATGGCGGGGTATGGGTTGAAGAGCTTCCTGATCGCGCAATCGCTGAACCAGATCGAGAAAGCCTATGGGCCGAACAATTCGATCCTCGACAACTGCCATGTTCGCGTGAGCTTCGCGACGAACGACGAGCGGACGGCCAAGCGCGTCTCGGACGCCCTCGGGACGGCCACCGAGATGAAGGCCATGAAAAACTATGCCGGGCATCGTCTGTCGCCCTGGCTCGGCCACCTGATGGTGTCTCGCTCGGAAACCGCCCGCCAGTTGCTCACGCCGGGCGAGATCATGCAGCTTCCGCCGGCCGACGAGATCGTCATGGTCGCCGGCATTCCGCCGATCCGGGCGAAAAAGGCGCGCTATTATGAGGATGCCCGTTTCCGCGAACGTCTTCTGGCGCCGCCCGCCTTGAAGCGCCCGGAACAGATTCGTCCGGACGACTGGACCAGCCTGCCGATCCCGGCGCGGCCGGAAGCGCTCGATGCGCAACCGGCAGGCCGATCCGACGACCAGGACCCGACCGAATCCGAACGGCGGCTGCAGCACGAGCTCCACCGGGTAAAGCCGGTAGAAAAGAAAGCGCCGATCGAGAACGAGTTCGAGATCGAGCCGCCTGACGACATCGATGAGGATGCCGTGCGAAACCAGCGCATGATCCGCCAGATGCAGGGCGTCGCACGGCAGGTCTCGCTCGATCCGAATGACGGCATGGAACTGTAGGCGCCATGACCAGTCACCGGAAGAAGATAAAGACCACGGTCTATCTGGACCCCGATGTCGAGAAGACGCTGGCGGATTTTGCCGCCCGGCGCGATCAATCGCAATCCATGATCGCGGAGGCGGCCATCGCGTCGTTTCTCTCGCCGGACGATGCCGAGCGGCGGGAGGCGATCGTCGCCAAGCGCCTCGACCAGATCGACCGCCGCATGACGCGCCTGGAACGGGACGTCGGCATCGCCGTCGAGACCCTTGCGGTGTTCATCCGCTTCTGGATAACCACGACGCCCGCCTTGCCGGAGCCGGCGGCGCAGGCAGCGCGTGCCAAATCCAGCGAGCGTTACGAGGCGTTCATCACCGCGCTTGGCCGGCGTCTGGCGCAGGGGCCGAAGCTTCGGCAAGAGATTTCGGAAGATGTGCCCGAATCGGACGCGTGAACACCTCGCGCGCGGCATCTGGGAATCGATACGACCAGTTCAAGAACAGGGGCGCACCGCCGTTCTCCTGTATTTGCACGCCACGCTACTACTACGACCGAAACTTGTTGAATCGGCCTGATTCCGGGCTCTTTTAATCATCCCCGATCCGGGGATCATCTGTTGCGTCCCCACGAGAAACGGGGACGAGATGGCATCCACTCATCACAGACAGGAAGCGAGCCAGCGTGGCGCGCGCATGCTGCGCACCGCGCTCGGCAGCGCCATCGCGCGGTTTCTGGAAGACCCGGCGGTGGTCGAGGTGATGCTGAATCCCGATGGGCGCATCTGGGTGGATCGGCTTTCCGAAGGGCTGGCCGATACCGGCGAGACGATGACGGCCGCCGATGGCGAGCGCATCGTGCGTCTGGTCGCGCATCATGTCGGTGCGGAGGTTCACGCCCGCTCGCCGCGCGTCTCGGCCGAGTTGCCGGAAACAGGTGAGCGTTTTGAGGGCCTGCTTCCACCAGTCGTAGCGTCACCCGCCTTCGCTATTCGCAAGCCGGCTGTCGCGGTCTTCACGCTCGACGATTATGTGGCCGCCGGCATCATGACGGCCGACCAGGCGGTGAAGCTGCGCGCAGCGGTCCAGTCCCGCGCCAACATACTCGTCGCTGGGGGCACTTCTACCGGCAAGACAACGCTGACCAACGCACTGCTCGCCGAGGTGGCGAAGACAGCAGATCGCGTCGTCATCATTGAGGATACCCGCGAGCTGCAATGCGCAGCGCCGAACCTAGTCGCGATGCGGACCAAGGATGGCGTTGCCACGCTTTCCGATCTCGTCCGCTCCTCGCTGCGCCTGCGGCCCGACCGCATTCCCATTGGCGAGGTCCGCGGCTCAGAAGCCCTCGACCTGCTCAAAGCCTGGGGCACCGGCCATCCCGGCGGCATCGGCACGATCCACGCCGGCTCCGGCATCGGCGCGCTGCGTCGCCTCGAGCAACTCATCCAGGAAGCCGTCGTCACGGTCCCGCGCGCGCTGATCGCCGAGACCATCGATCTCGTCGCCGTCCTCTCCGGCCGCGGCTTGTCGCGCCGGCTGGCCGAGCTCGCGCGCGTCGACGGCATCGATCCCGCCACCGGCGACTACCGCATCATCCCCGCAACCACCTCGAATGGAGAAGCTGAATGAATTCGCCCGTCGTTCCGAATGTGACCAATCCGCCCGTCCTGTCGCCCGTGCCCATCGGTCCAGATCTGCCCGCCGGCTCGATCATGCGCGGCAGCTACCGGCGTCTCGCCAGTTCGACCGCGCTCTTCACCATCATGATGCTGGCCGCCACGCCGCCGGCCCATGCCTCCGGCTCCTCCATGCCGTGGGAACAGCCGCTTCAACAGATCCTCCAGTCGATCGAGGGGCCGGTCGCCAAGATCGTGGCGGTGATCATCATCATCGCCACCGGCCTGGCGCTCGCCTTCGGCGACACCAGCGGCGGCTTCCGCCGCCTGATCCAGATCGTATTCGGTCTGTCGATCGCCTTCGCGGCCAGCTCGTTCTTCCTCAGCTTCTTCAGCTTCGGCGGCGGGGTACTTGTCTGATGGCGGCGGTCTTCGAACAACTCGACGCGGTGCCGGGCTTTTCGGTGCCCGTCCATCGCGCCTTGACCGAGCACATCCTGCTGGGCGGTGCACCGCGCTCCATCGCGATCATGAACGGCACGTTGGCCGGGGCCGTGGGCCTCGGCCTGCGCCTCTGGCTCGTCGGCCTCGCCATCTGGGCAATCGGTCATTTCGTGGCCGTCTGGGCGGCCCGTCGCGATCCACTCTTTGTCGAGGTCGGGCGCAGGCATCTGCGCATTCCGGCTTTCCTCGCGGTGTGAGTAGGCGGCCATGATGAATCTCGCCGAATATCGTCGCACTGCCGCTCGCCTCGCCGACTATTTGCCATGGGTCGCTCTGGTCGCTCCCGGCATCGTGCTGAACAAGGATGGCTCGTTTCAGCGCACGGCCCGCTTTCGGGGTCCGGATCTGGATTCCTCCGTCGCGGCCGAGCTGGTTGCCGTTGCGAGCCGCATCAACAACGCTTTCCGCCGCCTTGGCCTGGGCTGGAGCATTTTCATCGAGGCACAACGGTACGAGGCCGCCACCTATCCCGACAACATCTTTCCCGATCCCGCGTCGGCTTTGGTCGATGCCGAGCGCAAGGCCGACTTCGAAGAAGCCGGCGCACATTTCGTATCGAGCTACTTCCTCACCTTCCTGTTTCTTCCGCCGGCCGAGGAAGCCGCACGTACCGAGTCCTGGCTTTACGAAGGGCGTGAGCGCTCGGGCGTCGACCCGCACGAGATCCTGCGCGCCTTCACCGACCGCACCGATCGCGTGCTGGCCCTACTTGACGGTTTCATGCCGTCCTGCGGTTGGCTCGATGACAGCGAGACGCTGACCTACCTGCATTCCAGCGTGTCGACGAAACGCCATCGTGTCCGCGTACCGGAAACGCCGATCTATCTCGACGCGCTGCTCGCCGATCAGCCGCTCACCGGCGGTCTGGAGCCGCGTCTTGGCGATCAGAATCTGCGTGTGCTGACCGTCGTCGGCTTCCCGACCGCGACGACGCCCGGCCTGCTCGACGATCTGAACCGGCTGGCCTTCCCGTATCGCTGGTCGACGCGCGCGATCCTCCTCGACAAGACCGACGCGACCAAGCTGCTCACCAAGATCAGGCGGCAATGGTTCGCCAAGCGCAAGTCGATTGCCGCGATCCTCAAGGAGGTGATGACCAACGAGCAATCGGTGCTGGTGGACACCGACGCCGCGAACAAGGCCGCCGACGCGGACATGGCCTTGCAGGAGCTCGGCGCCGACGTAGCCGGCATGGCCTATGTCACCGCCACGATCACGGTCTGGGATGCCGATCCGCGCCTTGCCGACGAAAAGCTGCGGCTGGTCGAGAAGGTCATCCAGGGCCGCGACTTCACGGCCATGATCGAGACGGTCAACGCGGTGGACGCCTGGCTCGGCAGTCTGCCCGGCCATGTCTATGCAAACGTGCGCCAGCCGCCGATCTCGACGCTCAATCTCGCCCACATGATCCCCCTCTCTGCCGTGTGGGCGGGGCCGGAACGGGATGAACACTTCGATGCGCCCCCGCTGCTTTACGGCAGAACCGAAGGTTCGACCCCGTTCCGGCTTTCTTTGCATGTCGGCGATGTCGGCCACACGCTCGTCGTCGGCCCAACAGGGGCGGGCAAATCCGTGCTGCTCGCCCTCATGGCCTTGCAATTTCGCCGTTACCTCCGCAGCCAGGTCTTCGCTTTCGACTTCGGCGGTTCGATCCGCGCCGCATCGCTCGCCATGGGCGGCGACTGGCACGATCTCGGCGGCGGCCTGACCGAAGGATCGGAATCCTCGGTATCGCTTCAGCCGCTGGCCCGCATTCACGACACCTATGAGCGCGCCTGGGCCGCCGACTGGATCGTCGCGATCCTTCTGCGGGAAGGGATTAAAATCACCCCGGAGGCAAAGGAGCACATCTGGACGGCGCTCACCTCGCTCGCCTCGGCGCCTGTTGGTGAGCGCACGATCACCGGCCTCAGCGTCCTTCTCCAGTCCAACGACCTCAAACAGGCGCTCCGCCCTTTCTGCGTCGGCGGTCCCTATGGCCGCTTGCTCGATGCCGAAGCCGAACATCTCGGCTCGGCCGACGTGCAGGCATTCGAGATCGAGGGGCTGGTCGGGACGGGCGCTGCGCCTGCTGTGCTCGCCTATCTCTTCCACCGCATCGGCGACAGGCTGGACGGGCGGCCGACGCTGCTCATCATCGACGAAGGCTGGCTGGCGCTAGACGACGAAGGCTTCGCCGGCCAGCTCCGCGAGTGGCTCAAGACGCTGCGCAAGAAAAACGCCTCGGTCGTCTTCGCCACCCAGTCGCTCAGCGACATCGACAATTCGGACATTGCCCCGGCCATCATCGAAAGTTGCCCGACGCGACTGCTCCTGCCGAACGAACGGGCAGTCGAACCGCAGATCACCGCCATCTATCGCCGCTTCGGTCTCAATGACCGTCAGATCGAGATCCTCGCGCGAGCGACGCCCAAGCGCGACTACTACTGCCAGTCCCGGCGCGGCAATCGTCTGTTCGAGCTCGGCCTGTCCGAAGTCGGGCTCGCGCTCTGTGCCGCATCTTCCAAGTCCGATCAGACGCTGATTGCCCAGATCGTCGCCGAGAACGGACGCGACGGCTTCCTCACGGCGTGGCTCGCCGCTCGCGAGGTCGGCTGGGCCGTCGATCTGATCCCGAACGTCCAGACGACCGTCCTCCAATCCCAAAAGGAACCTCTATCATGACGACCTCCCGTTTCCGCCTGCGCGCAGTTCTGCTTGCCGCAACCGCACTCGCCGCACCGATCGCCTTCTCTTCCGTCGTGACCTCGCCCGCCTATGCGTGGCGGATCGTGTTCGATCCGAGCAACTACGCGCAGAATGTGCTGACGGCTGCGCGCACTCTGGAACAGATCACGCACCAGATCACCTCGCTTCAGAACGAAGCGACGATGCTGATCAACCAGGCGCGCAATCTGGCGAACCTGCCTTTCTCCGCTCTCCAGACCTTGCAGCAGAATGTCCAGAAGACGCAGCAGCTTCTCCAGCAGGCGCAGGGCATCGCCTTCAACGTCCAGCAGATCGACCAGATGTTCAGCCAGAAATACGGCAACGTCTCCATGTCGGCCACGGATCAGCAACTCGTCTCCGATGCACGATCGCGCTGGCAGAACACGGTCGGCGGCCTTCAGGACGCCATGCGCGTCCAGGCGGGTGTCGTCGGCAACATCGACACCAACCGCACGCAGATGAGCGAACTGGTGAGCCAGAGCCAGGGCGCAACGGGCGCGCTTCAGGCGACGCAGGCCGGCAACCAGCTCCTCGCACTCCAGTCGCAGCAGCTTTCCGATCTGGTCGCCTTGCTTGCGGCCAACGGGCGTGCCGGCGCGCTGACCGAAGCCGAGCGCACGGCTGCGGCGGAGCAGGGACGGGAACAGCGCCGCCGCTTCCTGACGCCGGGCTCGGGCTACCAGCCGGGCAACGCGCAGATGTTCAACGGCAACTGAGGGCGGGCTTATGGACGGCAAGATGCTGGCCCGGCTGGGCGCTGTCGTGTTCGTCGCCGTCGCCATTACGGCGGCGGTCGTCGAACTGACCCGAAAGGAGGACCCGAAAGAGGATTTCTCCACGCGCGTCATCGAACCCTCGCACGATCCGCTGCGCGCGGGGCAGCGCCGGTGCCAGCAGCTTGGCCAGCAAGCCGCGAATGACCCCGAATGCCTGCGCGTCTGGGCGGAAACCCGCGACCGTTTCCTGCGTCCGTCCTCTGCACCGGCGTCGCCGTCCTCCAGCGAAGGGCGGTGAAGCATGGGCGGCTCCGGCGTTATCGACACATTTCTCGGAACCTTCACCCGCTATATCGACAGCGGGTTCGGTCTGCTCGGCGGCGAGGTGGCGTTTGTCGCCACCACCCTGATCGTGATCGACGTGACGCTGGCCGCTCTCTTCTGGAGCTGGGGCGCCGACGACGACATCATCGCCCGTCTGGTGAAGAAGACCTTGTTTGTCGGGGTGTTCGCCTACCTGATATCCAACTGGAACAACCTCGCCAAGATTGTCTTCGACAGTTTCGCCGGCCTCGGACTGAAAGCCTCCGGCACCGGCTTCACTGCGCAGGATCTGCTTCGTCCAGGCAAGGTCGCACAGACCGGCCTCGATGCCGCGCGTCCCTTGCTCGACGCGATATCGCCCCTGATGGGCTGGATCGCGGTTTTCGAGAACCTGATCCAGATCGTCTGCCTTTTGTTTGCCTGGGCGCTGGTCATCCTCGCCTTCTTCATTCTGGCGATCCAGCTCTTCGTGACGCTGATCGAGTTCAAGTTGTCGACGCTCGCCGGTTTCGTCCTGATCCCGTTCGGCCTCTTCGGCAAGACCGCCTTCATGGCCGAGCGCGTGCTTGGCAATGTGATTTCCAGCGGCATCAAGGTCCTGGTCCTCGCTGTCATCGTCGGCATCGGCTCAACGCTGTTCAGTCAGTTCACGCAAGGCTTCGGCGGCCAGACCCCGAGCATCGACGACGCCATGGCCATCGTTCTTGCGGCGCTCTCGCTCGTCGGCCTTGGCATCTTCGGTCCCGGTATTGCCTCCGGTCTTGTCAGCGGCGGCCCGCAGCTTGGCGCAGGCGCCGCGGTTGGCACCGGCCTTGCTGTCGGCGGTGCGGCACTCGCTGCTGGCGGCGGCGCGGTACTGGCCGCGAAGGGCGGAGCCGCTCTTCTTTCCGGCGGCGCCGCTGCCGCGCGTGGTGGCGCTGCGGCGGCCGGCGCGGCATCGTCGGCCTACACATTGGGCTCTATGGGACAGTCGGGCGCGTCCGGCGTCGCGTCCGGCCTCGGAGGCGTAGCACGCGCCGCCGGATCGGCCTCCGTTTCCCCGTTGCGCCGTGCCGCGTCCCGCGCCTCGGAAAGCATGAAATCCAGCTTCTCCGACGGCGCGCGTGCAGGCGTCAGCGCCACCGGCGGCTCCTTCTCGTCTGGCGCGGGCACTGGCGAATCCGTCGCTCCCGCAACCACACCCGATCAGCCGCCGGCATGGGCCCAGCGCATGAAGCGCGGCAGCCATGTCGCCCACGGCGTCAGCGCCGCCGCCCATGCCGTTCGCTCGGGCGACAGCCATGGGTCCGGCGCATCCGTCAATCTCTCCGAAAGTGACCGTTCATGAATCTCTTCAAACGACCGGCCGTGCATTACGGCAAGACACCTCAACCGGAAACACCTTACCAGAAGGCCGCACAAGTCTGGGACGAACGTCTTGGGTCAGCGCGCGTGCAGGCGAGGAACTGGCGCTACATGGCGTTCGGTTCGCTGATCCTGTCAGCGGGCTTCGCTTCCGCGCTGGTCTATCAGTCCGCGCGTGGGACAGTGGTTCCCTGGGTGGTTCAAGTAGACAATCTGGGTCAGGCCCAGACCGTCGCCCCGGCCGCGGCGGACTATCGTCCGACCGATCCACAGGTGGCGTGGCATCTCGCACGCTTCATCGAGCAGACCAGAAGCATTCCCGCCGATCCGATCATCGTCCGCCAGAACTGGCTCAGGGCCTATGAGTGGACGACTGATCGGGGCGCGGCTGCGCTTAACGACTATGCCCGCGCCAACGATCCCTTCACGAAGGTCGGCAAGCAGCAGATCGCCGTCGAGGTTTCCAGCGTCATCCGCGCTTCTCCGGACAGCTTCCGCGTCGCGTGGACGCAACGGCATTTCGAGAATGGCCAGCTCGGCGCGACCGAGCGATGGACCGCGATCCTGACCATCGTCATCCAGCCTCCGCGCGATGCCGAGCGGCTGAAGGTCAATCCGCTCGGAATTTACATCAACGCCATCAACTGGTCGCGGGAGATGAGCCAATGAAATCGGCTTTCCGTAACCCCGCCATTCCGGTTTTCCGTAAATCCGTACTCCCGGTTCTGCTGCTTTCCGCCACCGCGTTGGCTGGTTGTGCCACGCCGCAAAAGCCGCCGGAGATCAGCTACGATCGAGATGTTCCGGCTTTGCCGGCCGTTCCGGCATCGGTGACGGACGATCGGCCCCGTCCGATCCACATCCCTCCGGCCTGGACGCCGGCAAAGGGCGGCACGGCGGCCAGCACACCAGTCGCTCGCGTCGAGAACGCCAACGCTGCCGCTCGCGTGCAGCCGCGCCGAGAGGGCTACTTCAACGCGATCCAGGTATATCCCTGGTCGGAAGGAGCGCTCTATCAGGTCTACGCGGCTCCTGGGCAGATCACCGACATCGCGCTGGAACCGGGAGAGTCGCTGACAGGGGCCGGACCGATCGCGGCTGGCGATACCGCCCGCTGGATTATCGGCGACACCGAGAGCGGCAGCGGAACGACCCGCCGCGTCCATATTCTCGTGAAGCCTTCCCGGCCGGACATCACGACCAATCTCGTCGTGACTACAGACCGGCGTGTTTACATGATCGAGCTGCGTTCCGGCGCGAAGCCCTATATGCCGTCCGTCGCCTGGTCCTATCCGCGGCCGCGCGCCGGTCAAGGCCAGAGCATTCCGGCGACGCCGGTCATCCCGGCCGTTGCGGCCCGCAACTACCGATACGGTTTGACCGGCGGGAATCCGCCCTGGAAACCCGTCTCCGTCTATGACGACGGCCGCAGGGTCTACGTCGAGTTTCCGCGCGGGATCGTCCAGGGCGAAATGCCGCCGATCTTCGTCATCGGTCCCGATGGCGAAGCGCAACTCGTCAACAGCCGTATTCACCAGCACATCCTGATCGTCGATCGCCTGTTCGGCGCTGCCGAGCTCCGCCTTGGCGGCGGCGACAAACAGCAGGTCGTCAGGATTGTCCGCACCGACGGGAGACCCGCATCGTGAGCGAGAACAATACCGACAATACAGCTCCCATGCGTCTTCGCGCCGAGGCACCGCGCGTCACGCGCCTTTCGCGGAGGGTGTTGGCAAGCATTACGGCCGTCGGGCTCGTTGGCATCGGCGGCGCGCTAATCTACGCACTCCAGACCCGCGATGGAGGTCAAGGCGGCGAAGAACTTTATTCGACCAACAATCGCCAGACCGCAGATGGCCTCGCCGGCCTTCCGCGCGACTATACCGGACCTGTTCTCGGCCCGCCGCTGCCCGGTGATCTCGGCCGCCCGATCCTCGACGCCCAGAACCGGGGCCAGCCCGTGGTCCCGCCGACGATCACAACACCGACCGTTGACGAGGCTGAGCAGCGCCGGCGGGCCGAGGAAGAGGCTGCGCGCACCAGCCGCGTGTTCTTTCAGACCCAACCCGGCTCGACAGCGACGACACCCGGCGGCTCAACCATGCCGAACGTTCCCGGCTTCGATCTCGCCGGGCTCGCGGGGCAATCCGGTCAGCAGACCGCCCAGGATCGGCAGCTTGCGTTTCTGAATGCACCGGTTGATCGCCGGACCACATCATCGGATCGGGTCATAGCTCCGGCTTCGCCATTCATCCTTCAGGCCGGGGCGGTGATCTCAGCCGCGCTCATCACCGGCATTCGCTCCGATCTGCCTGGCCAGATCACTGCGCAGGTGACGGAAAACATCTACGACAGTCCGACCGGCAGATTGCTTCTGATCCCGCAAGGCACGCGGATTGTCGGCCAGTACGACAACAACGTGCAGTTCGGGCAAAGACGGGCGCTGCTGGTCTGGAACCGGCTGATCTTCCCGAACGGCCGCTCCATCGTCCTCGAACGCCAGCCGGGCGCCGACACGCAAGGATACGCTGGTCTTGAGGATGGGGTCGATTATCACTGGTGGGATCTCGCCAAAGCGGCCGGTCTCTCCACGCTGCTCGCGGTCGGCACGGAACTGGCGGTCAGCGATGAGGACCGCCTGGTCCGCGCTATCCGCGACGGCGCACAGGACACCATCAACGACGCCGGTCAGCAGATCGTCCGGCGCCAATTGCAGGTCGCACCGACGTTGACCATCCGGCCGGGCTTCCCCGTTCGCGTTATCGTCACGCGCGATCTCGTCCTTGAACCCTACAGAGGCTGACTGTGGCAAAACTGAAACTTGGACCGATCGCCGACGATAAGCCCGTCAAAGTCACGGTGGAATTGCCCGCACAACTCCACCGTGATCTCATCGCCTATGCCGAAATCCTGGCGCGTGAGTCGGGCCAATCTGTCGCTGATCCGGTGCGCTTGATCGTACCAATGCGTGATCGGTTCATCGCAACCGATCGCGGGTTCGCCAAGGCGCGGCGTCTGCCCTAGAAGAGGATAATTGAGATCTGCAACCATGACCGAGCGCTATTTGGAACAACAGTTCAAATGGGCAGAGTGAGCACCAGCATCATGTAGGCTATTGCTGATTTCGACATCTTCCTTGCCATGCTTAGCAAGCTGCGAAATGCCGGGTTATCATTCCTGGCAGACCAGATCGCGCTGAAAGGAAGAATTTCATCGACAATGGGTCGATAGGTGATCCCCGGAAGCCGTGCTGCCGCCATCGCTTCACTGACGACCGTCAGGCCACGTCCAACAGCTACGAGCGAGAGAAGATTATCTCTCCCGACTGACTGAGGCTGTATGTACGGATGATGACCCAGATCAGCGAGTCGCTTTACGAGGTAGTCGTGAATCTCAGGGCCGGGCGCGACATCACTGACGATAAATTGCTCCATGGTGAGGTCACTCCAGCCCACCACCGGTTTCTCAGAAAGCGCATGCCCTTCGGGAAGCACGACAAACACCCGTTCGAACCAAAGCTGGTCTGTTTCACACCCCGGCCAGACCCGTGTGCCGGTCAAGAACGCGACGTCGATCTGGAATTGACGCACCGCCGCGATATGTTCGTCAGGATTTCCTTCGATGAACTCTATATGGACCTTCGCATGGGCGCTGTCGTAAGCGAGCAGCAGATTCGCCAGAAAGCCTGACGCCAGGGACGAGAATATTCCGATCTTAAGCCGCCCGTTCTCTACACGCCCGATCCTCGCCACGTCCTCAACGCTGTGACCGATATCCCGAAGAATGCGACGCGCCTGAGGGAGAAAGCGCTGCCCAGCGTAAGTGAGGGTGACGCCGCTGCTACGCCGATGGAACAGTGAGGCGCCAACCTGATCTTCGAGGTCTCGTATAGATCGGCTGATCGCCGACTCCTGCACCCCTGATGCCGCGCCGGCTTTTCTAAAGCTGCCCTGCTCGGCCGCTGCCACGAAGTAGCAGAGATGGCGTACATCGATTGCCTCGCGGCGCTTCGCGAGCCTATCTCTCATGAGCGAGCCTATCCCCCTTCGCATCCGCCACAACCGGGAGGGGCGATAGCTCCCCGTCGTTGTGGCGGAACTCGCCGCGGGGCGTTGTCGAACTTGGAGCGGCGTTGAGGTGCAGTTCAGCGCGGAAACCTCCCTCTGGACGGTTTTTCAGAGACAGGCTCCCGCCGAGCCGCTTCGCCGCGAGGTCGGCAATCGCGAGGCCCAGCCCACTTCCCATCGCGGTCTTGTTGCGACCGCGATAGAACCTCTCGCAAACCTTGGGCAGTTCGTCTTCAGGTATTCCCGGTCCGCTGTCGTCGATCGTCAGTGCGACGCCGTCGCCTTCAAGCCTCATGCCACAATGGACAGGGCTTTCAACGCGGGAATGCAGAACGGCATTTTCCATGAGGTTCCGCGTCGCGAGCATGAACAGTGACGGATCGATATCAAGGTCTATGTCATGCAGTTTTTCGTCGATCTCGAGGAGCGCAGCGCCCGGGTAGTGCTGGCGGATGTCATCTGCGAGCCGGCTGGCCAATTTGCCCAAATTGACACGATGATTGTCGCTGTCGGTCTCGCCCCTTTCGGCATTCGTCAGGTCGGTGAGCTGTCGCATCAGCCGAGACGTCCGGTCCACGCCGACCACGATCTGACGCAGGGCGTTCGCACGAATGCCCGGATCCTCGCTCCCGAGCGCCACCTGCGCCTGAGTCTTCAGTCCGGCGATCGGCGTACGCAGCTCATGCGCTGCGAAGGCTGTAAAATCGCGCTCCCGTTCTCGGGCCGCATGCACCCGCCCGAAGAGACCGTTGAGCGAGCGGATGACCGGCTTGATCTCGGAAGGCGTATCGACGTCGGGCAGGGCGCTCAGATCGGAGGCGGACCGCGTCTCCAGCGCGTGAGCCATGTTGTTGAGGGGACCGAGACCTTTCCTCACGCTCAGCCAAATCAGCCCGGCCAGGATCGGCAAGATCAGCAATGCAGGCAGTGCAAGACCCCGGATCACATCGGCCACCAGCCGATCGCGAACGCGCATATTGTCTCCGACGAGGACTCGCATGCCGAGATCGGTGTTGACCACCGCATAGACGCGCCAGGTTTCGCCCCCGATAAGGGTCTCGGAAAAGCCGTCCTGTGCATCAGACAGCGGCGTTGCCGGGGCCGCGTCGGAGCGGCCCACCAAGGTGCCGTCCAGCGCCCAGATCTGGCAGGATAGCTGCCTATCATAAGACGCATGCATCGTCGGCTCGACGGCCGGAATCTGGGCTGCGCGCTTCGGATCGATCTCCTGGCTGGTGATCAGCGAACTCACCATACGCGCCGCCTCGATCAGGCGAGCATCGAGGACGCGTTCCACCTCGGCTCGCGTGCTGAGATAGATCCAGGCGATCGCCGACATCCAAACGACGCCCGTCGTGATCATCAGGATCATGAAGAGCCGGCTTCGGATCGATTTCATATGCTGTCCTCCGCCAGCCTGTAGCCCACCCCGCGCACGGTTTCGATGACGCCAGGGCCGAGCTTCTGTCGCAGATTGTGGATGTGAACCTCGATCGTGTTGCTCTCCACGTCCTCCTGCCAACCATAGAGCCGGTCCTCGAGCTGCGATTTCGACAGGATCTGGCCCGGCCGCTCCATCAGCGCGTGCAGAATGGAGAACTCGCGGCGGGAGAGCCGCACACCCTCGCCCGATTTCGAGACCGCCATCGTCGCAGGGTCGAGGCGCAGATCGCGCCAGATGCGGCAAGCCGAGGCGCCGCCGTTGCCCCGTCTCGTCAAGGCCCTCAGACGGGCGGCGACCTCGTTCAGGTCGAAGGGTTTGCCGAGATAGTCGTCTGCGCCGGCATCGAGACCGGCAATGCGGTCGGGGATGCTGTCACGCGCGGTCAGCAGCAGCACCGGCGTTCCCACCGCCCGTCCTCGAAGCTCGTTCAGAACGTCGAGACCGGACCCGTCCGGAAGCATCAGATCGAGAACCACCGCATCGAAGGCCGAGCTGCGCAGCGCAGCCGAGGCATCCACGCAGGTGGAAACGGCGTCCACAGTGAAGCCGGCCAGGCCGAGGCCAACTTGCAACCCGTTCATCAATACTGCGTCGTCTTCGACTACCAAAACTCTCATCGCAACCTGCTCGACTTCAACAGAACAACCGCAATCTGCCGCCGACCTTAAGCCAGCCTTAAGGTGACGGGCGCGGGTCTCGCGTCCAGGCAGGGTCCCACCCTGTCCGGCTCACACGAAAAGGAGATCCCGTATGCCTACTCTCACGCGTCGCGGCGCCATGATCACATTGGGGGGCGCGGCCCTGGCGGTGCCTCTCATGCACCGCACGGCTCTCGGGCAGAATGCCGACGTGTCCAAGGAAATGATCCTCAATGACCCGGCTGCGCCCGTTGCGGGCAACCCGAAAGGCGACGTCACCATCGTGGCCTTCCTCGACTACAATTGCCCGTTCTGCAAAAAATCCGCGCCCGACCTTGATCGCGTCGTCAAGGAAGACGGCAAAATCAGGCTCGTCTACAAGGATTGGCCTGTCATCCGGCCGACCTCGATCGACGGCGCGATGATGGCGCTCGCCGCCAAATATCAGGGTAAGTACGACGTCGCGCACCATGCCCTGATGGGCATCCCCGGCGTAGGCGTTCCAAAAGACAAGATGCGGCAGGGCCTCCAGTCCGCAGGCATCGACATGGCTCGTCTCGACGCCGACATGAAGGCCAAGTCCGCGGAAATCGACGCCCTCATCAAGCGCAACATGGCGCAGGCCGATGCCATCGGGTTCTCGGGCACGCCGGCTTACCTCGTCGGCCCGTTCCAGACCTCGACGCTCGACTATCAAGGTTTCAAGCAGGTCGTCTCGGATGCGCGCAAGAAGCAAGCCGGGGAGCAGTGAGCCGGATCCCGCGCTCACCATCCCCGCTCGCGATGCCTGATGTCGATTGTGCCGCCTCTGAGCATGTGGGACCAATAGAGCCACGGCAGAAACTTGGTCTTCAAGTACCACATGCTCTTGCGGGGCACGCGCGGATCGAGCGGAAAGCTTGGCGTCACCTTGCCGCCATAGGCGAACTCGGCGAGCACGATCTTGCCGAGGGCCACCGTCAGCGGGCAAGAGCCGTAGCCATCATAGGCCTCGGCCATGTCCTTGCCCTGTATCGCCGCCAGCAGATTGGCGACCACGACCGGAGACTGGAGGCGGACGGCCGCCGCCGTCTTGGCGTTGGTGGTGGAGGCGGCATCACCGAGCGAGAACACGTTCGGATATCGCACATGCCGGAGCGTCGCCGCATCGACCTCGATCCAGCCCGCCACGTTCGCCAGCGGACTGTCTCGAACGACATCAAGCCCCGTCTGCGGCGGGACAACATGGATCATGTCGAAGCGCATCTCGACGTCGCGCGCCACACTATCCTTGTCCGTCACGGAAAACAACGCCGCCTTCGCAGGTCCGTTGATGGCGATGAGGTTGTGCCGGTAGCAGGTGTCGATACCGTAATCGTCGACCGCTTTCTGCAAGGGCGGCACAAAGAAGGGCACGCCGAACAGCGCGTCGCCGGCAAGGCAGAATTTCAGCTTCGAGGCATCGAGCTTGCCGCGACGACGCAGATGATCGGCCATCATGTACATGATCTTCTGCGGGGCGCCGGCACATTTGATCGGCATTGCCGGCTGGGTGAACAGCGCGGTCCCGCCCTGGAATTCCTGAATGAGGCGCCAGGTATATTCCGCCGTGTCGGCCCGGTAGTTGCTGCACACGCCGTTCCTGCCGAGCGTATCCCTCAACCCCTGGATGGCGTCCCAAGCGATCTTCAGTCCAGGGCATGCGACGAGATAGTCGTAACCGAGCGTTCGGCCGTCGCTCAGGCTGACGACATTATTCTCCGGGTCGAAGGCGCTGACGGCTGCTTTGATCCACGTCACACCTTTGGGAATCAGCGAGCGTTCCTCCCGCTCGGTTTGCCTGCGCGTGAACACGCCCGCACCGACCAGCGTCCAACCCGGCTGGTACGAATGGGCCTCCGAGGGTTCCACGATTGCGACATCCATCCTAGGGTCGAGACTCATTCAGACCCAGAATGCGACGAGGGTTGCGAGCGTGACGGCCGATAGGAAGTTTCGGGCGAGCTTGTCGTAGCGGGTGGCGATGCGGCGGAAGTCCTTCAGCCTGCAGAAGGCGGCCTCGATACGCCAGCGTCCTTTGTAGCGGGTCTCGTCGTAGGCGATCGCGACCTTGCGGTTCGAGCGCCCGGGAATGACGACCTCGGCACCTTCGGCGTGCAGGCGTTTGCGCAGCGCATTGGCATCGTAGCCCTTGTCGGCAATAAGGCAGCGCACCCGACCGGCCGCGTCCATCAGCGACTGGGCCACGGCGACATCGGCGACGTTGCCGGCCGTCAGCCGCAAAATGGCCGGGCGGCCGAGCAGGTCCGTCACCGCATGGATCTTGGTGGTCTGGCCGCCGCGCGAGGGTCCGATGGCCTGTGCTTTCGCCCCCCTTTTCCGCCATGGGCGGAGCGGTGGACTTTAACGTAGCTGGAGTCGATCGACGCCGACAGCGCAAGCACGCCCCTGGCAACAAGGGCATCAAGGATGCGGCTCCACAGCTGTCTGCGAGACCAGCGATTGAAGCGGTTGTAGATCGTCGTTGGCGGACCGTATTCGGCCGGGCAGTCCTGCCAACGGCAGCCCGTCTTCAGCACGTGCAGGATACCGCTGATAACGCGCCGATCATCGACCCTGCGAGCGCCCGGCTGGTTCTTTGGAAGGTGCGGTTCGATCGCAGCCCACGCCTCGTCATCCAGCCAGAAAAGCCTGCTCATCATCGCCTCCGTCGTAAAACGAACAAAGCGAATCTGATTTGCTACGCACCTTCAATAGCCTGATTGGGTTTCGACCCTAGCGTCCCTTCGCTTCAGCTCGGCCGCCACCGTGATGCCCGCCGCCCACCGCCGACGATCCGATGCTTAAGCGCCGCGGCTCTGGCGATTTGTTGCTTCGATGTGATGTCCATGGCGATCCTCCCACTTGCAGATTTACATATCTGATTTTATGTAAATATGTAATTCATATTGATAAGCGTCAAGAAGCGCTCCATGAAACCCATTCCCGTCACGGACAAATTTTCTGTCCTGGGGCAGTTGCAGCCCAAGGACTTCGCGGAACTCGTCCGGCGCGGCTACAAGACGGTCATCAATAATCGGCCCGATGGCGAAGAAGGTTCACAGCCGGGATCGGCGGCGGAAGAAGAGGCGGCCAGAGCGGCGGGTCTCGACTATGTCTTCATCCCGGTAACGAGCAGCAACATGCGGCCGGAGGACGTTCGGCGGTTCGCGGAGGCGATCGTCGCGTCGGACGGACCAGTGATCGCGCATTGCCGCTCATTCGCAGGTTTCAGGCGCGGCATGGCCTCACCGTGGACGGGGTGGCGGGCGCTGCCACGTTCGAGGCGCTCAACCGTCCGGCGGCAGACAGGGCGCGGAGCCTCACTGCGAATATTCCCAGATTGCAGGCCGCTCTGGTCGACGATCGTCGCCAGGTGACGGTCAACGTTCCCTCGGCGCAGATCGAGATGGTCGAAGATGGCGCCGTGGTGCTTCGCCAGTCGGCCGTCGTCGGTCAGCCCAATCGCGCGACGCCGCTGCTTTCGAGCAAGATCCACGAGATTAACTTCAATCCCTATTGGCATGTGCCGAAAAGCATCATCCGCCGCGATCTCATCCCGATCATCCGCAGGGACTCGGATTACCTGACGCGTATGGGGATGCGTATTTACACCGGCAACTGGAAAGAAGTGTCGCCGTCGAGCATTGACTGGAGCACCGACGAGGCGACCAACTACGTATTCCGGCAGGAGCCGGGGAGCCGCAATGCCCTTGGACGTGTCCGCATCAACTTCGCCAATCAACATTCGGTCTATCTTCACGACACGCCCGACCCGGGCCTGTTCGGCGATGCCAGCCGCTTTCACTCATCCGGCTGCGTCAGGGTTCAGCGCATTCCGGAATTCGTGACCTGGCTGCTCAAGGATACGCCGGGTTGGTCTACCGAGGCCGTCGCGGAATTCCTGACCAATGGTCAGCGCCGGGACGTCGCGGTCACCAATCCCGTTCCGGTCCACTTCGTCTACACACTGCCTGGGGCGTTCCGGCGGGGCCGGCGCAGTTCAGGAAAGACATCTATTCTCTGGTGGACGGCTCGTGCCGGCAAACGCCGCGGCGGAGCTTAATGCTGCCTTAAGCTCGCAGGCAAAAGGCAGCAGACATTCAGATCTGTCCATAACATCGACTGGTGCCTCACGAATGAAAAAGCTTCTACCCGCCATCGCGCTCGCAACGATGCTCGCCGGCTGCAACGACAATACTGAAACGGCCTCGTTACAGACGGCAAGCAACTCCGAGGCGATCCTTGCGTCGCTGAAGAGCCAGGGCCTGACTATCCACGGCCCCTTGGAGGTGCCGGGCGGATTGCAGGCCTATGCCGCGAGCTCGGGCACGCAGCCGCTGGCCGTCTACATCATGCCCGACGCCAATTATGCGCTGATCGGCACCCTGATCGATGCCAAGGGCGATTCTGTTGCCGACGCCGCGTTGAAGCAGGCAACGAGCGAGCCGATGCAGCGGGAGGCCTGGGGAGCGCTTGAAGCCGCGGCCTGGGTTCAGGACGGCAATCCGAATGCGGAGCGCGTCGTCTACGCATTCACCGACGCCAATTGCCCATTTTGCAATGAGCTATGGCGTTCGGCGCGGCCATGGGTGGAGGCCGGCAAGGTCCAGCTTCGCCACGTCATGGTGGGTGTGATCCGGGCAGACTCGGCTGCGAAGGCAGCCGCAATCATCGAAGCCGCCGATCCGCAAGCCGCCTTGACGCAAAACGAGATGAACCACGGCTCCGGCGGGATTGCCCCGCTGGCGAAGATCTCGCCGGAGACCAACACCAAGCTCACCGGCAATGTTGAGCTGATGAGGCGGCTTGGCTTTAGCGGTACGCCCGGCCTCGTCGCGCAAGGCAGCGATGGCGAACTGATCCTTCAAAGCGGTGCACCCCGAGGAGCCGCTCTGGAAGCTTTGTTCGGGCCGCTCTAGGCGTTTCGGCGGGGTTTTCCTACATCCAACGAATAAAGATGCCCTTAAGTCTGCCTTAAGCTGCCGATCCGACCTCTCCCGCCGTCGTAACGTCAAGCGGGAGCGTGCATTGCCTTCAAGAACTGTCTGGTCCGTCATTCTCGCGGCCATGATCATGGCGTTTGCAGCGCTGTCGATCACGCCGGCATCGGCGCAGGTGACGTCTTCGGGTGGAATGCCGCTTCCCGTCGATCAGGCGTTCAAACTCTCGGCGACACGACAAAACGACGGTAGCGTCCAGATTCGATGGACGATCGCGCCGGGATACTACCTGTACCAGGACAAATTCAGCTTCGCTCGCAGCGGCTCGGATCTTCCGGTTCCCGAGCTCCAGGGGAACGGCCAGAGCAAGGACGACCCGACCTTCGGCCCCTCGACCGTCTTTCACGATCACGTCGCCGCAGTGCTTCCCCTTGATGCCTCGGCATCCGCTCCGCTCGAAGTCCGCTATCAGGGATGCCAGGACCACGGCATCTGCTATCCGCCGATCGTGCGCCATGTCGATGCGACGACGCTTGCCGTAACCGATCCGGAGGAGCGCGCCCCGGCGACGCAGGCGAACGGGTGGACGACCCCGGCCGTCACGACTCCTGCGAGCGGGCCGGCGACCGGAAACGAGACCGGCATTTCCATCGCGGCCGACAATGGCGGCATGATCGGTTCGCTGCTGAAGGACGGCGGCGTCGCAATGGTTCTGGCAAGCTTCATGCTGTTCGGCGTGCTGCTCGCCTTCACCCCATGCGTCTTCCCGATGTACCCGATCCTTGCCGGAGCGATCGCGCGCCAGGGCGAGTCCGTCACCGCGCTGAGGGGCTTCACCCTGTCGCTTGCCTACGTGCTGGCGATGGCAAGCGCGTTCGGCCTGCTCGGCGTGGCGGCAGCCTGGTCCGGACAGAATTTGCAGATGGCGCTTCAGTCGCCGCTCGCCATCGGCGCGGTCTCCGTGCTCTTCGTCGTGCTGGCCTTGTCGATGTTCGGGCTGTTCGAACTGCAACTGCCATCGGCCTGGGTCAATGCCATCGGCCGGCTCGGTCAGGGCAATCGCGGCTCTTTGGCCTCGGCCGGGCTGCTCGGCTTCACCTCGGCACTGATCGTCGGGCCTTGCGTGACCGCGCCGCTCGCCGGTGCTCTGATCTACATCGCCCAGACCGGCGACGTCGCGCTCGGGGCAGCATCCCTCTTCGCGCTTGGCCTGGGCAAGGGCATTCCGCTGATCGCTTTCGGCACACTCGGCCCGAAGGCGCTGCCCAAAGCGGGAGCGTGGATGACCGTCGTCCGGCAGGCGTTCGGGTTCGTCTTCGTGGCGACCGCCATCTGGATGGTCTCGCGCATCATCCCGGCAGAAGCGGGCCTTGCGCTCTGGGCCCTATTCGCGATCGGTCTTGCGGTCTGGCTGGGCGCCTTCGATACGATCGGGCCGGATGCTTCGGGGCGGCGGCGGGCGGCAAAGGCCGCCGGCATCGCGGCTGCACTCTATGGCATCGTGCTGGCCGTCGGGGCTGCCAGCGGTGCCGGAGATCCCTTCCGGCCTCTCGCCAACCTTGCGGCCGGAACCGGAGGCGCTCCCGGTTCTTCGGAAGCGCTTGCCTTCCGCAGCGCGGGCACGCCCGCCGAGCTTCAGACGGAAATCGCGGGACGGAACGGTAAACCGAGCCTGCTCTACGTCACCGCGGACTGGTGCGTAACCTGCGCCGTCATAGACCGCAGCGTCCTGTCCGATCCCGCCGTCCAGTCCACGCTCGCCCGCTTCAATCTCATCAAGCTCGATGTCAGCGGCAACACGCCGGAACAGCGGCAGATCATGCAGGGCCTTCAGGTGGTCGGTCCGCCGACGATGATCTTCGTCGATCCCGAAGGGCGAGAGGCGACCGGAACGCGGCTTGTGGGAGATGTGACCAAAGCGACCTTGCAAGCCTCTGTTGAGCAGATTGGGTCCGACAAGACCGGGACGGTGCGATGAACGCCATCGCGATTGGGCCTTTCGTCTTCGCCTCGGAGCAATTCGCGGCCATTCTCGGCATCTTCACCTTCACGATCGCGACGTCGATCCTCGCGCGCCGCGTCGACCCTATCATCGGTCAATGGTCGACCTGGGCGCTGATCGGCGGCCTGGTCGCTGCCCGCCTTGGTCATGTCGCGCTGCATTGGCAAAGCTTCGCGGCCGAGCCCATGCGGATCTTCGCCTTCTGGCAGGGCGGCTTCCAGCCGATTGCCGGCTTTGTCGGCGTGCTGCTCGTCAGCGTGTTCTTCATCCGCTCGCTCAAGGCCGGGCTTGCTGCCGCAGGGGCCCTCGGCCTCAGCCTCGTGCTGTGGGTCGGCGTGACCCAACTCACCCAGGCCACGCTCGGTCAGCCCGCCCCGACAATCGCGCTTCAGCAAATGGACGGTCCTCCGCTCGCGGTCAGCGACGTGATCGGCAAACCCGCTGTCGTCAATCTCTGGGCGAGCTGGTGCCCGCCATGCCGCAGGGAAATGCCGCTGCTGGCGGAAGTCGCCGCAAGCCGTGATGACGTCGCCTTCCTCTTCGTCAATCAGGGCGAAGGCTCGGAAACGATCCGTGCCTATCTCGCAAAAGAAAACCTCAAGCTCGATCGCGTCCTGCTCGACCAGTCGATGCAGATCCCCCGCCACTACGGAAGCATGGGACTTCCCATCACCCTGTTCCTCAGAGCCGACGGGACACTCGCCTCCATGCACATGGGCGAGATCTCGCGCGAGGCGCTCAATGCCGCCATCGAGAGGCTTGGAGGCTCGACATGATGCCTGCCTGCCCGATCCGATGGCGGGCGGCCCGTTCCCTTAACCCCGAACCTGAACCATCCGCATTCCCTCACCGGAGCGCGGACAACGATGCGTGAATCGAAATGAGTCTATCAAAAAAGAGCGGATTGTTTTCCGCCTTCCTGTTCAGCCTGGTCGCCGCCGGCTGCACCACGGCGACGATGCCGACAACCGCCGTCACGCAGCCGCTTGACCGCAATCGGCCCGCGACAGTCGCCAGCTACGCCGCCCAGACCAATGAAAGGTTTCCGGTCGCGGCGATCGACACATCCCGCGTCAATCCAAAGAACCTCCGACAGCAGGTGGACTACCGCACAAGCGAGCGGCCGGGCACCATCGTGGTCGATACGAAAAACCGCTTCGTCTATCTCGTTCAGGAGGGCGGAAAGGCGATGCGTTATGGCGTCGGCGTCGGCCGCGAGGGAATGGAATTCACGGGCACCGCCAATATCGCCTGGAAGCAGGAATGGCCGAAGTGGACACCCACACCGGACATGATCAGACGCGAGCCGGAGAAATACGCCCAGTGGTCCGGCGGCATGGAGGGCGGAGCCAACAATCCGCTGGGCGCCCGTGCGCTTTATCTCTTCAAGAACGGCAAGGACACTCTGTTCCGCATCCACGGCACCAACCAGCCGGAAACGATCGGCCATGCGGTTTCCTCCGGCTGCATCCGCATGATGAACCAGGATGTCATCGACCTCTATCGCCGGGTGCCAACAGGTTCGAAGGTTGTCGTGATCTAGCCATACCGACAATATGCCTGCCTAACAAAAACAGGCTTCTGTCTTCTCGAGCCGGAAGCCTTTCAAGCCACTGGGACGACTGCCATGGAGAACGATTGGGATCGTAGATTTGAAGGTGAAGACTATCTGTTCGGGACTGAGCCGAACGCCTTTCTTGCCTCGCAAGCCTTCCGGCTTGAGCCAGGCATGAAGGCGCTCGCAGTGGCCGATGGAGAGGGCCGTAACGGCGTCTGGCTCGCCGAGCGCGGCCTCGACGTCGTGTCGATCGACGCCTCGACGGTCGGCCTTGCCAAGGCGCGCGAGCTCGCCCGCCGGCGCGGCGTCACCCTGGAGACCGTGCTTGCCGATCTCGCCGAATGGGAGTGGGAGCCCGAGGCCTACGATCTCGTCGTCGCGATCTTCGTGCAGTTCGCTCCGCCCGAGCTGCGCCGGATCATGTTCGAAGGCTTCCACACCTGCCTGAGGCCGGGCGGGCTCCTGATCATGCAGGGCTATCGCGTCGAACAGCTCGGCTATGGCACCGGCGGCCCGCCGCACGCCGATCATCTCTATACGCAGGACCTGCTGATCCGATCGTTCGGGCATTGGGAAATCCGCCATCTTCGCGCGCATGACAGCGCGATCGAGGAAGGCGTGGGGCATTCCGGCATGTCTGCGCTGATCGATCTCGTCGCGGAAAAGGCAAGGCGCGATGCCCTTCCGTTGCCGGCGATCGGGGCGGAGCATGCCGAGCTTCGCGTCGCCGCTCAGGCTTCCGCACGGCCCGGAGCGGATATTGCGGAGGCACACCCCTGATCATCTCCCAGAAGGGCCGCAGCCATCCGATCCAGGATTCCGGCCAGACGATCGGCCGGGCCCGCGCGCAGGCGGCTCATCACGAAGTGATCGACGCCGGGTAGCGAGATCACGGCGGAGCAATCGGAAGACATTGCGTCCGCGCAAGCCTCGATCACGCCGGCCGGGATCGTTCGATCCTCTTCGCCCGCAACGATCAGCACCCGCCCACCGAAACGTCTCAGGATGTCAAAGGCATCGCTGTCGCGCCAGCTCTCGTAGCGCCGGATGATGGCCGAAAACGCCGGGCCAAAGGGCACCGTAAACGCCTGGCCGACGTACATCGCCGGCGCGATCATGACCAGGGCGTTCAGCGAGACGGTTTGCGACAACCTGACAGCGACATAGCCTCCCATGCTCATGGAAACCGCACCGAGCAGATTGCGCGGCCGGACCGCCTCGATCGCTGCTCGCGCTTCGTCGACCCTCAGCGCCAGCGAACTCTTCTGTACATCGCCGCCGGTCAGTCCATGGCCCCGATGATCCAATGCCAGCGTACCAATACCGCGCTCGGCGAGATCGACGCGAAGCGGGAATATGTCTGCGGAGGCCGTGTTACCGCCGCCGTGCAGCAGCAACGCCGATCGATCCCGAGGCCCGAAGTAGCTCGCGTGTAGCACATAGCCACGCATCTCGACTTCATAGCTGACGACTTCGTTCGGCATCTGACCCCAGCTATCCAACCAGCAAATGCGACATCGAGGGATCGGGGATGACCACAATAGCGCTGCCGTCGCGGACGTTGTCGGCGAGATGAATGACATCCTGATTGAGCATGCGGATGCAACCAGAGGACACCGACTTCCCGATGGTTGAGAATTCAGGAGTGCCATGGATGCGATAGATCGTATCGCGGTTTCCTTCATGAATATAAAGCGCCCGGGAGCCGAGCGGGTTGTTCAAGCCGGGAGGCATGCCGCCATTGTCGATGCTATACGGCTCGAGTTCAGGCTGGCGCGCGACCATTTCGTTGGGCGGACGCCAACGAGGCCATTCGCGCTTGTATGCGATGTGCCCCTGACCGGCCCAGGCGAACCCATCACGTCCGACGCCCACGCCATACCGGGTCGCCCGACCGTTCGATCTGACATGATACAGATAACGGTTTGGTGTATCGACGACGACCGTCCCTACCTTTTCGCCGGTCGGATAGTCGACTTCGGTTCGCCACCATTTCTGGTCGACCTTGGAGACATCGACTTCGGGGATCGGAAATTGCTCGTTCGGCAGCGCCGCGTACATGAGCGGGACCACAGGTTCCGGCTCGATCTCAGCGACAGGCGTCATCGTCGGAACGGTTTGGCCGGTCGAAACGCAGCCGGCCAAAATAAAGGCGCTGGCACCGAGCATGAACGCGCGTCGGCCCATCGGGCCGATAAACATGGTGTTCGTCAATTGTCTCTCAACCTTCTGAATTCGTTCAGTTCAGAAGGCCGAAACTCCAGCCCCACCTTAAGCCTGCCTTAAGGCCGGCGCTTCGGCAAGGTTGCCAAGACGGAGCTCGGCTACTCCCCCGAACGCGGCGCGCAGGTGTTCGCGGCCAATTGCGCCGTGTGCCATGGCGGTGACGGACAGGGCCAGAAGGACATCAACGGGCGCTATGTCTTCCCGCCGCTCTGGGGCGCCAGTTCCTATAATTGGGGCGCCGGCATGGCGCGCATCGACACCGCGGCCGCTTTCATCAAGCACAACATGCCGTTGTCGCAGCCCGGCCGACTGACCGATCAGGACGCCTGGGACGTCGCTGCCTACATCAACAGCTTCGAGCGCCCGAAGGATGCGAGACAGAAAGGCAAGACGATCGAGGAAACACGCAAGCAGTACCACGACGGCGATCAGATCTACTACGGTCAGACCGTCAACGGGGTGCTGCTCGGGGTGGGCACGCCGGATCCGGAACGTCCGGTCGGCGCCGTGGACTGAGTGCCGTGCGCCGCCTGTTCGGCGTCAGTGGCATGGCTTGCGGCGGCTGCGCGCGCGGGCTGGAACGGCAGATCGGCCGGCTGGAAGGGGTCAGCGCCGTCGGGGTGCATCACCTGACCGCGTCAATGCTGGTCGATTGGAACGCGGAGCGGCTCTCCGTTGACGACATTGCCGCCGCTGTCTCACGCGCCGGTTACAGGCTGATCGACCGCCACCGGCCCGAGGAGCTCTCGGCGATCCTCACAGCCGATATAAGCCGCCTCTCGCTGCGCCTTGCCGTCGCCGTCATGTCGGGGATGTGGTCGATGGCTCTTGCCGTCGTGCTCTACGTCTCCGTTCTCGATCCGGATGTCGCGTGGTGGATCGCGCTCGGGTCCGGTCTGCTGGCCCTGCCGGTTGTCGCTTGGGCGGGAGCCGACATCTTCTGGATGGCTGTGCGATCGATCCGCCTGCGCGCGCCCGGCATGGACCTGCTGATCGCGCTGGGCGCCGGCGGCGCCTTCCTCCTTTCCATCGCCTCGCTCGTCTCCGGCTCCTCCCATGTCTGGTTCGACACAGCGACGATGCTGATCACGCTTCTTCTGGTCGGGCGACTGCTCGACTCCACCACCCGTCGCGGCGCCCTCGATGCGCTGAAGGCGCTCGAGGACGCGGCCGCTGAAACCGCCGTCAGGCGTACGGCGTCGGGAGACGAGGTGGTCCTGTGCGCGCAGGTCGGAATCGGTGATCTCGTCGTCATCGACGCCGGAATGACTGTCGGCGTCGATGGAACCGTGCGGGAGTAACCCTGGACAGTATCCGCATCGCGACGCTCGCCCTGGCCGATGCCCCGACCAGTGACGCGCGGGAGACGCTTGCCCGGCTTCGAGCGCTCGGCGTTGAGACATGGATCGCCTCGGGAGATGCCGTCGGGCCGACTCTGCGGATCGCCGACGCGCTCGGCGTTCCGCACGACAAGGTGCGTCACGGCTGCACGCCGGCCGGGAAGGCCGAACTCGTGAAGGCCTTGGCCTCGCCGGTCCTGTTCCTCGGCGACGGTGTGAACGATGCCCCGGCACTCGCCACCGCCGATTGCGGGATATCGGTCGCGGGGGCCCACAGTGCCGCAGCCCAGACCGCCGACGTGGTGATTGTCAGAGGTGGCATTGGCCGGCTTTTGACCGGGATGAACCTTGCGCGCAGCACCGCATCCGTCACACGACAGAATCTCGGCCTCGCCCTGGTCTACAACCTCGCCGCCATTCCTTTCGCAATCTTCGGCGTCTTGTCTCCATCGCTGGCTGCACTCGCTATGCTCGCGAGCTCCTTGTCGGTCGGTCTCAACAGCCTCCGACTGACCCTGCCGCCCGCTACGGCGCCCTCATCGGCAGCCGAGGGACCGCCCGCGAAGCTCTCGGACGCACCAGCAAGCTAGCGGCGTCATCATATCGCGATCACGCGGCCAGGACTTGTCACCTTAGCGGGCGGGTGGCGGAAATAGGCCTCCAGGGCCTCGATCGCCGTGACGGACATCTGGCCCCGATCACGCCCAAAACGGCCGGGCACTCCCTGGGCGGTGACGAAGGCAACGTCATAGGATGCATCGAGGTCGAGCTTTTGGTCCCCGACGAAAATCTCCGCTATGCGGGTTCCGGATGGATTTTCGATCTTTGCCAGGATCGTCAGGCCGCAGAAGCGCTTCACGTAACCGCTCATCTGGCCGAAGGGGTCTGGCGAGAACGTCCGTTCCAGATTCTCCTCCATCATCATGCGAATTTCCTCTCCTTTGAGGATCACCGTCGAGATCGGAGGATTGACCGGTATCATGTTCCACAGATCGCTCAGCCTGACAGGGCCAGGCACGACCGGAGCGCCGTAACGCCAGCCATTCGAGAAGGCGATGTCCCGGCCCGAGGCGTTGCAGAGCGCCGCCAGGAGGACGTCGTCCATCGAGCAGTCAAGGATCGTGTTGCGATGCAGGGCGGCATCCACGCTGCCCACCGCGGTGGCCAGGTGGTCACGCATGGGTGACACCACCGCCTCGACCAAATCCGACATCATGGGATCAGGATCAATCGTCTCATCCATGGCGACGAGCTCATGCCGTTCGACCCGGACCGTCCCGCGCTCGACGCCGAGATCCAGACGGCCGACGAAGGCGCCATGACAACCAGACTGGATGATGGTTGCTCCATTGACGACGATCGGCTTCTCAAGCCGGTCATGGGTATGGCCACTCAGGATGACATCCAGCCCATCTACGAGTCCGGCGAGCTTGATATCCTGTGGCAAGCCGAGATGGGACAGGACGACGATGAGATCAACCCGTTCCTTCTGACGGAGCCTGCGAATCTCGCGCGGCGGCTCCTTGTCTCCGTTCGTGAAGCGTAGCCCTTCGCTGAAATGCGGCGGCATCGTCTTGTCGAGGATGGTCGCTGCGATTCCGACGACGCCGATCCTGACTCCACCCCGCTCGATGACGCGTGACGGGCGAAACGGGCGACGGCCAGTCTTCAGATCATGGCAGTTTGCTGCCAGAACCGGGTAGTCGAGGCGCTTCGCCAGTGCCCTGAAATGGGCCGGTCCCCAGGCAAACTCCCAATGTGCGGTCATCGCGTCAAGGCCGAGCGCATTGGTGAGCGGAACCAGCGCCTCGCCTCGCGAAGAGACGGCCGCGTAGGTCCCATGGAAGGTATCGCCATTATCCAGCGCGACAACGGCGTCGGGACGTTCCGCTCGAACCTTCTTGAAATATCCCGCGATCCGGGCGTAACCGCCGAGCATCGGAAAGCGCGGCGTCGCGCCGTGCCAGATCAATTCTGGATGCGGCTCCACATACCCATGCGTGTCATTGATTTGAAGAAGCGTTATACTGCGCTTTGACGATGCACCCATTTTGCCCATCCTTTCCGGGCAACGCGCCACCGGATGGCTGAGTGCTTGGCTCACCAGCTTAAGGCTGGCTTAAGGCAATGCGGACTGGTCAGCGAATCCGGGCGAAATTCGCGGCGCCGCGCACGATGCCATTCCGCTCGGAGCGGGCTTCCGGCCTGACCATGTTCAGGAGCGCCCGCTCCGGATCTCCGGCCCCGAACACGGCTTCGGTGCTGCGCACGCACAGAATGACCGACTCGTCGGCTAGGCTGTAATAGACCTGCTTGGCCTGGCGTCGTGTCGTTACCAGCTCGGCCTTGCGTAGTTCCGCAAGCTGCTGGCTAAGGGCAGGCTGGCCGATTCCAGAGGCCATATCGATTTCAGTTACGGATTTTTCCCCGTCAAGCAGGAGGGACAGGATCATCAGCCGTTGAGGCTGAGCGAATTTACGCAGCTTGTCGGCCGCGACATCGGCCTGCGCGCGCGACTGCCACAGGGTTTTCATGCTTCTCTCCGGCAGAACCAGTCGGTTTCCTGCTGTGTTTTTTCATTCGCCGGCAAGAGCAACGGCTGGCCCGGTTGCCAATCCGCCGGGGCAAGCTTGTCTCCTGAGTAGGATGCCTGCAGCGCCGCCACCATACGCACCATCTCGTCGATTGAACGACCGATTGTCAGGGGATAGTGCGTGATCGCCTGGATCACGCCCTCCGGATCGATGAAATAGGTCGCGCGTACCCCTGCGCTGTTCTCGGCCGCCTCATCAATCATGCCGTAGGCATGGCACACGAGCATCGATGGGTCCTCGATGACCGGAAAAGGAATGTCAACCGAGAAAAGCTCACCAATCGCCCGAGCCCAGGCGAGGTGCGCATAGAGGCTATCAACCGACAAGCCCACCAATGCACAGTCGAGCGCGGCAAATCGATCGTGGGCGTTCGCTAACGCCACGAACTCCGTCGTACAGACCGGCGTGAAGTCTGCCGGATGCGAAAACAGCACAACCCACCGGCCCTTGTAGTCGGAAAGCCGGATCGCGCCTTGGGTCGAACGTGCCTCGAAGTCGGGAGCGGAGTCGCCCATTCGCAAAGCACGCGGATACGTGGTCACATCGTTCATTTTAAGAGCGGTCTCGAGAATGTCATTGGCCGACTTTGTCGCACGGTGCCTTGGATGGCACAAGACACTTACACAATTACACGATTTGTCGATTGGACAAAAATGCATGTCCGATTTCGAACGTGGCTGGCCGGGCGTAAAAGCGATACTTTCCAATGATGCACGTCTCATCTGTGAAGAGCATAGGTGTTCTGGCATCGGGGAAAGTACAACTGTTTGCTCTCGATGCAGCATTTCAGGATAAAACGGAAATGCCCTTCAGGACGACGTACAGCCCGACGATTGCGACCACCCCTGAGAAGGCGAAGCTCAGATATTGGCGATTTCGCGCCAGCACGCTCCCAAGCCGGATGCCCGCGGTACCACCGGCCACTCCTCCGACGATGAACAATGCCGCAAGGGGCCAGTCGACCAGACCTGATGCGGCGTAGCTGATTGCTGTCGTCGTTCCGAAGGCGGCGACGGAGACAAGCGAGGATCCAATCGCGTTGAGCAAGGGCATCGAGGTCGCGGTGACAAGACCGGGCACGATGACGAAGCCGCCCCCTATGCCGAAAAACCCCGACAGGGCGCCGACCACGGATCCGGACGCCGCCAGCTTCGGAAAGAGAGTACGGGCCGATTCCAAATCGAGACGCACAGAAGGATTGTCGCCGCTGCGCTTCGGCCGAAGCATCAGCGCCGCGATCACGATCATAAGGATTCCAAAGGCGACCAGAAGCTTTTGACCGTCGACGGCTTTCCCGAAATGGGCGCCCAATGCCGCTCCGGCTACGCCGAAGATCGCAAAGACGATAGCGCATGGCCACTTCACATTGTTGCTACGGGCGTGACCCACCAGATTTATCAGCGCATTGACAGTAACGGCGACAGCGCTGGTCCCGATCGCGACATGGGGCGAGGAAACACCGACAGCATAGACGAGCAATGGGACCGCGAGAATCGATCCGCCGCCGCCAATCAAGCCCAATGACAGGCCAACGACGCTCCCGGAGAATAGCGAAAGAATTACCTGAGACACGATCATTGACCGAAAAATCCATTCATTGGTGTCGACGGCCACCCCGTTCGGGATGATAGATCGTGCGCTCAGCTCTGGCTCCAGCCGTATCTTTTCATGCTGCAGGCATCTTGAGTCGTATGAGAAAGCTTGCTTTCGACTGCTTGACGACAATCCGATGCGCCTCGCAGGCGGTCCACCGTCACAGGAGCGCAGTCAACCCGGCATTGCCATCGCCGATATTCTTTCAGCCCGAGCGCAAATGGCTTCTGCTCCATTCAACAATCTGTTTGGTGGTCATCGCGCCTGAAACGCGCGCTTGTTCGATGCCGTTATGGAAGAGGATCATCGTCGGAATGCCGCGAATGCCGAGCTTCGCTGCAACGTCGGGCTCCGCATCCGAATTGAGCTTGATGAACCGCAAATCAGGTTCGAGCTCGGCCGCCGCTGCCGCATAGGCCGGCGCCATCATGCGGCATGGTCCGCACCAGGGCGCCCAGACATCGACAAGGACAGGTATGTCGCTTCGCTGCACCTGCTTTTCGTACATGTTCGCGTCGGCATCGACCGGGTGATGATCGAACAACGGCATCTTGCAAGAACCGCATCGGGCCGACAGCGGATCGCGGCCGGCGCTGATCCTGTTCACCGTCGCACAATGCGGGCAGACAATATTGCGGTTCGCGTCCATCGTAGGTTACTTTCCGAGACCGGTAGCGGCGCGCCCCAAAGATGCGCGTCGTTTTCTATTGACCGATATATTCAAATTGTCGTAGGTTCGCAAGAATGAAAATTGATCTCGAAGCCATGCAGACCGCCGCAGATGATGCCAGTGAACTCCTGAAGGCGTTGGCCAACCGGCACCGCCTGCTGATCCTGTGTCAGCTCGTCGACGGCGAGAAATCTGTCGGTCAGCTTGCGGACTTCCTTGGTATTCGCGATTCGACTGTCTCTCAGCATCTGGCTTTGCTGCGCCGGGACAGGCTCATCGCCGGCCGGCGCGACGGTCAGACCATCTGGTACCGGATCGAGAGTGAGCCGGCCCGCAATGTGCTGACCTCGCTTTACAAATCCTATTGTGAGCCGAAGGCCGCGAAGAGCGCAGATACGTCGGGCGGAAATTCGGCCAAAAGAAATACCCCCAAGCGCGAGAAGGCGCCCCAAGACTAAGTGAGGAGTTCGATGCCGGAGGCGATCGCCCGCAGAAACGTGTTCGTGTTGACGGTCGCCCAGGCACTTGGCGCAGCCAGTCCGCCGATCATCATCTCGCTCGTGGCATTGTCGGCCAGACCTTGTCTCCCGAGCCGGCTTTCGTGACGCTACCGGTGAGCCTCTATAACCTCGGCCTTGCGCTCGGCACCATCCCTGCCGCGATCGTCATGCGCTATGTCGGGCGCCGGACCGGCTATTTGTTTGGCGCCTCGATTGGCGTGATCTCCGGCCTGGTTGCAACAGTCGGCATCCTCACCGCAGCTTTCGTCGTTTTCTGCCTGGGCACGTTCCTTGCGGGTTTCTACGGCGCCTATGTCCAAAGCTACCGCTTTGCCGCCGCCGACTCGGCGACCGGCAGCTTCAAAGCCAAGGCGATTTCATGGGTGATGATCGGTGGGCTCATTGCCGCCGTCATCGGACCGCAACTGGTGATCTGGACGCGTGACGCATTCCCGGCAGCGCCTTTCGCGGGAAGCTTCTTGAGCCAGGCGGCGCTGGCGCTTCTGGCTCTCCCCGTGCTGTTGATGCTGCGCACACCGAAAGCCGCCCAATTTGCCGGACCGTCAAGCGCTGGGCGGCCGCTTCTCGAGATTCTGTTGATGCCTCGCTTCATGCTCGCTGTCGCGGCAGGCGTCGTCTCCTACGGCTTGATGAGTTTCGTCATGACCGCAGCCCCCATCGCCATGGTCGGCTGCGGCTTCACGGTCGGGGAAGCGGCGCTCGGCATCCAGTGGCATGTACTTGCCATGTTCGCGCCGAGCTTCGTCACCGGCCAACTCATCGCCCGCTTCGGCAAGGAGAAGATTACCGCCGCCGGCCTGCTCCTGATCACGCTTTCCGGTGCAGTCGCACTTTCCGGCCTCGACCTTTCGCAGTTCTACATTTCCCTCATCCTGCTCGGCGTCGGTTGGAACTTCGGCTTCATCGGAGCGACCGCCATGGTTACCGACTGCCATGCGCCGGAAGAGCGGGGGAAAGTGCAGGGCGCAAACGATTTTCTGATTTTCGGCTCGGTGGCCGCTGCTTCCTTCTTTTCCGGCACGCTGCTTACGGCGGCCGGCTGGCAGACCATCAATTGGCTGATCTTCCCCGTTGTGGCCCTCTTGCTGGTTCCGCTGCTGTGGCGGATGAGTGCTGCAAAGGAGATGGTGGGCACCAACTGATCCAACGACGAGGACAATAGCCTGCAAGAAGCCGTCGCACGTGGTGAACACGAACTATCAATTGCGATCTTTCGCAATCGTACTTGTGAAACTGACGAAGGCGTGGCCTTCAGACGAAAGGAACGAATATGACCAGAAATATCGGAGGCGCCGATCGCATCTTGCGGATCGTCTTGGGCCTTGTGCTGCTCTCTCTTCTCTTCCTCCTCGACGGCAATGGGCGCTGGTGGGGGCTGATCGGGCTCGTGCCGTTGGCAACCGGGCTGGCTGCGACCTGCCCGCTTTATTCGATTTTCGGCTTAAACACCTGCCCGGCCAAGGGAGGTCGCCCATGAAGCCCGTTCGAATCGATGAACGGTTCTCCGTCTGCGGGCAGATCAGTCCAAGAGATGTCGGTGAGCTCGCGCGCGCAGGATATACGACCGTTATAATCAACAGGCCCGATTGCGAAACCTTCTGCCAACCGAAGGCGAGCGCCATTGCGTCCGCCGCGGCTGATGCCGGCCTTGGCTGTGCCCATATTCCCGTGCGTGGACAGGATATCACTGAACAGACCGTTCGAACATTCCAGAAGACGCTCGCGGAGAGCGCCGGACCGGTCCTCGCCTTCTGCGCATCAGGCACACGCTCGCTGTGCCTCTGGGCGATCGGCGAGGTTCTTGATGGCCGCATGGCCGAAGCCGATCTGATGCGCTTCGGCGCCGATCGAGGGTTCAATCTCTCCGGTGCCGTGGCCTGGCTCACAGCTCATGGCCACTGACCGCAGTTCGCAAAGCAGCCCTAAGAAAGGATGCCCCATGACTCAGAAACCGGAAGTCACCGGCTTCTTCGACCCGCGCACCTGGTCGATCCAATATGTCGTCGCCGACCCTCAGAGACGAAAATGCGCCATCATCGATCCCGTCTATGATTTCGACGAGAAGTCCGGCCAAACGGCATCGAAGAATGCAGACCGCCTCCTCGATTTCGTGAAGGAGCGGGGATACACGGTTGAGTGGATCCTCGACACCCATCCTCATGCCGACCATTTCTCAGCAGCCGCATATATCAAGCAGAAGACCGGCGCCCCGACCGCGATTGGCGAAAAGGTCACCGAAGTCCAGAAACTGTGGAAGGATTTCTACAACTGGCCGGATTTCCCGGCTGACGGCTCCCAATGGGATCGTCTCTTTGACGAAGGTGATACCTTCAAGGTGGGGACCATCGACGGGAGGATCATGTTTTCGCCTGGGCATACACTCGCCTCGATCACTTACGTCATCGGTGATGCCGCCTTCGTGCATGACACGCTGTTCATGCCCGACAGCGGCACCGCCCGGGCGGATTTCCCCGGAGGCAGCGCAAAAGTGTTGTGGAAGTCGATCCAGGATATTCTCGCGCTACCCGAAGAGACGCGGGTTTTTACCGGCCACGATTATCAGCCCGGCGGCCGTGAACCGCTGTGGGAATCGACCGTCGCCCAGCAGAAGGCCGAAAACATCCACCTGACCAGGTACAAGACGGAGGATGAATATGTCGTCGCCCGGGAAGCGCGCGACAGGACGTTGTCCATGCCGAAGTTGATCCTGCATTCGCTGCAGATCAATACAAATGGCGGTCGGCTGCCTGAATCGGAATCAAACGGACGCCGTTACCTCAAAATTCCGCTCGACCTTCTGACCGGCGCGCCGTGGGACTGATTGCGTGATCGAGAAGATCTCCTGCGAAGTCGCTGATCTCCAGGCCAATGTGGACGAGGCGTCAGTCTTCTTGAAGAAGCTGGCCAATCCTGACCGCCTGTTGATCTGTTGCATCCTTGTCGAGGGCGAGCGCTCCGTCCGGGAGCTGGAGGACCTGCTCGGCATCAGACAACCAGGCCTGTCGCAGCAACTCGCAGAGCTACGGGAGGCAGGGTTGGTTGCCGGCCGAAAAGAGGGCAAGCATGTCTTCTACCATTTAGCGGAGCCGCGCGTGGCGATCTTCATCCACACCATCCATCGCCTGTTCTGTCCGAATGCTACTGCGAGCCGGAAGCTGTGACGCTTTTCGAGACCGGCAGTCGGTGAGGCGTCCTTGTGGGCGGCGACTGCTGCGCCGCTTCCGGCCAAACTGGTTCTCGCGCTGGTGATGAAGCCGGCCTTCGGCGAACACGCTGACGATGCAGCGCCTGGGTAGTGACACGATCCGCAACATCAATCCGACCCGGTGTCGATCCGAGCCATCGAGCCCCATAATCGGAAAAGGCTATTGAAGCCATAATCTTCGTACTTGCGTAGGTACGATATTGAGAGTATATCGACTTCAGAAATTTCTGAAACTCGTGACCAGACACCCGCCATGAAACTTCCGCCCCTCATCCAGGCTTTCGTGCTGCACTTCGGTGAGATGGGCAGTCGCTGGGGCATCAATCGAACGGTCGGCCAGATCTATGCGCTCCTTTACGTTTCGCCTGAGCCGCTCTGCGCCGACGAGATCGTCGAGGCGCTCGGCATTTCGCGCTCCAATGTCTCGATGAGCTTGCGTGAGTTGCAGGGATGGGACCTCGTCCTGCTGAGACACCGCCCCGACGACCGCCGCGATTTCTTCACGACGCCGGACGATGTCTGGCAGATTCTTCGCACGCTCGCCGAAGAGAGAAAAAAGCGCGAGATCGATCCGACATTATCAGTGCTGCGCGAGATCCTGATGCAGCAGCCGACCGGCGAGGACGAGCGTTTCGCGCAGGAACGCATGGCCGAAATGCACGGCCTGATCGAGCGTTTGACCACCTGGTACGACGACGTCAAACGGCTTGAAACCGACCGGCTCTCGATGCTGCTCGGACTTGGTTCGCGAGTCACCAAGCTTCTGGAAGCCAAGGACAGGATCGTCTCGATCGGCCGCCGGCAATCACGGGTCGAGGGGGCATAGCGATGGTCGAAATCGGGGCGGTCAGCAGCGCGCCGGGTGCTGCAGCCACACGGAAGGCCTCTCACTCCCGCGAAGCCGCCGGCGCTGCGCCGGCCACAACGATCGATGAAGAGCGCTCCTCTGCGAGGCCGGCCTCGCTGCTCCGAAGCCGCGTCGGGCCGTTCCTCCAGGTCGCAGCATCCCTGCTTTGGATACCGCAGGCGGGGTTGATCGCCCTGGCCGTTGGCAATATCGCGACAGGCAACCCCGTCGACCAGATTTTCTGGCAGGCCGGCGGTGTCCTTGCGCTCGGCGCGTCGCGGTCCCTTCTCGATGCTGTTGGTGGCCGCATAGCCTTCCGGCAGGCGCGGGCGCTCCTTTCCATCCATCGGCGCAACGCCATCACGTCACTCGCCTCTCGCTCGCCCATCGATATTGACCGCCCGGCATCGGGGCGTGCGGCAAGCACGCTCGCCGAACAGGCCGAGGCGATCGTGCCCTACCTCGCCCGTTTCCAGCCGGCCCGGTTTCGCGCGACGATCATTCCGGCCGCGATCCTCATCTGTGTCCTGATCTGGTCCTGGGCCGCGGCTCTGGTCCTCCTTATCGCCGCGCCTCTGATCCCGATTTTTATGATGCTCATCGGATGGCGCGCAAAGGCCGCGAGCGAGGCGCAACTGGTCGAATTGGGGAGCATGAATGCCTTTTTGCTCGACCGGCTACGCTGCCTCACCACGATCCGAGCGCTCGATGCCGTCGACGAAACGGCGCGCAGGCTGAGAAGCGACGCCGAGAGCCTCCGCGCCCGCACCATGACCGTTCTCAAGATCGCGTTCCTGTCTTCGGCCGTGCTTGAACTTTTCTCCGCGCTCGGCGTGGCCATGGCCGCTGTCTATATCGGCTTCCATCTTCTCGGCCAGCTTCCCTTCGGTGCCTGGGGCGACAAGCTTTCCCTTGCCGAAGGCTTGTTCATCCTGCTGCTGACGCCGGCCTTCTTCGAGCCGCTGCGGGATCTTTCCGCCGTATGGCACGACCGGGCAGCGGGTGAAGCCGCGCTCGAAGCCCTTCGGCATCTCGATCGGAAGGGCACCGCGCTTCCTGAGGCTGAGAACGGAGACGCGATCTCGGCACCAATTCGACACTTCGCCCCCCCCGTTCGCGTGGAGAATCTCCACTTTCGCCATGCCCCGAAGTCCGAGCCCGTATTTGATGGCTTCAATCTCGATGTCGCGACTGGTGAACACATTGCCTTGCTCGGTCCCAGTGGTTGCGGAAAGTCCACGCTGCTAGCACTCCTGGCGGGGCTCGCCCTTCCCGAAAGCGGAAACATCCTGATCGACAGCGAGAAAATGTCGGCCGCGACCGCGGCACGTCTTCGTCGCCGGATCGCGTGGATCGGCCAGCATCCCCATATTTTTGCCGGTACGATTGCCGGTAACGTCGCCCTCGGGCAATCAGGCGTGGACACAATGTCCATCCGCGATGCTCTCCGCCTCGTCGGACTTGAGGAAATGGCCGGGAGAAGGGGCGCCGCTTCGATCGGCGAGAACGGCGTTGGTCTCTCCGGCGGCGAGGCATCACGCCTCGCACTCGCGCGCATCGCCCTGGCCACCGAGCGCGGGCTGATCCTTGCCGACGAGCCGACCGCCCATCTCGACAGGTCGACCGCCAAAAGTATCGCCGATGCGCTGATCGCGCTCGCCCACGGGCGCACCCTGATCGTAGCCACGCATGATCCGTTGCTGGCAGCACGCATGGGCCGCGTCGTGAGGCTGGGGCCGGTTGTGCAGGAGGACGCCGCATGACTCGCCTGGCGCTCCAGCTCCGGCCCATCCTTGCGCTTTTCTTTTCCCGCGACCGCGCGTTGCTTCTGTCCGGCGCGCTTCTGTCCGGTGCAACGGCGCTCTCCGGCATCGCGCTGCTGGGCCTGTCCGGCTGGTTCATCACCGCAACTGCGATCGCTGGCATGTCGACCGCGACAGCGCTCGTCTTCGACGTGTTCGCGCCGGCGGCCGCAATCCGCTTTCTCGCACTCGTGCGCACAGCCGCCCGCTACGGTGAGCGGCTGATCACGCACGATGCCACTCTCGGCGTCCTGGCCGAATTGCGCGAGCGCCTGTTCCTTGGCTGGGCCAGGCCGGGTGCGGCAAGTGGCCTCGTCAAGCGCCCGTCGCGCCTCCTGTTCCGGCTGACGCTCGACATCGACGCGCTCGATTCGCTCTACCTGCGTCTGTTCGTACCGCTCGTCGCCGCATTCTTCGTTGCGCTGGCAAGTGGCATCGTCTTCGGACTGATTGAACCTCTGCTCGGAACTGCCGTCGCGCTTTTCCTGATATTCGCAGGTGTCGGTGTTCCGGTCGCCGCGGCCGTGGCCGCGAAAAGGCCGGCCACGCGCAGGGCCTACGCCCTTGAGATTTTGCGCTCACGCGTCATCGATCTGGTAGCCGGACATACCGAATGGATCATGGCCGGCCAGCTCGCGGGACGGCAAGAAGAGCTCGCCGCCGTTGACCGGTATCTGGCCGAGGGCGACGACGCATTGAACATCGTCGAAACGTGGACCGGCATCGCCTTCGGTATTGCCGGCGCGCTGCTCCTGTCAGCGATCCTCGTCGCGATGGCTCTTCTGGCCGAAACCGGATCCATCGGCGCCCCGATCGCTGCGCTCGGATTGCTGGTGGCATTTGCGGCCCTCGAGCCCTTTGCGGCGCTGCGGCGAGGGGCGGTCGAGTTGGGGCGCACATTGCTCGCTGCGCGCAGGATCGCGCCACGGCTGGTCGTCGACGCCGGCGCTCCCCGCGATCCCGTGCCGTCGTCCGGCGCCAGCATCCGCCTGACGAATGTCACGCTAAACTATCCCGGTGCTTCCGCTCCGGTCCTCAGCGGCATTTCGCTCACTGTCAATGACGGCGACCGAGTAGCCCTGATCGGGCCTAGCGGAGCCGGCAAATCAACGCTGCTTGCGCTCATCGCCGGCGAGATCAACGCCGAGGCCGGCCTTGTCGAGAGGAGCCCCGCCACGCTCCTTACACAGCGAACCGAGCTGTTTCAGGATAGCGTCAGGGACAATCTGCGTCTGGCCTACCCCGGCGCGGACGATTGTCGTCTTCGGGCAGCGCTGGAGGCTTCCGGCCTATGGCGCGATGTCGAGGCCTTGCCGGGCGGGTTGGAAACACGGCTCGGCGAAGGGGGGCATGGGTTATCGGGAGGGCAGGCACGGCGTCTGGCACTTGCTCGCCTGTTCCTGCGCGCCGCACCGCTCTGGCTGCTCGATGAGCCGACGGAAGGGCTCGATGGAACGACGGCGCGCGACGTCCTGGCGCGGCTTGCCGCCAGTTCCTCAAGCCAGACGATCGTCGTGGCGACCCATATCCGACGCGAGGCTGAACTCGCCGAGCGTCTCATCGTCCTCGACGAGGGAACCATTACCGCCGTCATCAATCGGGGCGAGCCTGGCTTCGAGACCGCTCTGGGCGCGCTACGACCCGACTGATGGACGTTCATCATGATCAGGCGCCGCCTCTCGTGTGACGCCGCAACGACAGGAGGCCGGGAAAAACCGGACAAAAGCAAATGGAACTCGATATCGTCGATCTTTCGCGGCTGCAGTTTGCAATCACTGCGCTCTACCATTTCCTATTCGTGCCGCTGACACTCGGCCTCTCCGTACTGCTGGCAATCATGGAGACGGTCTACGTCATGACCGGGCGGCCTGTCTGGCGCCAGATGACCAAGTTCTGGGGGACGCTGTTCGGCATCAACTTCGTGCTCGGGGTCGCCACAGGCATCGTCATGGAATTCCAGTTCGGGATGAACTGGAGTTACTACAGCCACTATGTCGGCGACATCTTCGGTGCCCCGCTCGCCATTGAGGGCCTCATGGCCTTCTTCCTCGAAGCGACCTTCGTCGGCCTCTTCTTTTTCGGCTGGGACAAGCTATCGAAGGTCGGCCACCTCATTGCAACCTGGGCAGTCGCCCTCGGCTCCAACCTCTCGGCACTTTGGATCCTCATCGCCAACGGCTGGATGCAGAACCCCGCAGGTTCGATCTTCAACCCCGAGACGATGCGCATGGAAGTGAGCGACTTCTATGCCGTTCTTTTCAACCCGGTTGCGCAGGCGAAGTTCGTCCACACGATCTCGGCCGGCTACGTCACAGCCTCGGTCTTCGTGCTTGGTGTCTCCGCCTGGTACGTTCTGAAGGGGCGTCATTCCGAACTGGCGAAACGGTCCATGACGGTCGCTGCCTCCTTCGGTCTGGCCGCATCCCTTTCGGTGGTCGTGCTCGGCGACGAGAGCGGTTATCTCTCGACCGAGCACCAGAAGATGAAGCTCGCGGCTATCGAAGGAATGTGGGAGACCGAGCCGGCGCCCGCGGCCTTCACGCTGTTCGGCCTTCCCGATCAGCAGGCGCGCGAGACACACTATGCCGTCAAGATTCCCTGGGTGATGGGTCTGATCGGCACGCGCTCGCTGACCACAGAGATCCCCGGCATCGACGATCTGGTGGAGCACGCCGAGCACCGCATCCGCCAGGGTGTCGTCGCCTTTGATGCTCTTCAGAAGATCCGGAAAGCAAACGGTACGAACAACGTCGCTCCAGAGGTCAAGGCGGCTTTCGAGGACAATGGACAGGATCTCGGCTATGCGCTGCTGCTCAAGCGCTATGTGAATGATCCCCGCCAGGCGACCGACGCCCAGATCGCGCAGGCGGCGTGGGACACTGTCCCGCATGTGCCGTCGCTGTTCTGGTCGTTCCGCATCATGGTGGGGCTTGGCTTCTTCTTCATCGCGCTGATGGCGCTGTTTTTCTATCTCTCCGCCCGGCGCAGGCTCCACCACTATCCTTTCCTGTTGCGCGTCGCGGTATTTTCCATACCTCTGCCGTGGATCGCCGCAGAGCTCGGTTGGGTCGTCGCCGAATTCGGCCGCCAGCCCTGGATTATCGAGGGCGTGCTGCCCACAGCCGCCGCCGTCTCCAGTCTCGGTGCGCTGACGCTCCTCGTCACCATCGCCGGGTTCGTGCTGATCTACACCGTCCTGTTCATCATCGAGATGGGTTTGATGATCCGCGCGACCCGCAAGGGTCCCGATCCCGACGACGAGCCCGAAGCCGAGCTCGTTTCCCCGTCTCTCGTCGCCGCGGAGTAAGACAATGATCCTGCATCAACTCATCGACTATGAAATCCTCCGCGTCATTTGGTGGCTGCTGCTTGGCGTTCTGCTGATCGGCTTCGCCGTGATGGACGGCTTCGATCTCGGCACCGCCTCACTCCTGCCTTTCGTCGCAAAGACGGATGTCGAGCGGCGGGTCGTTATCAATACGATCGGACCGGTCTGGGAGGGCAACCAGGTCTGGCTGGTTCTCGGCGGAGGCGCGATCTTCGCCGCTTGGCCGCCGCTCTATGCCGTTTCCTTCTCCGGCTTCTACCTGGCGATGTTTGCGATCCTCTTCGCGCTCATCCTGAGACCGGTCGGCTTCAAATACCGTTCGAAGCGCGACAGCGCGACGTGGCGCTCCGCCTGGGACTGGGCGCTCTTTGTCGGCGGCTTCGTTCCGGCGCTCGTCATGGGCGTCGCCGTCGGTAACGTGCTGCAGGGCGTGCCGTTCCATTTTGGCAGCGACCTGCGCATCTACTACGACGGCACCACGCTGTTCGAACTTCTGAATCCCTTCGGGCTGTTGGCAGGACTGCTCTCGGTTGCTATGCTGATCATGCACGGAGCGGCGTGGCTGATCCTGAAAGCCGGAGGCCCCGTTGCAGATCGCGCCCGTGCCTATGGCAGCGCGGCCGCGCTCGGCACCATTGTGCTCTTTGCGATTGGCGGGATCTGGCTTTGGCTTGGTATCGACGGCTATCGCATCACCAGTGACATCGTCACGACCGGCGCGTCGAACCCGCTCGCCAAGACGGTCGAACGAGCCTCGGGCGTCTGGTTCGAGAACTACGCTGCGCATCCGTGGATGATGATCGCTCCCGCTCTCGCCTTCCTCGGGGCGGCCGCCGCCTTCGCATCCATGCAAACGAAGCGCGAGGTGACGGCGCTCCTCTCCACCTCGCTCTCGATCCTCGGGATCATCTCGTCGGTGGGACTGTCCATGTTCCCCTTCATCCTGCCCTCGTCGGTTGATCCCCGCGCGAGCCTCACCGTCTGGGATGCCTCTTCGAGCCACCTGACGCTTTTCATCATGCTCGTCGTCACCGTCGTCTTCATGCCCATCATCATCGCCTATACCGCCTGGGTCTATCGCGTCCTCTGGGGCAAGGTGGAGGAAAAGGCGATCAGCGAAGGCTCCGGCCACGCCTATTGAAGGAACAAGGAGAAACGAAAATGTGGTATTTTGCCTGGCTCCTCGGTTTGCCGCTTGCCGCAGCCGTCGCGGTCCTCAACGCCATGTGGTACGAATTGATGGACGACGCGGCAAAGAAGCGGGCACAGCCCGTCTCAATAACGCGAGGCGAGCGTACCAAGCGGTAAGCTCGCGATTCGGCGCCTCCCAATGGCGTCCATCCTGGATCTCGCGGCCAGCCTGAATTTGCTTTGCGCTGGCCGCGGTATCGACCGAAGGCGCTCGGGACGGCCATATGACCCGCTGCGGTGCTGCTGACCTCCAGCCATCATCAGCGTAGCGCACGGAGCGCGTTGAGGATCACCGCAACGTCGATGATTTCCTGCACGCCGGCGCCGACGACAGGCGGCAGGTACCCCAGAGCAGCGAAGACCATCGCAACGATGGACAGGCCCAGGCCAGCAAAGACGCTTTGCAGCGCAATACGACGGGTGCGATGGGCAATCGCGAGTGCTCCGGCCACGTTGTCAACGCGATCAACGAGCAGGACGATTTCAGCGCTTTCCGACGACGCGGCCGAACCACGCGCACCCATGGCCACACCAACGTCGGCACTGGCGAGCGCCGGCGCGTCGTTGATCCCGTCCCCCACCATCAAAACCGGCGCCATCGCGCGCTCGCGCGAGACGATTTCGGCTTTCTGATCCGGTCCGACGTTGCCATGGGCCTCAGAAATGCCGAGTTCCTGGGCAACTGCGTCCACCACGTCCTGACGGTCGCCGGAAGCGAGCACGATCCGGTTGATTCCGGACGCCTTCAGAGCATCAAGCATGGCGGCGGCATCGGGACGGACTTCGTCTGCGAGCACGATGATACCCGCCAGCGCCCTATCGATCGCGAGGGCGACGACCACGCTGCCCTGGGGAAGGTCTTTTCCCAGATCGCCGGGGTTCTCCGCGCCAATCGCATTCTGAACGAAGCGGTAGCCGCCCACTACGATACGGCGCCCTTCGATGCAACCGCTGGCGCCGACGCCAGGCTCCTCCTTGATCTGGGAGGGGGTGGATAGACGCAGCTCCTTCCGGCGCGCGTCCGCAACCAGCGCCTCAGCGATCACATGGCCTGATGCCTGGTCGAGCGAGGCGGCAAGCCGAAGCACGTCGTCGCTCGCCCAACCTTCGACAGTGCGGATCTCGACCACCCGGGCCGCGCCAACCGTCAGCGTTCCGGTCTTGTCCAGAATGACCGTCTTCACCGTTGCCAATGCCTCGAGAGCGCCGCTGCTCTTGATGAGGACGCCCGCCTTTGCCGCCCGCGACATGCCCGAGATGATCGCTATGGGAAGCGCCAGGATCAAAGGGCATGGCGTTGCCACCACGAGCACGGCCAGCGCCCGAACGCGATCCCCGGAAAGCCACCATGCGGCGCCGGCGATCGCCACGGTCAGAAGCAAGAACCAGACGGCATACCGGTCGGCTATCCGCACGCTCGGCGCCTTGCTCTCCTGTGCCTGTTTCACCAACTCGACGATGTGCGCATAGGTGCTTGCACTGGCCGTCCGGGTGACGCGAATATCGAATGCGTCTCCGACATTGGTCGAGCCACTAAGAATTTCGTCGTTGGCATGCTTGCTGACCGGGAGAGGCTCGCCGGTCAGCGCTGATTGGTCGACAGTGGCCAAGCGCGAAATCAGCACACCGTCGGTTGGAACACCCTCGCCCCGGCGGACGAGCACACGGTCGCCGCACGCCAGATCTTCGATCGGAACCTCCTCGAGACCACCGTCGAGATGACGCATCGCGCTGGTCGGGACGCGGCTGAGCAAGGCAGTCATTTCGCGGCGGGCGCGGCCTTCGGCATAGCTTTCAAGGAATTGTCCGCCGGCGTACATCAGCGCCACGACGTTGCCCGCGAGCGGTTCGCCAAAGGCAAGTGAGGCGGCCATTGAAAGAGCGGCGATCAGGTCGAGGCCAACTTCCCCCCGCTGCAATGTCACGACAATTTCGACGATCAACGCCGCAAGGACCACCGCGGTGCCGACAGACCATGCCCAATACGGCCAACTGTGACCGGCAATCGCTCCAATCGTCCCGGATACGAGGCTCCCAGCGGCAATACCTAAAAGCAGCGTTCGCGTCATGGAGATCGATGAAGGCGACCGTCCACGCTTGAACGCGTCACTGCGGACCGGGGGTAGGTGAGGCGGTCCAGTCGCCGATGACCGCATCATTTCTGTCGCCCGCGACGCGCCTGTTTGGCTGCGCTCGGCGGGCAGAAAGCCGCATGTAGTGCACCCACAACGGTCAGAACCTCCGGTCGGACAATTGAATAGTAAACAGTCGTACCCTCCCGCCGCGCCTCGACAAGCCCGTCCGCCCTCAGCCGCATGAGCTGCTGAGACATCGGCACCTGTTCGACGTCAAGTTCCTCGCGTAGTTCCGCGACCGATTTTTCGCCGTGCACAAGACAGCACAACACCAGTAGCCGTTGCGGGTGCGAGAGGCTACGCATCAACTCGGCGGCCGTCTTGGCAGCAGGAATCATCTCTGAAACATTCATGGCATTGAATTTATAATCCTTGAATGTTATATGCAAGCGCAGAGAGTCGGGAGGCTTTCGAAATTGCGGGCAAAAGTTTGCCCGGGGCGCTGCGGGCCGGGCCGCAAGACAAAATATACGAAAGAATCCAGCCGCCTGGCGGCGGCGTGGATGGAAAAGGGAGGAAATGCCATGTCCCACATCGTTGTTCTCGGCGCAGGTCTCGGTGGCGTCATCATGGCCTACGAGATGAAGGCCAAACTTCGACGTGAAGATCGACTAACCGTCGTCAACCTCGGTTCAACCTATTCTTTCGTTCCCTCCAATCCGTGGGTAGCCGTCGGCTGGAGACAACCTGAAGACATCAGCGTCGACCTCGCCCCGGTGTTGAAGGGGCGCGGGATCGATCTGCGTCCGGAAGGGGCAGAGCGGGTCGAGCCCGCCTCGAACCAGGTGCGGCTCAACGGAGGAGATGTTCTTGACTACGACTATCTGATCATCGCGACCGGACCGGAGCTCGCCTTCGACGAGGTGCCGGGCCTCGGTCCGGAGGCGCACACCCAATCCGTCTGCCAGACCGACCATGCCGTGCAGGCGAAGGCCGCGTTCGACCGGCTCGTCAAGGCGCCTGGCCCGGTCGTCATCGGCGCCGTCCAGGGTGCCTCCTGTTACGGCCCGGCCTACGAGTTCGCCTTTATCCTCGATACCGCGCTTCGCAACGCCGGCGTCCGCGACCGGGTGCCGATGACCTTCGTGACGCCGGAACCCTATATCGGCCATCTGGGGCTAGACGGCGTTGGCGACACCAAGGGGCTGATCGAAAGCGCCATGCGCGAGCGCCACATCAAATGGATCACCAACGCGCGCACGACGAGGGCCGATCCGGACAAGCTCCTTGTCGAAGAGGTGAACGACGACGGTTCGGTCAAGACGACGCACGAATTGCCTTTTGCCTTCTCGATGCTTCTGCCGGCCTTCCGGGGCGTGCCGGCCGTCCATGGCATCGAAGGGCTTACCAATCCACGCGGTTTCATCGCCATCGACAAGCATCAGCGCAACCCGGCCTTCCCGAATGTCTTCGGAGTCGGCGTCTGCGTCGCCATTCCTCCGGTCGGCAAGACCCCGCTGGCTGTCGGGGTCCCGAAGACCGGTTTCATGATCGAGTCCATGGTGTCGGCCGCGGCCGAGAACATCGCCGCGCTGCTCAAGGGCGAACAGCCGAAGGCGGTCGCAAGCTGGAACGCGGTCTGCCTCGCCGACTTCGGCGACGAGGGCATCGCTTTCGTCGCGCAGCCGCAGATTCCGCCGCGCAACGTGAACTGGTCCTCGCAGGGCAAATGGGTCCATGCCGCCAAGGTCGGCTTCGAGAAGTATTTCCTGCGCAAGGTTCGGCAGGGCAAGGCAGAGACCTTCTACGAGAACCTCGTGCTCGACATGCTCGGCATCAAGAAGCTCAAGGAAATTCACATCGAGACCGCTGACTGACCGCGGCCCTGGCAAGAGAAGGAAAGAGAAAATGACGATCGATCGCGCCGTAATGATGTTCGCCGGCTTCATGGTTCTGCTGTCGCTGGCGCTTGGCTTCTACGTATCGCCTTGGTGGTATCTGCTCAACGCATTTGTCGGGCTGAATTTGATGCAGGCTTCGGTCACCGGATTCTGCCCGGCAGCCATTGCCTTTCGCATGCTCGGCATCAAGGCGGGATGCGCCTTCAAATAGCCGATCCGTGCCTTGGCATTCTTCCTATCCGTCCTCAACGCAACAGGTCACGTTGCCGCCTGAAAGAGCCTACTATCCATGCCTCGACTTGTCCCACGCCTCGCCGCCATCGTTCTTGCCGCGTTGGCCGCGCTCGCTGTGCCGAAATCCTGGGCGGCGGAGTTCGTCGTACAGCCCCTTACGATTCCTGAAATGAAAGCTGTCTTCGGCCAGGTCGAGAGCCGCATCGTCTTGCCGGCGCGAGCGCGCATCGGCGGTTCGATCCGCGAGCTGCGCATCAGCCAGGGCGACGAGGTCAAGGAAGGCGACATCATCGCTACCGTTGTCGATGACAAGCTGGCACTTCAGCTCAGCGCCGCGGCCGCCAGGATCGAGGCTCTTAATTCGCAACTCGCGAACGCGCGTGTTCAGCTTGAGCGCGCGCAGCAGCTCAGAACTTCGGGAACGGGCTCTCAGGCCAGCCTCGACACGGCCCGGATGCAGTTCGAGGTCGCTACCAACCAGGTCGCAGCCGCTGTCGCAGAGAAGGCCGTCATCGAACAGAGCGCAAAAGAAGGCGATGTGCTGGCTCCGGCCACCGGCCGCGTTCTGACCGTGCCGGTCACGCCCGGCTCCGTTATTCTCGCGGGCGAGGAAATCGCCCGTATCGCGCCGGGTCCCTATTATTTGCGCCTGTCACTGCCCGAGCGCCATGCTGCCGAAATCGTACAGGGCGCGCAGGTTCTTGTCGGCGAGCGAGGTCTGACCCAGGCGTCCGGCGAACTTGCCGCAGCCCATCAGGGAAAGATCGTCAAGGTTTATCCCGAGATCACCGACGGTCGCGTGATCGCCGATGTCGAAGTTGCCGGCGTTGGGGACTACTTCGTCAACGAGCGGACGCTGGTATCGATTCCGGTCGGCAAACGCACGGTCCTTGCGGTTCCCGCCAAGGCGATCAAGACGATCCATGGCATCGATTACGTAAGCGTTGCAACGACCGGCGGCGTCATGGATGTTGCTGTCATCCTGGGCGAATCCATCGAAGACCGCAGGCAGCATCTGGTCGAAGTGCTGACCGGCCTGCATGCCGGCGACCGGGCGATACTGCCATGAAGCTCGGTATCGCCGGCGGTCTCACCCGCACCTTCATCGCCTCGCCGCTCACGCCACTATTCCTGCTTGCCGCACTCGCGCTGGGCCTGATCGCTCTTGTCACGCTGCCGCGCGAGGAGGAGCCGCAGATCTCGGTGCCGATGGTCGACATCCGCGTCACCGCCAATGGATTGAAGGCGGAGGATGCCGTCAAGCTTGTCACCGAGCCGCTCGAGACCATCGTCAAGAGCATCGACGGCGTCGAACACATCTATTCCCAGACCGAGGACGACGGCACGCTCGTTACGGCGCGCTTCAAAGTCGGCACCAACTTCGATGCGGCCATTCTGCGCGTGCATGAGAAAATCCGCGCCAATATGGACCGCATTCCCGTCGGCATTCCCGAACCGCTGATCATCGGGCGCGGCATCGATGATGTGGCGATCGTCGTCGTCACGTTGCGGCCGACCCCGGAAGCCGCGTCGCGCTGGACGGCGAACGGGCTGACCCGGCTGGCGCGCGAACTCCAGGTCGAAGTCTCGAAGCTGCCCGACATCGGCCTCACCTACATCGTCGGTGAGCAGCCGGAGCAGTTCCGTGTGGAACCGGACCCGGAAAAACTCTCTCTCTATAGCATTACCCTTCAACAGCTCGCGGCCAAGATCGAAGGCGCCAACCGCTCGTTCCGAATCGGCACCGTGCGGGAGGACACCCAGCAGCGCGCAATCATGGCGGGCCAGACCCTTCAGACGCTGCCCGAGATCGGTAACATCCTGCTGACCGCCCGCGACGGCCGCCCAGTCTATATCCGTGACGTCGCCAATGTCGTGCTGGCAACGACCCCGGCGGAGAACCGTGTCACCGACATCCGCAAGACCACTGAGGGCCTGGAGCGCGCGCCGGCGGTGTCGCTGGCCATCGCCAAGCGTCCCGGCACCAATGCCGTGGTCATCGCCGGGGAAATCGTGCATCGCCTCGAACAGGTGCGGGGCCAGATCTTCCCGGCCGACGTCGAGATGACGGTCACGCGCGATTACGGCGAGACCGCCAATGAGAAGGCAAACGAGCTGCTGTTCCACCTCGGCCTGGCGACGATCTCAATCGTGGTACTTGTTGCGGTCGCTATCGGATGGCGCGAGGCGGTCGTGGTGGCCGTAGTCATTCCGACGACGATCCTGCTCACGCTGTTCGCATCGTGGATCATGGGCTATACGCTCAACCGCGTCTCGCTGTTCGCGCTGATCTTCTCGATCGGCATTCTGGTCGATGACGCCATCGTCGTCATCGAGAATATCGCCCGCCATTGGGCCATGCACGATGGCCGCTCGCGCGTTCAGGGTGCCATCGACGCGGTCGCGGAGGTCGGCAACCCGACGATCGTCGCCACGCTGACGGTGGTGGCGGCCCTGCTTCCTATGCTGTTTGTATCGGGCATGATGGGGCCGTACATGAGCCCGATACCGGCAAACGCTTCGGCGGCCATGCTGTTTTCCTTCTTCGTCGCCGTCGTGCTGACGCCCTGGCTGATGATGAAGACTGGCGGCTCCCATGGCGGCGGTGGTCACGAAGATGCGGGTGGCGGCCGCCTCGGTCGTCTCTATGTCGCCATCGCCCGGCCCATCCTGAAAAGCCGCACGCGCACGTGGACCTTCCTCCTCCTCGTCGGTGTCGCCACGCTCACCTCCCTCAGCCTGTTCTATACCGAGCACGTTACCGTCAAACTTTTGCCCTTCGACAACAAGGCCAATCTCCAGGTTGTGGTTGACCTGCCGAAGGGGGCTTCCGTCGAGGACACCGACCGGACCTTGCAGGCGATGGTCGATCGTCTGCGAACCGTCCCGGAGATCGTCTCGTTCCAGACCTATGCAGGCACCGCTGCGCCCTTCGATTTCAACGGGCTGGTGCGCCACTACGGTTTGCGTTCGAGCCCCGAGCAAGGCGACATCGCCGTCAACCTGCTGGGTAAGAGTGATCGGGATCGGACGAGCCACGCGATCGCCCTCGACATCCGCGAGCGCCTGAAAGGCATCGAGCTGCCCATCGGATCCATCGTGAAGGTGGTCGAGCCGCCGCCAGGCCCGCCAGTCCTCGGAACCTTGCTTGCCGAAGTCTACGGGCCGGACGCGGAAACCCGGCGCGCGGTGGCAGAGAAAGTACGGCAGGTTTTCGAGAGCGTACCTTTCATCGTTGATGTCGATGACAGCTATCACAATCAGCCGGAGCGGGTGCGCATCGCGATCGACCAGGACAATCTCGAATATTATCGGGTCGAGCAGTCGGACGTCTACGATACGCTGCGCTACCTTTATGGTGGCAAGACCGTCGGCTACTCGCACCGCGGCGGCGGACGCCAGCCTATCGCCATCCGCCTCGCGCTGCCGAAATCCGATGCGGTGGTGGATGAGCGCGTGCTGACCACGCCGGTCCCGGCCAATGCGCTGCCGGGCGGCCGCGGCGTGGTCGAGCTGGGCGATGTGGTTTCGGTCTCGCGCGAACCTGCATCCTACCCGATCTACCGCCACAACGGACGGGCGGCAGAGATGGTGATGGCCGAGCTTGCCGGCGCTTACGAGGCGCCGATCTACGGCATGCTCGCGGTGGACGAAGCCATATCGAAGACGGATTGGGGCGACCTGCCCAAGCCAGTGATATCGTTGCATGGCCAGCCCGAAGACGAGACCCGTCCGACACTTTTGTGGGACGGCGAATGGGAGGTTACCTGGGTGACCTTCCGCGACATGGGTGCCGCCTTCATGGTCGCGATCCTTGGCATCTACATCCTCGTCGTTGCCCAATTCGGTTCCTTCAAGCTGCCGCTCGTCATCCTCACCCCGATCCCGCTTACTTTCATCGGGATCCTGGGCGGACACTGGCTGTTTGGGGCACCGTTCACAGCGACGTCGATGATCGGCTTCATCGCACTCGCCGGCATTATCGTCCGCAACTCGATCCTGCTTGTCGATTTTGTTCGACATGCCCGCAGCCCCGACAAGCCTCTTCTGGACGTTCTGCTGGAAGCGGGCGCGATCCGGTTCAAGCCCATCCTGCTCACGGCCATAGCCGCCATGATCGGAGCTGCCGTCATCCTCACCGATCCGATCTTCCAGGGGCTTGCAATCTCGCTGCTCTTTGGACTCGCCTCATCCACTGCGCTTACTGTGCTCGTCATCCCGGCGATCTACATCGTGCTCAGAGGAGGCCCGCACCCCGATCGGCGGTCGACCGAACCTTCGGAGCCGGTCAATGCCAGTGAAGCCTCAACCTGAAACATAGGAGACATCCCATGAGCTACTATTTCGCCAAGACACTTCATTGCCAGTTCGACGACGCTGTGCAGCGCACGACCGACGCGCTCAAGAACGCCGGTTTCGGCATCATCACCGAGATCGACGTGAAGGAGACCTTCAAGAAGAAGCTCGACATCGACTACCGACACTACCTGATCCTCGGTGCCTGCAATCCAGCGATTGCGCGTGACGCAATCGAAGTCGAGGACAAGATCGGCACCATGCTGCCCTGCAACGTGGTCGTTCAGGACGCTGGCGATGGTAATGTCGAAGTCGCGGCGATCGATCCGGTCGCGTCCATGACAGCGGTCGAGAATCCGGCGCTGAAGGCACCTGCCGAAAAGGTTCGCGACATGCTGAAGGCCGTCGTAGAGGCTTTGTAGAGCGTGCAGTTCGTCATGGGTTCGTGTCGACGGCACAACCAAGGCACGGCCCGGATGATATATATGGACGCATATTGCCACGCAGGTGCGCTGACCCACGCTACGATCGATGCTTGGAACATCAACCCATAGTTTTGGCCGCGACCTCTCGGATGATTTCGGTCATCGCAATGAGCTGATGTGCCAAAGGATTGGTTTTTCGCCAAATCATTCCAATTCGTCTTGAGGGACGAGGATGGGCCAGCGAGACCACAGAGACAGTCGCCGCACGCGTCTCGACTGCAACTGCCATTTGCGGAATTAGTGTTACTCCAATTCCTGCTCCGACCATCTGAACCAGAGTTGACAGAGAGCTGCCTTCCATCAGATCGCGCGGCGGAGACGAAGTCGTCTTGCAGTACGATAGCGCTTGCTCGCGAAAGCAGTGCCCTTCTTCCAAAAGTAGAAGCCGCATCTCGCGCAATGCCTGAGAGCTTGGTACCGGCTTTCCTTCGTCCTCAGGCGGACGTACGAGAACAAATTCCTCCTCGAAAAGCGTTACTTGTTCGAGGGTTGGTTCGGATATGGGGAGGGCGACTACCGCCGCGTCCAATCGAGCTTCGATCAGGTCTTCGATCAGTTTCTGGGTTACCGCCTCACGCGGCCGCGGGTCCAGTTGTGGGTGGCACCGGACGAGTGCCTTCACGATATTCGGCATGAGATAAGGCGCCACAGTCGGTATGACGCCGATCCGAAGCTGGCCGGAGAACGAACTTTGCGAAGCGCGGCCAAGTTCTCCTAGTTCATCCACAGCACGTAGGATACCGCGCGCTCGCGCGGCAAACTCTTCGCCGAGACCCGTAAGAGATGTTCTTCTCGCTCCTCTTTCTACAAGAGGTGCACCAATCAACGTCTCCAATTCCTTGATCTGCACCGAAAGCGCGGGCTGAGAGACCGCGCAATCCTCGGCGGCACGGCCGAAGTGGCCGAGGCGCGCGAGTGAATCGAAGTAGCGGAGTTGCTTCATGGAAGGCCCGTTCATTAGAAGTTCCTATCGCCCTGTTCAGAAAAGACAATTGGAATTTATGGCGCAATTCCCCTATTTGATTCAATGTATCGAAGATACGCAAGTATGAATATTTTACGAAGCGGAAGGGTGGTCGGCATCTCGATCGCCCCTCCAGTCGATGTTTCAACGCCCGACACGTCGGGAAGCTCTGAGGGTGATATGAGCCGAAGTGAGATGAAAGCGTCCGGAAAATGTCCGGTAATGCACGGTGGCAATACGGCCATGGGAACGTCCAACATGGACTGGTGGCCGAACGCGCTGAACCTCGATATCCTGCACCAGCACGACACCAAGACCAACCCGCTGGGCCAGAACTTCAACTATCGAGAAGAGACGAAGAAGCTCGATGTCGAATCGCTCAAAGCCGATATCCGCGCGCTTCTGACTGACAGCCAGGATTGGTGGCCGGCCGACTGGGGCAACTATGGGCCGATGATGATCCGCATGGCCTGGCATTCGGCTGGGTCGTACCGCAACACCGACGGCCGCGGCGGCGCCAGCCGCGCCAATCAGCGTTTCGCGCCACTGAACTCCTGGCCAGATAATGTCAATACCGACAAGGCCCGCCGTCTGCTTTGGCCGATCAAGAAGAAATACGGCAACGGGCTCTCCTGGGCCGACCTGATGATTCTGTCGGGTACTGTCGCCTATGAGATGATGGGTCTGAAGACCTTCGGCTTTGCCTTCGGGCGCGAGGACATCTGGCATCCCGAGAAAGACACCTACTGGGGTAGCGAGAAGGAGTGGCTGGCGCCCTCAGAGGATCGCGTCAGCGACATGGGTGATGCCGAGACGCTGGAAAACCCGCTGGCTGCCGTGCAGATGGGCCTGATCTACGTGAATCCCGAAGGTGTGGACGGTAAGCCCGACCCGATGAAGACCGCCGCCATGGTGCGCGTCACCTTCGCCCGGATGGGAATGAACGACGAGGAGACGGTCGCGCTGACTGCCGGCGGACACACTGTCGGCAAAGTCCACGGCAACGGCAATCCCGCCGATCTTAGCCCCGATCCCGAGGCCGCCGGCCCCGAATACCAAGGTCTCGGCTGGTTCAACACCAAAGGGCGCGGCATCGGCCGCAACACGCTGGTAGGCGGCCAGGAAGGCGCCTGGACCACGCACCCGACCACGTGGGACAACGGCTTCTTCGAAATGCTGTTCGGTCATGAATGGGAACTACGCAAATCTCCTGCCGGCGCCTGGCAGTGGGAGCCTGTCAGCATCAAGGAAGAAGACAAACCCGCCGACGTCGAGGATCCGTCGATCCGCTACAATCCAATGATGACGGACGCGGACATGGCCATGAGGGTGGATCCGATCTACCGCGAGATCTCGTTGCGGTTCATGAACGACTTTGACACTTTCTCGGACACCTTTGCCCGGGCATGGTTCAAGCTGACCCACCGAGACCTCGGGCCGAAGAGCCGCTATCTCGGCCCGGACATTCCTGCCGAGGACCTAGTCTGGCAGGATCCAGTGCCGGCGGGCAACGTCGACTACGACATCGGCGCCGCAAAGCGCAAGATCGCAGCCTCGGGGCTGACGATCGCCGAGATGGTCTCTACCGCATGGGATAGCGCTCGAACCTTCCGCGGCTCGGATCGGCGCGGCGGGGCGAACGGAGCACGCATTCGCTTGGCGCCGCAGAAAGACTGGAAAGGCAACGAGCCAGCCCGTCTGGCCCGGGTGTTGGCTGTGCTTGAACCGATCGCGGCCGAGCTCGGAGCGAGCGTCGCCGACATCCTCGTCCTCGCAGGCAATGTCGGCGTCGAGATGGCGGTTCGGGCGGCCGGCTACGATCTTGAGGTACCATTCGCGCCGGGTCGAGGTGACGCGACCGTCGATACGACCGATGCCGAATCCTTCGACGTGTTGGAGCCGATCCATGACGGCTACCGCAATTGGGTGATGAAGAACTACATCGTCAGCCCCGAGGAACTGATGCTCGACCGCACCCAACTCATGGGCCTGACCGCGCCCGAAATGACTTGCCTCGTCGGCGGGATGCGGGTGCTGGGCACCAACCATGGCGGGACCAAGCACGGCGTGTTCACAAGCCGGGAAGGCGCACTGACGAACGATTTCTTCGTCAACCTCACCGACATGAACAATCGCTGGGTCCCGGTTGGAGGGCACTACGAGATACGCGATCGCAAGACCGATGCGCTGAAATGGACGGCGACGCGGGTGGACCTCGTGTTCGGCTCGAACTCGATCCTGCGGGCTTATGCTGAAGTCTATGCTCAGGATAACAACGGCCGCAAGTTCGCCGAAGATTTCGTCACAGCCTGGACGAAGGTCATGAACGCAGACCGCTTTGACATCATCTAATCGCGCGAAGATCCGCACCGCTTAGATGGGTGGTGCGGATTGAATCCTTGGCGAGGCTTCCGACCAGTGCGACGGGGCCACAACTATCCGTTTTTGCGGGAACGCCGGTCACGTCGCCTATGCTGCTGTCCGGAAGAGCAAGTTAAGATGGTTGCACGCTCCCGCAACCATCTTTGCTGGCGTTGATCGCAAGTTATGATCGACGCCGGTCCCCGCAACCATCTTTACTTGCTCGGGCAGCAAGTAAAGATTAGATCCTGCCCCCGCAACCATTGAAACCGACACTCCCGCGAGCTCCGCTCCGGGAGTGTTAGTTTTTGTAGCCTTTCCAATGCTTTGGCGCTCCGTCCATTCGAGGATCGTGCGCAGTTCGCCATGCAGCGTGGCGAAAATCTCGCCCCGTTCCGGGCCGGGCGTCAGCACGATCTTCTCAATCAGCATCCGCAAAGCAGCCGCTGCCTGCGGCCGTTCGTCGGGCTTGGCGAGGGCGGCGGTCAGCGCGGAAACCTTCTTGGCATAGATCGCCGAGGTGCTCGGCAGCAGGCCCGGCACGTCCTCGGGAATATCGGCGAGTTGCTCGGTCAGTTCGGTCTTACGCGCTTCGAGCGCATCCATCTCGGACTTCATGCTCGGGTGGAACATGCCCGCCTTGATCGCCTCGATGATGCTCCCGATCTGCTTCTCGACCTTCACCAACTCGGCCTTCCACACATCGCCGTTCGAGCGGCGTTCCCGGTTCAGCCGATTCGTTTCCTCGGCATAGGCTCGCATCGCTTCCGCCGCGACTTCGGGCGTCATCATCCGCTCTCTGAGACCGGCAAGCACGCGCCGCTCCAACTCCTCGCGCGGGATCGTCCGGCTGTTGGAGCAGGTGCCCTTGGTCCCATGGGTCGAGCAGGCGAAGCGATCCTAGCCGCGAATCGAATAAGGCCCCCCACAGCAGCCGCAGAACACCAAACCGGACAGCAGGGTCTTCGGCCGGTGGGTGCCGTTCAGGCGGTTCTTCTTGTGGTGCTTGCGGACGCCCTCGGCGACATTGGCGTATTTGGCAGAGGTGACGGCCTGCCGCGCCTTGACCGCCTGCCAGAGTTCGTCGTCGACGATGCGCAGGTCGGGAACGTCCTTGACGATCCATTCCGATTCCGGGTTGAGGCGTGAGACGCGCCTTCCCGTCGACGGGTCTTTGATATAGCGCAGCCGATTCCAGATCAGCTTGCCGATATAAAGCTCGTTGTTGAGGTGCCCGTGCCGCGCTTCGCATGGCTGTGGATGGTGGTGTCGTTCCGGAGCCGTTCTTCGGGACCGGACACGCCTTCCTCATTCAGCGTCCTGGCGATAACGCGCGGGCTGATACCTTCGGCATAATCGCGGAGGATGCGCCGCACAACATTGGCCTCGGCCTCGTCGATCTCACGGTCGCCCCGGATCGGGTCGCCGCGCGCGTCGAGCTGCTTCACGACCCTGTAGCCGTAGCAAAGCCCGCCGCCCGACTTGCCTTCCTCGACGCGGCCACGGATGCCGCGATGCGTCTTGGCCGCAAGGTCTTTGAGGAACAGCGCATTCATCGTCCCCTTGAGCCCGACATGAAGCTCGCTGATCTCGCCCTCCGCTAGTACCGCCGCCATCCTCCTGGCAAGCTGCCTATCGAGCAAGTCATCTGCCTTGAGAGCTATCGCAAGCTGCAGCTTCTTGGAGGAATCCATGGCTCTCACCAAGCCGTTGAAGCGGGTCCCTTCCAGGTCGGGCAGTGACGCCACAGGAACGGCATCGACATTCGCTTCTCTAGCTCCTTTAAAGAGCTTTGGCAGCCATTCCGCCACGCGCTCTTCTCCATATTCCTTATAAATATACTTGGGATTGAGCAGCGCGCATCTGCCACGCCAGAAAGGGGCAAGTGCCGATCCAAGGTTTTGCTGGCAGCTAAGCCCGTCAAACAATTCTGGATTTGACAAGTCCCTTTCAGCGCTGGGCGGATGATAAATTGAGGACGTATTGCGTCCTTGGTTACCTCTCTGAAGTTCGTTATCCCATTTAACTCGCCAGTTTTAAGTCTCAGCGTGGGGGAGTACAATGTCAGCTCTTTACGCATTGGCATGTTTCACCTCATCATAAAAGAACAATTTTCTGACCTCTCCCCTCCCGATTTTGTCGGAAAAAACGGCATAGTTGTTTCGCTCTTTTCGAATTCGGCCAAATACTATAGCAGGATTTATCTCTAACTGATCGGCAAACTTAACAATAGCAGTCGCGTTATTCGAGATGCGTGCGGGGCTGCGCCTGGCCTGACCCCATAGGGTGGTCCGGTTTCAATCTTAGTTCATGTTCGGCCTTGGGGCTATTGCCTGGGCAGATGACGGTGCTGCTCCGCTTGCTGGCGCAGGCCAGATGATGGCCTCGGGTGCCGGTGGCTTGTATCCAAGCGACGAGTGTGGCCTCTCGGTGTTGTAGTA
>Ga0180221_1000147_pt1 | contig 97191 bp, 83 predicted proteins | sample eDN5th37CKraftMG_FD_151339 | JGI IMG/M metagenome (GOLD analysis project Ga0180221, IMG submission 151339) | Enriched Miracle-Growth compost microbial communities from Emeryville, California, USA - eDNA 5th pass 37_C Kraft MG (version 2) (version 2) ... | reverse complement strand
ATGCCGGTGGCCTTGACTTCGATCAGCACCTCGCCGGCGCGCGGACCTTCCAGGTCCACTTCTTCGATGGTCAGGGGCGCGCCTGCCTTCCAGGCGATCGCGGCTTTGGTCTTCATGGGCTGCTCCTAGGCTATCGAGGGGATGCACCCGCGATTGTAGTGGGACCGACGAGGGGCCCGCGGGCAAATTGTCCTAAAGTCCGGCCGCCTTGCTGCCGTCAACCGTCATGAGTCGTTGTCCACACCAAGAGTCATGCGCAAGAATCTGCCCGTCACGTCGCTCGAGCGCTTCGTCGAGAAAAGCCGCCCCGTGGTGACCACCACCGACCTGAAGGGGCGCATCACCTATGCGAACCCCGCGTTCATCGAAGTCAGCGGCTTCTCGCGCGAAGAGCTCATCGGCCAGCCCCACAACATCGTCCGGCATCCCGACATGCCGCCCGAGGCCTTCGCCGATCTCTGGCAGACGATCAAGCGCGGCCAGCCGTGGCGGGCGCTGGTCAAGAACCGCTGCAAAGACGGCGGCTTCTACTGGGTCGAGGCCTATGTCACGCCGCTGTACGAGAACGGCAGGCACGTCGGCTACATGTCGGTGCGCAACGCGCCCGACCGCGCCGAGGTGGCTGCCGCCCAGGCCCTGCATGCCGACGTGTCGGCGGGCAAGGCGAAGTTTCCCGCCACCCCGCGTCCGCGCTGGTGGCATGCCCCCACCCCCTGGGGCGCGGGCGTGGCGGTGCTGTCGCTGGGCATGGCGCTGGGAGCCTGGCTGCTGCCGCACTGGGGCTGGATGCTGGGCCAGGCCGCGGTCGTGGGCGCAGCCGCGGCGGCATGGCGGTACCGGGTCTGGGCGCCGCTGCGCCGCGTCGACCGCACGCTGGCCGCGATGGGTGAGGGCATGCTGTCGGTCGCCGTGGAGGGCCGCCACCAGTTCGACCTGGGCGGCCTGCCCATGCGCATCGAATCGACCCGCATCCACCTGCGCTCCACGCTGTGCGACGTGCTGCAGGTCGCGCAGGCCGTGGACGGCAACGCCGACCGCGTCAACGGCGAGATCGCCGCGATCCGCCAGGTCATCGACGAGCAGCGCGACCGCCTGACCCGCATCGCCGCCGCGGTCGAGCAGATGAGCGTGGCCATCCGCGAGGCCTCGCAGCACACCGGCACGGCCTTGTCCCTGTCGGAATCGGCCTTGAGCGAAGTCGACACGGCCGAGGCCAAGATCGGCGACTCGGTGCGCGGCACGGATTCGGTGGCCGAGGCCGTGGGCCGCACCAACGAACAGATAGGCTCGCTGCACGACCTGGTCTCGACCATCTCCGGCGTGACGCAGGCCATCAGCGAGATCGCCAACCAGACCCGCCTGCTGTCGCTGAACGCGGCCATCGAAGCCGCCCGCGCGGGCGAGAACGGCCGGGGCTTCGGCGTCGTGGCCGAGGAAGTGCGCACCCTGTCCGACCGCACCGCCGGCAGCACGGGCGACATCGGCCACGCGCTGCAGGCCATCACCCGTTTCGCCACCGAAACCTCGACCTCCATGCAGGAGGCCGTGACATCGGTGCAGTACAGCGGCGAGCAGATCCGCGAGAGCGCCGGTTTCTTCGAACGCGTGCGCCGCTCGTCGTCGCTGGTGGTGGAGCGGGCGCGCGACATCTCCGGCATGCTGCAGCAGCAGTCGGCGGCGTCGCAGGAAGTGGCCGACAGCATGGAAGGCATCTCGGGCGAAGTCGAGCGCACTTCCGCCTCGGTGGCCTCCCTGGCCCAGGCCACCGAGGCGCTCAAGGGCACGGTGGGCGACATGCGCCAGTTGCTGGTGCGCTACGAGGCCTCGCTCCATCAGTGAGCCGCTTGCCGGCGGCCCAGCCGGGAACCGCTATGCTCTAGCCTGTTCGAATCACGGTACGGGAATCAGGGAGCGGGCGTTGTTGCAGAATGGCGTGCAAGCCGGCGTGGCCGAGAGCCGGCGCGGAAGGGGATGTGCCGGGGGAGCGCCCGGCGGGTGGATCCGGGCCGCGGCGGCGCTGCTCGCCTGCCTGGCAGTGGCCACGGCGCGGGCGCAGGCCCTGCCCACGGAACTGTCGGAGGCCTGGGCCGCCACCGGGTTGCCCGAGAGCGCGCTGTCGGTGGTGGTCGAACCGGTGGACGGTCCGCGCATGGTCTCGGTCAACGCGGGACAGCCGCGCAACCCCGCTTCGGTCATGAAGCTGGTGACTACCTTCGCCGCCCTGGACAGCCTGGGTCCCGCCTACGTCTGGCGCACCCAGTTGCTGGTGGAGCCGGGCACCACCATCTCGTCCGACGGCGCCTTGTCCGGTCCCCTGTACCTGCGCGCCAGCGGCGATCCCTTCTTCAAGCTGGAAGACCTCTGGCAGTTGCTGCGCGAGCTGCGCGTGCGCGGCGTGCGCAAGATACCGGAGCTGGTCGTGGACCGCTCGGTATTCGGGCCGGTGGCCATCGACCCCGGTGCCTTCGACGGCGATCCCTCGCGGCCCTACAACGCCAGCCCCGACGCCTGGATGGTGGGGTTCGGCGCGGTGCGCCTGCTGTTCACGCCGGACCTGCGCAGCCGGCACTGGCGGGTGACCGTGGATCCCCCCCTGCCCGGGGTCAAGGTCGAGGGCGGACTGAAATGGTCGGACAACCCGTGCCCCGGTTCGCCGGTGGTGCAGACCGAGCCGTTCCTGACCTCCTCGGGCGTGTCGCTGCGGGTGGCCGGAACCGTGTCGGGGGGCTGCGGCGAGTTCAGCCTGTACCGGCTGGCGCTGTCCCAGCCGCGGCATGCCGAGGCCGTCTTTCGCGTGTTGTGGCAGGAAATGGGCGGCAGCCTGGCGGGCCGGATACGCGAGGGCAACGTGCCGGGCGACGCCGTGCTGTTCGCCACGCATGATTCGCCTCCGCTGGCCGAGGTGGTGCGCCATATCAACAAGCAGAGCAACAACGTCATGGCGCGCCTGTTGCTGCTGACGCTGGGCGCCGCCTACGAGCCGGGCCCGGCCACCGTGGCCAGCGGCGATCGCGCGGTCGACGGGATCCTTGCGGCGCGCGGCCTGAGGCTGCCCGAGCTGGTGCTGGACAACGGCTCGGGACTGTCCCGCGACGGCCGGATCTCGGCGGACAGCCTGGCGCGCCTGCTGGCCGCCGCGTGGCGGTCGCCCGTCATGCCGGAGTTCGTTTCGTCGCTGGCCATCTCCGGCACGGATGGAACCGTCAGGCGCCGCATGCGCGATTCCGACGCCGCCGGGCTGGCCCACTTGAAGAGCGGGTCACTGCGCGACGTGCGGGCGCTGGCGGGCTATGTGCTGTCGGCGAGCGGGCGCCGCTATCTGGTGGTCAGCGTCGTCAACGACGAACGCGCGCAGCAGGCCAACGGCTTCAACGACAGGCTCATCGCCTGGCTGGTCAACCAGTGATGCAGGATGCAAGCGCCCGGTTGCAGGTGTTACCCGATGCTGCCCTTCGGATGCAAGGGTTCCGGTATGCGGGGGCGGCTGCTATCATCGGAGCGTCCAATCGTAAAAACAACGCAGGGAGCGCAACACGATGACTACCAGCACCGCAGGCAAAGAAAAACTCATCTCGGACGTCAAGGTCGTGCTCAATGACGCGGAAGACCTGCTCAAGCAGGCGGCTTCCAGCACCGGCGACCGCGCGGTCGAACTTCGCGAGCGTGCCCTGACTTCCCTCAAGCGGGCGCGCGAGAAGCTCCTGGACGTCCAGGACTCCATGCTGGAGCGCAGCAAGGCGGCCGCCCGCGCCACCGACGATTTCGTGCACGACAATCCCTGGCGCGCCATCGGCGTGGCCGCGGCGGTCGGCTTCCTGGCCGGCCTGCTGGTCAACAGCCGCCGCTGATCCGCGCAGCGTGTCCGCGTCGCCGCATCTGCTGAGTTCGCTCCGGGCGCTGGCTGCCACGTCCATCGGCATCCTGCGCACCCGGCTCGAGCTCGTCGCCATCGAGCTGGCCGAGGAAAAATCGCGCCTGCTGGGCATGGTGCTGGTCGCCCTGGCGGCCTTGCTGTGCCTGACTCTCGGCTTGATGATGTTCTCGTTCCTGATCGTCGTGGTGTTCTGGGATACCGAATACCGGCACCTGGCCATCGCGCTGGTCGGGGCGGCCTATCTGCTGGTCGGCCTCATCATGCTGATCATGGTGCGCCGGCAGGCCGTCCATGCGCCCCTGGTGTTCGAGGACACCCTGGCCGAGCTCCAGCGTGACCGCGACATGCTCGCCGCGGTCGCCGAGTCCGATTCCGACAGCCGCCGGGGGCCGCGATGAGCAGCCGGCGCAAGGCACGCGAGGCGGGCGACATCGAAGCCCGCAGGGAACTGCTGCTGGCTCGTTCGTCCATCGAACGCATGGAGCTGGCGGCTCATCTGCACCAGATCAAGGAAGCCGTGACGCCGGGGCAGGTGCTCAAGTCGGTCCTGCCCAGCCTGGGCGGCAGCGGCGGCATGGCCGCCGCCATGCAGGCCTGGCGCTTTCTGCGGCGCTACCCGATCGTGTCGTCGGCCGCCTCGATGGTGCTGGCCCGCGTGCGGCTTGGCGGCGTCTTCCGGCTGCTGAAGCTGGGCGGCGGTGCGCTGGCCGCCTACCAGGCCTACAAGCTCTGGCGGGCCATCAAGGAAGACCGCAGCCGGCCCGATCCGCGCTAGGGCCGGAAGGGGCCGCCGGGTTCACCCCGGCAGCCCCAGTTCCTGCCACAGGCCGTCCACCCGTTTCTTCACATCCGCATCCATCACGATGGGGCGCCCCCATTCGCGGTCGGTCTCGCCCGGCCACTTGTTGGTGGCGTCCAGGCCCATCTTGCCGCCCAGGCCCGAGACCGGCGAGGCGAAGTCCAGGTAATCGATGGGCGTGCGGTCGGCCAGCAGGGTATCGCGCACCGGATCCATCCGCGTCGTGATCGCCCAGACCACCTCCTGCCAGTTGCGCACGTCGATGTCCTCGTCCACCACCACGATGAACTTGGTATACATGAACTGGCGCAGCACGCTCCAGATGCCGAACATCACGCGCTTGGCGTGGCCGGGGTATTGCTTGCGCATCGAGACGATGGCCAGCCGGTAGCTGCATCCCTCGGGCGGCAGGTAGAAATCGACGATTTCCGGCAGTTGCCGGCGCAGCAGGGGGGTGAAGACCTCGTTCAGGGCGACGCCCAGCACGGCGGGCTCGTCGGGCGGCTTGCCCGTATAGGTGGAGTGGTAGATGGCATCGCGCCGCATGGTGATGCGATCGACGGTGAACACCGGGAACCAGTCCTGTTCGTTGTAATAGCCGGTGTGGTCGCCGTAGGGGCCCTCCAGCGCCATCTCGTAGCCGTTGTCGGGCGGAGCCGCGACGCCGGGCGCCGGGACGGGGGCGATCGCCCGCGGGTCGGAGGAGGGAAGCAGATGGCCTTCCAGCACGATTTCGGCCGAGGCAGGAACGGACAGCGCGCTGCCCACGCAGCGGACCACCTCGGTGCGGCCGCCGCGCAGCAGGCCGGCGAACTGGTATTCGGACAAGGCATCGGGCACCGGCGTCACCGCGCCCAGGATGGTGGCGGGGTCGGCGCCCAGGGCGACGGCGACCGGGAACGGCTGTCCGGGGTGGGCCAGCATGTGCTCGCGGAAGTCCAGCGCGCCTCCCCGGTGCGACAGCCACCGCATGATGAGCTTGTTGCGTCCGATGGGCTGCTGGCGATAGATGCCCAGGTTCTGGCGCTTGCGGTTCGGCCCGCGGGTGACGACCAGCCCCCAGGACAGCAGCGGGGCGACGTCGCCGGGCCAACAATGCTGGATGGGCAGGCGTCCGAGGTCGACGTCGTCCCCTTCGAGCACGATTTCCTGGCAGGGGGCGCCCCGGACTTCGCGCGGCGCCATGTCCCACAGGGCGGATTTCAGCATCGCGACCTTGCCTAGCGCGTCGCGCAGGCCGCGCGGCGGCTCGGGCTCGCGCAGCGAGGCCAGCAGTTCGCCCACGTCGCGCAGGGCGCCCACGTCCTCGGCGCCCATGCCCAGCGCGACCCGGCGGGCGGTGCCGAACAGGTTGGCCAGTACCGGCATGTCGGCCTTGCCGCGGCCGGGCTGCCGGGCGTTCTCGAACAGCAGGGCCGGTCCGCCGGCGCGCAACACGCGGTCGCAGATCTCGGTGATCTCGAGGTGGGTCGACACGGCGGCCGGGATGCGCTTGAGCTCGCCCCGCGTTTCGAGTTGGCGCAGGAAGTCTCGGAGGTCGCGGTATTTCACGGGCGGAGCACCTTGATGGGGAAGGCTGGGGGAGAGGGGTCACTTTAACCCGCCGTGCCGATCGAGGCGTTCGGGGCGCGGATCCCGTGATCGGGGTCACGGCGGCGTGAAACAGGGCGGTCGAGACAAATTTTACATATGTTTCTGAATCTGATTCGGTCACGGCGATAGTGTATGCTCACTTTTATCTATCTTTCCATATACGGTCGGATGGGAACCGATAGAAAATCCCAATGATCACGATTGTCCGCCGGATGCACCGAAATGGTGAATTTTTACGGTTGACCACATCAAATCGCATTTCTACAATCCGCCAACTTTCAGCGTGTGCCCGGTGCCGTCGTCCTGATCGCCGCCCCTAGTGGGGCCGGACAAGACCACCGGGCTGCTTAACGGGCCATCGGGCGCCCACCATACTGGAGTTCTCTTAGCGGCGCGAACGCGCCCTCTGCCCGAAACAGGCATGGTCCCGAGCTATCTCTGCGGTAGCGACCATGCAGGTGTGCCGCCAGTCGTCCTGACAGCGGCGCGATGTGCAGCCAAGCAGGTTGTGGCCTCGATGTCCGGAGTCGTATCTCGATCGCTTCCGGATGCTGTGTTTTTGTGGCCCGCCGTTGCAAGGAGGTAAGTATGCCCGACGCGCAGTCGAGCTCGTCGACGGAGCAGCCCGACCCCCGGCCTCGACCGGGAGTCACGGATTGGTGCCGCTCCATCAATAGTTATGTAGGCCTGGCCGTGCTCGCCATGGCCGCCGTAGTATGGTCCGTTCCTGGTCTGCGTGACCAGGCTTCGCAATTCACCGCGTTCAACGGTGTCGATGCGCCCGTGGCCGAGCCGGCCCAGGTCGATGTCGCCTCCGCCGTCGCCGCGGCGGCCGCCGTTGCGGCCGTGGCCGACAACGTACAGCCGCACGCCCAGGCGACCTCTTTCCTGGGCTCGGTGACCAGCAATGCCGTCAAGCCGGCGCCGAAGCCGCATGCGACCAAGGTGTCGGCCGTGCAGGCCGAGTCCCTGGGCCGCTATATCGCGCGCAAGTACCGGGTCTCGAATGAGGCCACCCGCATGCTGATTTCCACCGCCTATGGCGTGGGACAGGAAATGGGCCTGGATCCGCTGCTGCTCCTGGCGATCATCGCCATCGAGTCCAGCTTCAATCCCTTCGCCGAAAGCCATGTCGGCGCGCAGGGCCTGATGCAGGTCCTGACCCGGGTCCACACCGAACGGTTCGAACCGTTCGGCGGCAGCCAGGCTGCCTGGAACCCGGTGGCCAACATCCGTGTCGGCGCATCGATCCTGAAGGAATACATCGAGCGTGGCGGTTCGCTGACGGCCGGCCTGCGCATGTATGTGGGCGTGGGTCCCGACGGCACCAGCCCGTACGGCGACAGGGTCCTGGCCGAACGCCGCCGCCTGGCTTCGGCCGCGGGCGTCAACGCCGACCTGCCGGGCGCCGCGCCGGCCACGCCGGCACGCTCGGCGTCCGCCAAGCCCATGCCCATCCCCACCGATCCGTCCTCGGAAGCGGTGTCGGTCAAGAACGCCGAGCCGGGTTCTCCCGCGGTCATGTAGGCCGGTTCCGGGCGGCGAACCTAAGCTAAGGTTCCCGCCACGTGCCGGGACCGGCACGCAGGTGCCGCAGCTTGTCCGGGTTGCGGATGACATAGATCGCGGTCACCTTTCCCTCCTCGACCTGCAGGGCCGTTGCCTGCAGGACTCCCCCATCTTCCATCGTGACGAAACCCGGCAGGCCGTCGATCTCGACGTAGCCCGCCAGGATCGACGGCGCCCGCGCGAAGTCGCCGGCCAGGCGAGCATGCCGGGCCAGGACCGCTTCCACGCCGACAACGGGGTAGGGCGTGGCGGGCACCTTGCCGCCGCCGTCTGCGTAGGCCGTCACGTCCTCGGCCAACAGCGCGCGCAGGCCTTCCATGTCGCCGTTCCGGGAGGCGGCGAAGAATGCCGCCGCGAGCCGGCTTCCCTGTTCCTTGGAGACGGGAAAGCGCGGGCGAGCGGCGTGGACGTGCTCGCGAGCGCGGCTGGCCAGCTTGCGGCAGGCGGCCGCCTCCCGGCCGATGGCGGCGCCCACTTCCGCGAAGTCCATGCCGAAGACATCGTGCAGCAGGAAGGCTGCCCGCTCCAGCGGGGACAGGCGCTCCAGGGCCAGCATCAGGGGCAAGGTGAGGTCATCGGCATAGGCTTCGCGGGTTTCCACGATGGGCTCGGGCAGCCAGGGGCCGACGTAGGTCTCCCGCCTGCGGCGCGCCGATTTCAGCTCGTTCAGGCACAGGCGCGTGACGATGGTGTGCAGCAGGGCTGCCGGCTGGCGGACCTTGTCGCTGTCGGTCGCCAGCCAGCGCACGTAGGCGTCCTGCACCACGTCTTCGGCCTCCGCCACCGAACCCAGCATCCGGTATGCCAGCCGGATGAGCCGCGGGCGCAGATGGTTCAGGTCCGGATCGGCCCGCGGTTCGCTCATCGCGTTGCACCGCCCGCGGTACGCGGCCGGGCGTGCACGGCGCTCACCTGGTAGAGCGCGGGAGCCACGCTCCTGGCAAGGCTTGCGAAACGCTTGAGCTGTTCCTGGGTGCCGGGTCGTTTCATGAAATCCTCGAAGTGCTCCTTCGATGCCCATTGAGCGTAGTTGACCACCCTGCGGCCGTCCAGGCTGCGGTGTATGCAGACCGAAACGAACCCGGGCTGGTGCCGGATGAGGTTCTCGGTCGCCTCGGACAGGGCCCGGGTCAGTTCCTCCTGGTTCTCCGGTTCGACGTCGTAGACGTTGATCAGTGTCAGGCACGCGGCCTGGGGGTCGATGGTTGCGATGTTCCTGTTTGCCATGATCGTCTCCTTGGGACATTGCCGTTGGGACAGACATGACAACGCAGCGATGAAAAATGTGACGCCGCGAATGCAGCGGCGGCTGATGTCTTTTCTTGCTGCCGTGGTGGTTGATGTGTCTCACGCATTAATCATTGTCTATTATGCAATTAACAACAGCCCGGTTGTTCTTAATCTCTGGAGCGCTGGCCTCGAAAGACAAGTGCGCATAAATAGAAGACGGAGACGAAACATGAGGAAGTACCGGGCGCTTCAGTTGGCGATGGTCATGGCGGGCCTTTCCGCATGCGGGGGAGGCGATGATGCCAAGACAGGGAGTCCACCGCCGACTGCGCTGCAAGCATGCACCGGATTGCAAGACAAAGTGATCGCCGCCAGCCGCATTTCGTTGCCGACTCAAGGCGCGTACATCGTCTCCGCCCGGCTCGTTGGCCGGCTCCGAAGAGAGCAAGACCGGGGAATACTGCGAGGTACTGGGCGCCATCAAATCCGTGGATGCCGCGGCGCCCGACATCCATTTCCAGGTCAATCTTCCCTCCGACTGGAACGGCAAAGGCTTGCAGTTCGGTGGCGGCGGCTACAACGGCAGCATCCCCAACACGTTGGCCAAGGCACCGCTCGGCTCCAATACCGCGCCGGTTCCCCTGGCCCTGGGATACATGACGTTTGCCAGCGACTCGGGCCACCAGGCGCCCGACGCCGACGATGCATCGTTCGCATTGAACGATGAGGCGCTGCTCAATTACGGCTACATGCACATCAAGAAAACGCGGGATGTTGCTTCGGTCGTGGCCGAAATGCGCTACGGCAGCTCGCCCCGGCGGATGTATTTCGCCGGGGGATCCACGGGCGGGCGCGAAGCGCTGACCGCGGCACAACGCTTTCCCGACGCTTACGACGGGGTGATCAGCAACTATCCCACGGCGAACTTCCTGGGGCTTCGCCTGTGGGGCGCGGCGCTGGCACGCGCCGTGTATGACGATGAGTCCGAAGGCTGGATCCCGCCGGCAATGGTCAATGCCATCGCCTCGACCGCGTTGGCCGCGTGCGATGCGCTCGACGGAGTGGCCGACGGCCTCGTAAGCAACATGGCCGCTTGCCGGCAGCGTGCTCCCGCATTGCTCGATGCCTTGCGCTGCAAGTCGGGCGAAACAGGCCATCCGGACAACTGCCTGACCGATGTCCAGATCGAGAAAACCATTGCGGTCTACCACGACGGATACACCATCCCGTATTCGTTCGCCAACGGAATCCGTGCGTATGCCGGGTATAACAGCCTCGAAGGCGTCACCATGCAGCTGGGTTCGCAGGCTGCCTATATCGAGCCGCCGCAGAGCGGACCCAATGCCCACCACGCCAGCCGCGCGGACCAGTTCGTCAAGTATTTCGTGGCGCGCGATCCCGCGTTCAGTCTGCTTTCGTTCGATATCCAGAATCCCGGAGCCTACCAGGACCGGATCGTATCGCTGTCCGGCACGATTGGCGCCACCAGCCCCGACTACAGCGCATTCAAGGCCAGGGGCGGGAAGATCCTGTGGGTGCAGGGGCTGGACGACCCAAGTGTCAGTCCCTATGCGAATGCCGCGTTGTATGAGTCGGTCGTCGCCAAATACGGGAAGGGCGCGACCGATGATTTCGTGCGCTTCTATCTCGTCCCGGGATTGGCCCATGGCAACGGCAAGTTCGTGCCGGCCTGGGAGAACCTGGCGATCCTCGATGCATGGGTGGAGAAGGGAGAGCCGCCTCCGGCCGCGCCCATCGCGTTCGACAACAACACCGCCACGAAAAATCGCTCCCGGCCGCTATGCGTCTATCCGATGTGGCCCAAGTTCGACGGCACCGGCGACGTGAATCTCGCCGCGAGCTTCTCCTGCAGCGAATAGCTTCCCATTCTTCTGCGCAGCGGATCCCTCGGTAGCGCGTGGCTCCGTACGGCATCGCTGCGTCCATCCATCCCATCCTGATCCACGACGTTGTCTTGAGGAGAGTAGTCATGGCCACTCACGAAACCGGTCGGCGAGCCCTTTTGCGGGCGCTGGCGGTAGCGGTACCCGCAGGCGCTGCGGTTTCTCTTACGGGGTGCCTGGACGGCAACGATGCCCGGGCGGCCACGACTGATCCGGGGCCGGAGCCCGGCGGCCAGGCCGCCCAGCCTTGGCAGTCGTTCGCCACCGTGGAGGAAGCGGGTTTCTCCAAGGCATCGATCGACTCGCTCGAAGCGGCGCTCTATCCGCTCGAGACGACATCCCTCATGATCGTGCGCCATGGCAAGATCGCATACCGGTATGGGAACATCGACGACGTCGCGTACCTGGCATCGGCGCGCAAGAGCATTCTTTCCATGCTGTACGGCAAATACGTCGAGGACGGCACCATCGATCTCGACAAAACCATGGGGGACCTCGGCATCGACGACAACGCCGGATTGCTGCCGATCGAGAAGACAGCCAAGATCAGGCACGTCCTGACGGCGACCTCGGGCGTCTACCATCCGGCGGGCAGTCCCGGGGGCTCGGCCAATACGCCGGAGCGCGGGTCCGTCACGCCCGGTACGCAGTTCCTCTACAACAACTGGGACTTCAACGTCGCCGGCGCGATTTTCGAGAAACTCACGGGCAGGACGATTTTCGACGCCTTCGCCAAGGAACTGGCCGAGCCGCTGGGCATGGAGGACTTCGACCCGTCGCGACAGCGCATGCTCGGCTACAAGACCAACGCATCCCGGTACCTCGCCTATCACTTCTTCCTGTCCGCGCGCGACATGGCCCGCCTGGGCGTGCTCATGGCCAACAAGGGCAACTGGAATGGCCGCCAGATCGTTCCAGCGTCCTGGGTCGCCGACAGCACGTCGCTGCATGTCCCGATGAGCCAGATTGGCGGCGAGCGGGACTGTGGATACGGCTACCTGTGGTGGCTGCCCTCCGAGTCCCGTTCTGCCGTCGAATGGCAGGGGTCGTTCCTGGCCAACGGCAACTACGGCCAGTTCATCCTCGTGCTGCCGAACATCGATACGGTGATCGTGCATCGCAGGTCCGTGACGGATGAGTTCGCGGTGGCCCGGAACCTCGGGAATACCGACGTGAACAAGGCGGGGGTCAACGCGAATGCATTCCTTAAACTCGTCGATGGAGCATTGGTCGGCCATGTCTGAACGCCAGTCCATAACCGTGCGTCGCCGCCTGCGTATCGGCGGCCAAGTCCTCTGCGCCGCATTGCTGGGCGCTGCCATGGCGGGATGCGGCAGCGATGGCGCCAAGGCCCCCGAGGCTGGAAGTCCCGGAGGCAATCCGCCGGGCGAACCCCTTCCGCCTGGCATTGCGCGTACCTCTGCCGGCCTGGTCAGGGGCGATGTGGGAGAGATCGTGTCCTTCAAGGGAATCCCGTATGCCAGGCCGCCCGTCGGCGACTTGCGGTGGCGCCCGCCGGCCGATGCCGAACCGTGGGAGGGCGTGCGGGATGCGCTGGCGTTCGGCCCGGCATGCATCCAGGCCGGCTCGAGGGTCCAGAGCGAAGACTGCCTGACGCTGAACGTCTGGGTACCGCGCGAGTCCCTGGACCGGGGCGAGAAACTGCCGGTGCTGGTCTGGGTGTACGGTGGAAGCTTTGTCGGCGGCTCCGGAGACTTCGAGGCCGAGGGGCTGGCTCGCAAGGGGGCGGTGGTGGTGTCGATGAACTACCGCGTCAGTACGATGGGCTTCATGGCCCACCCGGGGTTGTCGGCCGAATCGCCGGAAGGCACCTCGGGCAATTACGGCCTGCTCGACATCGCGCAGTCCCTCAAATGGGTACGCAAGAACATCGCGAACTTCGGCGGCGACGCGGGGCGGGTCACGGTATGGGGGCAGTCGTCAGGCGCCAGCGCCATCACCGCGTTGATGGTTTCCCCCCGATCGGATGGCTTGTTCGACCAGGTCATCCTCGACAGTCCGGGCGCGATGCGGCATTGGAAGACGCTGGCCGAGGCGGAGCAGGACGGTATCGCGATCGGGTCCGATATCGGCCAGTTGCGCAAGCTGCCCGCGGACCAGGTTCCCGTCATCCAGAATACCGGCGGCGGCACGGCGGTTCGGGCGCTGGCCGAGCCCCGGGTGATCGGTCCCGTGCTGGACGGGGTGGTGCTTCCGCTTGAGGAGCGGCCCGCATTCGAGCGGGGGCAGGCGCGGGCGGTGCCGGTCCTGGTTGGGTACAACACCGATGAAGGGGCGTCGTTCACCGGGGGATACCAGATCCGTACCGTGGATGCCTATCGGGCGTATCTCAAGGATCCGAAGATATTCGCGGAGTTCGGCGACGAGGCCTTCTCCTATTACCCGGTCTCCAGCGATAGCGAGGTGCAACGGGCGATTTCCGACAGCTTTGGCGACAACCAGTTCGTGTTCGGCACCCGGGGCATTGCCAGGGCGATGGCCGCGCAGGGGCAGCCGGTATATCGCTATTGGTTCCGCAGGAAGGGTAACGGCGGAACCGGCGCGGACGCCGTGCATGGCGCCGAGTTGCCCTATGTCCGGGCCGACGCGAGGCTCGATGCCGCGCCGTACACCGCGGACGACGTGAAACTGTCCCGCATGATGAACGATGCCTGGTTTCGCTTCGTCTCGACCGGAGACCCGAACGGTGGCGAGGTCACGAACTGGCCCCGGTACGACACGCGCTCCGAACCGGTATACGTCTTCGACGCGGCGACGGAAATCGTGAACGGTCCGCGCAATGATCGATTGGATTTCATCGGCAGGGTCGACGCCGCGCTGAATCCGGTCCCGTAGCGTGGCCGTGTTGGCCCCGCTACCCCAGCAGCCGCTCCATGCGCGCCACGCCTTCCTGCAGCCGCGCCATGTCGGTGGCATAGGAGAAGCGCAGGTAGGACGCGGTCTCGGCGGTGCCGAAATCGCGTCCCGGCACCGCGCATACCCCGGCCTCGTGCAGCAGGCGCGTGGCGAAGGCTGCGCTGTCGGCCGCATGGGCGCGTATGTCGCTATATATATAGAAGGCGCCGTCCGGCTGGACCGGCACCGTCAGCCCCAGCCGTTCGAATTCGGGCAGGAGGTAGTCGCGCCGCTGCCGGAAGGCTTCCCGGCGCGCCTCGAAGATCTCGAGCGATTCGGGGTGGAAGCACGCGATCGCCGCGTGCTGGGCCAGCGTGGACGGGCAGATGACCAGGTTCTGCGCGAGTTTCTCGAATACCGAGACCAGTTGCGGCGGCACCACCAGCCAGCCCAGCCGCCATCCGGTCATGTGGAAATACTTCGAGAAGCTGTTGACGATGATGAGGTCGTCGCCCAGCGCCAGGGCCGACCGGCGGTCGCCGTCGTAGCTCAGGCCCAGGTAGATCTCGTCGACGATGGTGAAGCCCTGGCGGCCGCGCACCTCGCGGACCAGGCCGGCCAGCGCGTCCGGCGCGATGGACGTGCCGGTGGGGTTGCCGGGCGAGGCCACGATCACGCCCGCGGTGCGGGGCGTCCAGTGGCGCCTGATGTGCTCGGCGGAAAGCTGGAAGCGGTCGGCGGGGCCGGCGGGGATCAGCACGGGCTCGCCGCCGGCCGCGGTCACGATGTGGCGGTTGGCCGGATAGGTCGGGTCGGGCATCAGCACCTGGGCGCCGGCGTCGACCAGGGCGGTGCAGGCCAACAGCAGCGCGCCCGAGGCGCCTGCGGTCACGATGATCCGGGCCGGATCCACGGCCACGCCGAAGCGCGTCCGGTAGAAGCCGGCGATCGCCTCGCGCAGGGGAGCGATGCCGACCGCCTCGGTATATTGGGTCCGGCCTTCGCGCGCCGTGCGTTCCAGCGCCTCGACCACGGCCGGGATGGCGGTGAAGTCGGGCTCGCCTATGCTCATCTGCACGATGTCGCGGCCCTCGGCCTGCAGGGCCGCCGCCTGCTTGACGACCTCCATGGCGTAGAAGGGGGCGATGCGGGCGATGCGGGGAGAGAGGCGAAGCATGGTGGTCGGACGGGAAACGATCGAAAGGACGCCGCCGCGGGCGCGGCGCGATGGAAGCTCCAAACCATTCATGATACGCCGCGCCGCGGCCGGCGCGGATGGCCGCTCGGCCGCCCGCGCCGTTACAATGACCGGCATGGCACCGCTCGTCCCGTTACGTCACCTCCCTGGCCGGACCTTTCCGCCTCCCGGGCCCGAAGGCCGGTACGGCCTTCTTCCCGGCACGGAGCCCTTGCCATGAAACCCGGCCGCCGCGCGTTCTTCCTGCCCCGCATGCTTTCCGATTCGCCCTGGCCGGCCTTCTGCCAGCGCCTGGCGCGCATGGCCCGCGGCCAGGTCAGCGACGAGACGCCGCAGGCCGGTGCCCCCGGGCGGGCGCGCCTGGTGGTGGCCCGGGAAGAGGACGTCTATCACGCCGCCGCGCTGTGCCGCGAATTCGGCGTGCTGCTGGTGCAGCCCGGCGCGCGGGAGGCCGCCTTGCCCGCGGAGCGCGGCTGGCTGCGGCTGGATACTTCGCAACTGGCGGCGATCGAAGCCTTCGACGAGCGCTCGGGTACCATCGTGGTGCAGGCCGGCTGTCCCATGGGCGCGCTGCGCGAGCGGCTGGCGGGAACGCCATGGCGCTGGCACGCGGGCGCCGATCTCGAACCGGTCGGGGCCTGGCTGCTGCGAACCCGCGGCTGGCTGCCGGGCCGCTGCCGGGATTCCGGCCTGGAGGCCGCCCAGGTATTGCTGGCCGATGGCGCATTCGAACAATTGGGCCCTTTCGGGGCCGAATCGACCCAGCCGCTTCGCTCCACGTCGGCCAGCCGTCTCGTGTCCGACCTGTTCCAGCTGGCTTCCGACTCCGCCGTGGCGGCGATGCTGGAGCTGCCGGTCTGGCCGGCCGGCTACCGAATCGATGCCCTCGTGCCGCGTGCCGCCACGGGCGGCGAGCCGGTGCCCAACCCCGCGCACTTCCTGCTGGGCAGCGAAGGCACCCTGGCCTGGGCGGGGCGGTTCCGGCTGCGTCTGCGCGATGCCGGGGAAGCGCCCCCGGTGCTGTCCGTCCAGGAGCGCGAAGACCGCGCTTCGGGCCGGGAAACCCCGGCCGACCGGCTCGATGCCATGGTCAAGGCCACGTTCGACGCGGGCGGTGTTTTCCCGTCGTCGGTTGTCTAACCCGTGCCGGGAGCGGATAATCCGCACCTCGCATAACTTCGTGTGACCGCCCTGCGGGCGTTATTTTTCATGGCTCAACCCCTCGACCCCAACCTGCGCAAGGCCGCTCTCGAATATCACGAGTACGGCCGTCCGGGCAAGATTTCCATTGCCCCGACCAAGCAACTCGTCAACCAGCGCGACCTGGCGCTGGCCTATTCTCCGGGGGTAGCGGCGGCGTGCGAAGCCATCGTCGACGACCCCGCGGCCGCGTTCCGCTACACCGCGCGCGGCAACCTGGTGGGGGTGATCTCCAACGGCACGGCGGTGCTGGGCCTGGGAGCGATCGGAGCGCTGGCGTCCAAGCCGGTCATGGAAGGCAAGGCGGTCCTGTTCAAGAAATTCGCCGGCATCGACGTGTTCGACATCGAGGTCAACGAGACCGACCCCGACAAGCTGGTCGACATCATCGCGGCGCTCGAGCCGACGTTCGGCGGCATCAACCTGGAAGACATCAAGGCGCCGGAGTGCTTCGCGGTCGAACGCAAGGCCCGTCAGCGCATGAACATCCCCGTGTTCCACGACGACCAGCACGGCACGGCCATCACCGTGGCGGCCGCCGTGCTGAACGGCCTGGCCGTGGTCGGCAAGAAGATCGACGAGGTCAAGCTGGTTGCGTCGGGCGCGGGCGCCGCGGCGCTGGCCTGCCTGAACCTGCTGGTGGACCTCGGCCTGCCGCTGGCCAATGTCTGGGTAACCGACATCGAGGGCGTGGTCTGGAAGGGACGCACCACGCTGATGGACCCCGACAAGGAGCGTTTCTCGCAGGATACCGACAAGCGCACGCTGGGCGAGGTGATCGAGGGCGCCGACGTGTTCCTGGGCCTGTCCGCCGGCGGCGTGCTCAAGCCCGAGATGGTGGCGGCCATGGCCAAGCGGCCGCTGATCCTGGCGCTGGCCAACCCCACGCCGGAGATCCTGCCCGAGGTCGTGAAGTCGGTGCGCGACGACGCCGTCATCGCCACCGGCCGTTCGGACTATCCGAACCAGGTCAACAACGTGCTGTGTTTCCCCTACATCTTCCGGGGCGCCCTGGACGTGGGCGCGACCACCATTACGCGCGAGATGGAAATCGCCACCGTGCATGCGATCGCCGAACTGGCGCGCCAGGAACAGAGCGAGATCGTCGCCGCGGCCTATGACGTGTCCGATCTCGCGTTCGGCCCGGAATACCTGATTCCCAAGCCTTTCGATCCGCGCCTGATCGTGCGCATTGCGCCCGCCGTGGCGCGCGCCGCCATGGACTCCGGCGTCGCCACGCGGCCGATCGCCGACATGGATGCCTACGTCGAGCAACTGCAGCAGTTCGTCTATCACTCCGGCGCCTTCATGCGTCCGCTGTACGGCGCGGCGCGCCGCACGGTGCGCGAGGGCGGCAAGGCCCGCATCGTCTACACCGAGGGCGAGGACGAGCGCGTGCTGCGCGCGGTGCAGGCGGTGGTGGACGACGGCCTGGCCCGTCCCATACTGGTCGGCCGTCCGGCGGTGCTGGCCAAGCGCATCGAGAAGCTGGGCCTGCGGATGCGCCTGGGCCAGGACGTCGAGGTCACCAACACCGAGTTCGACGAGCGCCACCGCAACTATTCCCAGACCTACTGGGAAATGACCAAGCGCAAGGGCATCACCAAGGAATACGCGAAGATCGAGATGCGCCGGCGCCTGACGCTGATCGGCGCGATGATGGTCCACCAGGGCGACGCCGACGGCATGATCTGCGGCACGGTCGGTCCCTACGGCAATCACCTGCAGTTCGTCGACGAGGTCATCGGCCGCAACCCCAGCGCCAAGGTCTACGCCGCGATGAACTTCCTCGTGCTGCCGCAGCGCACGGTGGTGCTGGTCGATACGCACGTGAACGAGAATCCCGATGCCGACCAGCTGGCCGAGATCACCATCATGGCGGCCGAGGAAATGAAGCGCCTGGGCGTCGAGCCCAAGGCCGCGCTGCTGTCGCACTCGAACTTCGGCTCCAGCGATTCGCCGTCGGCGGTCAAGATGCGCCAGGCGCTGGCGCTGATCCAGGAGCGCGCGCCGTGGCTGGAAGTGGACGGCGAGATGCACGGCGACTGCGCCATCGACGAGGCGATCCGCAACCGCATCATGCCGGACAGCGCGCTCAAGGGCGAAGCCAACCTGCTGGTGTGCCCCACCATCGAGTCGGCCAACATTGCCTACAACCTGCTGAAGACGGCGGCCGGCAACAACGTGGCCATCGGTCCCATCCTGCTCGGCTGCAAGGCCCCGGTCAACATCCTGACCGCCAGTTCGACGGTGCGCCGCATCATCAACATGACCGCGCTGACGGTCATGGATGCCAACGCCTCGCGCCTGGATGGCAGCGGCGGACGTTGATCCCGCAGCGGGGGCCGCGCGCGCGGCTCCCACCGTGCCGGTGCTGCGGCCCGCATGCACCGGCCTCGTGCTTGCCGGCGGCGGCGCCCGGGCGGCCTACCAGGTAGGTGTGCTCAAGGCCATCGTCCGCATCCTGGGCGAGCGTCCCGGCGGCCTGCACGCCAATCCCTTCCATGTCCTGTGCGGCACGTCGGCCGGTGCCATCAACGCCGCCGTGCTGGCCTGCGGCGCCCATCACCTGCAGCGGACGATCGAGCACATGCTGGACGTCTGGGAGAATTTCCACGCCGACCAGGTCTACCGGACCGATGCGCTGCGCACCGTGCGCGGCGGGGGAAGCTGGCTGTCCATGCTTTCGTTCGCGCTGATGATGGCCCGCGTGGGCCGCAGCCAGCAGCCCGCGCTGTTGGACAACCAGCCGCTGGGCGAACTGCTGCGCGGCGTGCTGGACTTCGGGCGGCTGGACGCCAACCTGGCCGACGGCGTGGTCCAGGCGCTGGCCATCGCCGCTACCGGCTATACCTCGGGCCAGCACATCACCTTCTACCAGTCTGCCTACGAGATCGAGCCGTGGCGCCGTTCCCTGCGCGTGGCGGTGCGGGCCGAAATCGGCGTCGAGCATCTGCTGGCGTCCAGCGCGATCCCGTTCGTGTTTCCTGCCCGCCGGCTGCTGGTGCATGGAGAGCCCGAGTGGTGCGGCGATGGTTCCATGCGGCAGCTTGCTCCCATCAGCCCCGCGATCCACCTGGGCGCCGGCCGCGTGCTGATCATCAGCGGCGGCCATTCCGAGGCGGATCCCCGGCGCAGGGCGGGGGCGGCCACCTACCCGACGCTGGCGCAGATCGGCGGCCACGCTTTGTCCAACATCTTCCTGGACAGCCTGGACGCCGACATCGAACGCATCCAGCGCATCAACCAGACCCTGTTGCGGCTGCCGGCCGGGGAGCGCTGGAGCGGCGCGCTGCGTCCCATACGCGTGCTATCGATATCTCCCAGCCAGCGCCTGGACGAGATCGCCGGCCGCCACCTGGACAGCCTGCCTGCGGCGATGCGCACGCTGCTGCGCGGCATGGGCGTCTCGTCCGGCCCCGATACCCTGACGGGCGCTTCCCTGGCGTCCTACCTGCTGTTCGAGCCCGGCTACACGCGTGAGTTGATCGCCCTGGGGTTTGGCGATACGCTCATCCGCAGCGACGAGGTGCTGGCATTCTTCCGTACCGACGAGGAATAGCGATGTCTTGGACACTAGGCCGTTTCCTGCGCGGATTCACGATCGTGCTGTTGTGGCTGGCGCTGGGGGCTGGCGCATGGGCCCGAGGCCCCGTGCCCGGCACGATCGACGCGCGCGACCTGCCGCCGGAGGCGCGCCAGGTGCTGGCGCAGATCCGGCAGGGCGGGCCGTTCCGCCACGCCCGCGACGGCGTGACGTTTTATAACCGCGAACGCCTTTTGCCCGTGCGGGCGCGTGGGTACTATACCGAGTACACCGTCCCCACGCCCGGTGCGCGCAACCGCGGCGCGCGGCGCATCGTCGCCGGCAAGGGCGACACGGGCGATCCCGCCACCAGCGGAGAGTACTGGTATACCGCCGATCACTACGCGTCGTTTCGGCGCATCCAGGAGTGATCCATGTCCTCGAATGCGAGAAACCTGAACGAATGCCTCAAGTCCGGCGGTGCGCTGGCCGGTCCGGACCTCGACGTGAAGGCCTTGCTCCAGGCCGCGCGGCACTTGAAGCTGGCCGTCTACGAGGTCGATTGTTCGCGGGCCAAGAGCAAGTCCGCCGTGCTGCGGGCAATCGCCAACGCGGTCGATTTCCCCGAGCATTTCGGCGGCAATCTCGATGCCTTGTACGACTGCCTGTGCGACACGGTGCTCGATCAGCCGGCCGGCATGGTGCTGGCGCTGCGCCAGCTGCACCAGGACGATCCCGGCCTGTCCGAGCACGCGGCGGCCATCGCCCAGGTAGGCGAGGACGTGGTCGAGTTCGCGCGCGAGAACGGCAAGGCCTTCACCTTCGTCCTGGACAAGGCCGACGGGGCGGTTGCGCCGGCCTAGGCTGGGCGGCGCGGCTGTCCGCCGGACTTGCCCATGCGGGGTGGCGCCATTCGTTTGTCCATGACGAGGTAAGGAGGATCCATGAAACGCCACATTGCGGCAATGCTGTTCCTGGGAACGTCCACGCTCTGCGCGCCGGCCCTGGCCGACCTTTCCATTCCGATGACCACCGTGGACGCCCAGGGCAAGGGGCAGGACATCGGCAAGGTCACGGTCAAGGAAACGCCCTACGGCCTGGTGTTCACGCCGGCGCTGACCGGTCTCGCGCCGGGCCTGCACGGCTTCCACGTCCACCAGAATCCCAGTTGCGACCCCGGCCAGCAGGACGGCAAGCCGGTGGCCGCGCTGGCGGCGGGCGGCCACTACGATCCGAAGAAAACCGGCAAGCACGGCGAACCCTGGGACGATGGCGGCCACCTGGGCGACCTGCCGGCGCTGTACGTGGATGCCAACGGCAAGGCGGACTATCCGGTGCTGGCACCCAAGCTGAAGAAGCTGTCGGAGGTGCAGGGCCACGCGTTGATGGTGCACCAGGGCGGCGACAACCATGCGGACCACCCCATGCCGCTGGGCGGCGGCGGTACCCGCATGGCTTGCGGCGTGATCTGACGGGGCTCGCCCCCGTCAGATCCAGTCCAGCTTGGCGGACAGGGCCGAGATCAGCGCGGTGCCGGCTGTCTCGGTGCGCAGGATGCGGTCGCCGAAGCGGACGGCGCGCACGCCGTGGCGGGTGGCCAGCGCGTATTCCTCGGGCGACCAGCCGCCTTCCGGGCCGACCAGCAGTTCCAGGTCGGCCGGGGGGGAGGGCAGGCCGCCCAGCCATTCGGTGAGCCGGACTTCTGCGTCGGGGTCGCAGAACACCCGCCGGGTGCCGTCGGGCGCGGGGCGCGAGAGCCATTGCTCGGGCGTCAGCGGCGCGGCCACGGTGGGGACGCGGTTGCGGCCGCACTGCTCGCAGGCGGCAATCGCCACCCGCTGCCAGTGCTGCACCCGCTTCTCCAGGCGTTCGCCGGACAGCTTGAGGATGCTGCGGGCGGCCGCCAGGGGCTGGATGGCATGCGCGCCGACTTCCACCGCCTTTTCCACCACCCAGTCCATCTTGTCGCCCGACGGGATGGCCTGCGCCAGCACGATGCGGCCCGGCAGCTCGGCCTCGCGCGGATCGTGCTGGCCCAATTGGGCCATCGCCGTCCGGCCGTCCACTTCCAGCCGGGCGGGGTACTGGCCGCCCCGGCCGTCGAACAGGACGATCTCGTCGCCGTCGCGCAGGCGTAGCACGCGCAGGGCATGGTGGGCGATGGGCACGGGCAGGGCGAGCCGGGCGCCGGCTTGCAGGGGAAGATCGACGTGGAAGCGGGACAAGGGCATGGATGGGAGAGCGATGTAACTTTTGACAAGCATCCTGGCCCCCGAAAGGGCGGGGGACTTGTACGAATGTTAAACTCGAAAGCTTTGTAGCAGCGGGTTTTCCCGCCGGAACGAGTGTCTTCATGAGCAATCAAGCCGCCTCTCAACTCAATATGGCGGATGCCATCCGTGCGCTGTCCATGGATGCCGTCCAGAAGGCCAACTCCGGCCACCCCGGGGCGCCGATGGGCATGGCGGAAATCGCCCTCGCGCTCTGGCATGGACACCTGCGCCACAATCCGGCCAATCCCGCCTGGGCCGACCGCGATCGCTTCGTGCTGTCCAACGGCCACGGCTCGATGCTGATCTATTCGCTGCTGCACCTCACGGGCTACGACCTGCCCATCGAGGAACTGCGCAATTTCCGCCAGATGCATTCGAAGACCCCGGGCCACCCCGAGGTCGGCATCACCCCGGGAGTCGAGACCACCACCGGTCCGCTGGGGCAGGGCATCTCCAACGCCGTGGGCATGGCGCTGGCCGAAGCGCTGCTGGCGGCCGAGTTCAACCGTCCGGGCCTGCCCATCGTCGACCACTTCACCTATGCCTTCGTCGGTGACGGCTGCCTGATGGAAGGCATCTCGCACGAAGTCGCCTCGCTGGCCGGCACGCTCAAGCTGTCCAAGCTGGTCGTGCTGTACGACTCGAACGGCATCTCCATCGATGGCGAGATCAAGTACTGGTTCGCCGACGATACCGCCAAGCGTTTCGAGGCCTATGGCTGGAACGTGATCCGCAACGTCGACGGCCACGATGCCAAGGCCGTCGAGGCCGCCATCGCCCAGGCCAAGGCCCAGGCCGGCAAGCACGGCGGCCCGACGCTGATCGAGTGCCGCACCGTCATCGGCAAGGGCGCGCCCACCATGGCCGGTACCGACAAGGTCCACGGCGCGCCGCTGGGCGACAAGGAAATCGCCGCCACCCGCGAAGCCATCGGCTGGCCCTACGCGCCCTTCGAGATCCCGGCCGAGGTCTATGCGTTCTGGGACGGCAAGGCCAAGGGCGCGCAGGCCGAAGGTGCCTGGAACGAGCTGTTCGCCAAATACGCCGCCCAGTTCCCCGGGCAGGCCGCCGAGTTCGAGCGCCGCATGCGCGGCGACCTGCCGGCCGAGTTCGCCGAGCAATTCGCCCGGTTCCTGGCCGAGACCAACCAGAAGCAGGAAACCGTCGCCACCCGCAAGGCATCGCAGTTCGCCATCACGGCGCTGGCCGGCATGCTGCCCGAGCTGCTGGGCGGCTCGGCCGACCTGACCGGTTCCAACTACACCGACTGGAAGGGCGTGGCGCCGGTGCGCGCCGGCAAGGACGGCATCGAGTTCGGCCGCCACATCAACTACGGCGTGCGCGAGTTCGGCATGGCCGCCATCATGAACGGCATCGCGCTGCACGGCGGCTACCTGCCGTTCGGCGGCACCTTCCTGACCTTCTCCGACTATTCCCGCAATGCCCTGCGCATGGCGGCGCTGATGAAACAGCGCGTGGTGCACGTGTTCACGCACGACTCCATCGGCCTGGGCGAGGACGGCCCCACCCACCAGTCCATCGAGCATGCGGCCAGCCTGCGCCTGATTCCCAACCTGGCGGTCTGGCGTCCCTGCGACACCACCGAGACCGCGGTGGCCTGGGGCGCGGCGGTCGAGCGGCCGGCCAGCATCGGCATGGACGTGCATGCGGGTGGTCCGACGGCGCTGCTGCTGTCCCGCCAGAACCTGCCTTTCGTCGAGCGCGACCAGGCCACCATCGCCAACATCTCGCGCGGCGGCTACGTGCTGCGCGACGCGCTCAACCCGCGCGCCGTGATCATCGCCACCGGCTCGGAAGTCGCGCTGGCGCTGGCCGCGCAAGAGGCGCTGGCCAAGGACGAGATCTTCGTGCGCGTGGTGTCCATGCCGTGCACGCAGGTCTTCGACAGGCAGGACGAGGCCTGGCGCCAGCACGTGCTGCCGCGCAGCCTGCCGCGCGTGGCGGTCGAGGCCGGAGTCACCGACTACTGGCGCAAGTATGTGGGACTGGACGGCGAGGTCGTGGGGATCGACACCTACGGCGAATCCGCGCCGGCCGGCGTATTGTTCAAGCATTTCGGATTCACCACCGAACGGGTCGTCGAAGCCGTCCGGAAACTGGTGGGCTGAGCGGGGCCGCCGTCCACCAGCGTCATAGATTCTTCTCATCAAAGCAAAGGAAACACCATGACTATCCGTGTCGCGATCAATGGCTATGGCCGCATCGGCCGCAACGTCCTGCGTGCCCACTATGAAGGTGGCAAGAAGCACGACATCGAAATCGTCGCCATCAACGACCTGGGCGATCCCAAGACCAACGCGCACCTGACCCGTTACGACACTGCCCACGGCAAGTTCCCCGGCACCGTCACGGTCGAGGGCGAGTACATGGTCGTCAACGGCGACAAGATCCGCGTGCTGGCCAACCGCAACCCGGCCGAGCTGCCCTGGGGCGAACTGGGCGTGGACGTGGTGCTGGAATGCACCGGCTTCTTCACCAGCAAGGAAAAGGCCGGCGCCCACCTGAAGGGCGGCGCCAAGAAGGTCGTCATCTCCGCCCCCGGCGGCAAGGACGTCGACGCCACCATCGTCTACGGCGTGAACCAGGACGTGCTGAAGGCCGAGCACACCGTCATCTCGAACGCCTCGTGCACCACCAACTGCCTGGCCCCGCTGGTCAAGCCGCTGCACGACAAGCTGGGCATCGTCTCGGGCCTGATGACCACCGTCCACGCCTACACCAACGACCAGGTGCTGACCGACGTCTACCACGAGGACCTGCGCCGCGCCCGCTCGGCCACCCAGAACATGATCCCGACCAAGACCGGCGCCGCCGCCGCGGTCGGCCTGGTGATGCCCGAGCTCAACGGCAAGCTGGACGGCTACGCCATCCGCGTCCCGACCATCAACGTGTCGGTGGTCGATCTGACTTTCATCGCCAAGCGCGACACCACCGTCGAGGAAGTCAACGCCATCCTGAAGGAAGCCTCGGAAGGCTCGCTCAAGGGCATCCTGAACTACTCGACCGAGCCGCTGGTGTCGTCCGACTTCAACCACGACCCGGCCTCCAGCACCTTCGACGCCACGCTGACCAAGGTCAACGGCAACCTGGTGAAGGTCTCGTCGTGGTACGACAACGAGTGGGGCTTCAGCAACCGCATGCTGGACACCACCGTGGCGCTGATGTCGGCGAAGTAAGTCCATGAGCAAGGTCATCACGCTGGCCGATCTGGCGGCCAAGGGAAAACTGGACGGCAAGCGGGTGTTCATCCGCGCCGATCTGAACGTGCCCCAGGACGACCAGGGCAACATCACCGAGGACACGCGCATCCGCGCGTCGGTGCCGGGCATCCGCCTGGCGCTGGACGCCGGCGCGGCGGTCATGGTGACGTCGCACCTGGGCCGTCCCACCGAAGGCACCCTGACCCCCGCCGATTCGCTGGCGGTGGTGGCCAAGCGCCTGTCCGAGCTGCTGGGCAAGCCCGTGCGGCTCGTGGCCGACTGGGTCGACGGCGTGTCCGTCGCGCCCGGTGAAGTCGTGCTGCTCGAGAACTGCCGCGTCAACAAGGGCGAGAAAAAAGACGACGAGGCGCTGGCGCGCAAGATGGCCGCGCTGTGCGACGTCTACGCCAACGACGCCTTCGGCACCGCGCACCGCGCGGAAGCCACCACGCACGGCATCGCCCGCTACGCCCCCGTGGCCTGCGCCGGCCCGCTGCTGGCGGCCGAGCTGGACGCCCTGGGCCGCGCGCTGAGCGCGCCCAAGCGGCCGCTGGTGGCCATCGTGGCCGGTTCCAAGGTCTCGACCAAGCTGACCATCCTCAAGAGCCTGGCCGACAAGGTCGACCAGCTCATCGTGGGGGGCGGCATCGCCAACACCTTCATGCTGGCCAAGGGCCTGCCCATCGGCAAGTCGCTGGCCGAGCCGGATCTGGTGAATGAGGCCAGGGCCATCATCGAGATCATGGAGAAGCGCGGCGCCGCCGTGCCCATCCCGACCGACGTGGTGTGCGCCAAGACCTTCGCCGCCGATGCGCCGGCCCAGACCAAGTCCGCCGATGCCGTCGCGGCCGACGACCTGATCCTGGACATCGGTCCCGTCACGTCCGAACGCCTGGCGCAGTTGCTCAAGGCCGCCGGCACCATCGTCTGGAACGGCCCGGTGGGGGTGTTCGAGTTCGACGCCTTCTCGCATGGCACCGAAACGCTGGCCCGCGCCATCGCGGCCTCGCCGGCGTTCTCGATCGCCGGCGGGGGCGACACGCTGGCCGCGATCGCCAAGTACGGCATCGCGGACCAGGTTGGCTACATCTCGACCGGTGGCGGTGCCTTCCTCGAGTTCCTGGAAGGCAAGTCGCTGCCTGCGGTCGCCATCTTGGAGGAGCGCGCCGCTCAAGGCGCCTGACCCTGTGGACGCACCTTCCGCTCGTGCCACGAAGATCGTGGCTACACTCGGGCCGGCTTCCAGCTCGGCCGACACGCTGGCGCGGATGATCCGTGCCGGCGTCGATGTAGTACGGCTCAATTTCTCGCATGGCACCGCGGAAGACCACGCGGCGCGCGCCGGCCTGGTGCGCGCCGCCGCGCTGGCCTGTGATCGCGAGGTCGCGATCATGGCCGACCTGCAGGGGCCCAAGATACGCGTCGGCAAGTTCGCCGACGGCAAGGTCCAGCTCGAGCCGGGCCAGCCATTCATCCTCGATGCCGCCTGCGAACTGGGCGACCAGGGCAAGGTGGGCCTGGACTATCCCGACCTGCCGCGCGACGTGCGGTCGGGCGACATCCTGCTCCTGAACGACGGCCTGATCCGCCTGCTGGTGATCCGCGTCGCAGGCACCGAGATCCACACCGAGGTGCTGGTCGGGGGCGAGCTCTCGAACAACAAGGGCATCAACCGCCAGGGCGGGGGCCTGACCGCGCCGGCGCTGACCGGCAAGGACATGGAAGACCTCCGGTCCGCGGTGCAGATGGGCGTGGACTACATCGCCATCAGCTTCCCCAAGAACCGCACCGACATGGAGATGGCACGCCAGCTGGTGGCCATCGCCGGCGCCCCCACCGGCGCGCGGCCCCAGCTCATCGCCAAGATCGAGCGGGCCGAGGCCATCGCCGTGCTCGAGGAAATCATCGACGCCTCGGACGGCATCATGGTGGCGCGCGGCGACCTGGCGGTGGAGGTCGGCGCGGCCGCCGTGCCCGCGCTGCAGAAACGCATGATCCGGATGGCGCGTTCGCGTAACCGTACCGTCATCACGGCCACGCAGATGATGGAATCCATGATCGTCAACGCCATGCCCACGCGCGCCGAAGTGTCGGACGTGGCCAACGCGGTGCTCGACGGTACCGATGCGGTGATGCTGTCGGCCGAGACCGCGGTCGGGCGCTACCCGGTCGAGACCATCGAAGCCATGGCCTCCATCTGCCTGGAAGCCGAGAAGTCCCAGCATTTCGAGCTGGACAAGGATTTCCTGGACCAGACCTTCCATCGCGTGGACCAGTCCATCGCCTACGCCGCACTGTTCACCGCGCATCACATGCGCTGCAAGGCGATCTGCGCGTTGACGCATTCGGGTGCGACCACCTTGTGGATGAGCCGGCACGATAGTGCAACACCCATTTACGCATTGACCCCGCGCGTGGCGACGCAGCGTAAAGTAGCGCTGTACCGCAACGTGCGGACGTTGCAGCTGGAAGAATCCGGCGATCGCGACGCATCGCTGCTGGCGGCCGAGAAACTGCTGGTGGAAAAGGGCGTGGCGGGGCCGGGAGACCTGGTCGTCTTCACCGTGGGCGAACCGATGGGTTCGCCGGGCGGAACCAATACTCTAAAAATCGTGCGCGTCGGCCAACACGGTTGAGCGCGGCATTACAACTTTCAATCAGGAGTTCACAATGGCACTCGTTTCCATGCGTCAACTGCTCGACCATGCGGCAGAAAACGGCTACGGCATCCCGGCGTTCAACGTCAACAACCTGGAGCAGGTCCAGGCCATCATGGAAGCCGCCGACGAGACCAACAGCCCGGTCATCATGCAGGCCTCGGCCGGCGCCCGCAAGTATGCCGGCGAAGGCTTCCTGAAGGCCCTGATCGCCGCGGCGGTCGAGTCCTATCCCCACATTCCCGTCGTCATGCACCAGGACCACGGCCAGTCGCCCGACGTCTGCAAGGGCGCCATCGCGATGGGCTTCTCCAGCGTGATGATGGACGGCTCGCTGATGGCCGACGGCAAGACCATCGCCGATTACGACTACAACGTCGACGTCACCACCCAGGTCGTGAAGATGGCCCACGTGCAGGGCATCTCGGTCGAAGGCGAACTGGGCTGCCTGGGCTCGCTCGAAACCATGAAGGGCGACAAGGAAGACGGTCATGGCGCCGAAGGCACGATGACCCGCGAACAACTGCTGACCGACCCCGAGCAGGCCGCCGACTTCGCCAAGCGCACCCAGATCGACGCGCTGGCCATCGCCATCGGCACCAGCCATGGCGCCTACAAGTTCTCGCGCAAGCCCAGCGGCGATATCCTCGCCATCGAACGCATCAAGGAAATCCACCGCCGCCTGCCGACCACCCACCTGGTGATGCACGGCAGCTCCAGCGTGCCGCAGGACCTGCTGGCCGAGATCCGCGAATTCGGCGGCGACATGAAGGAAACCTACGGCGTGCCGGTCGAGGAAATCCAGGAAGCCATCAAGCACGGCGTGCGCAAGATCAACATCGACACCGACATCCGCCTGGCGATGACCGGCGCGATCCGCCGCTTCCTGGCCGAAAACCCCTCGAAGTTCGACCCGCGCGAGTACCTCAAGCCCGCGCGCGCCGCCGCCAAGAAGATCTGCGTCGAGCGCTACACCCAGTTCGGTACCGCCGGCAACGCCAGCAAGATCAAGGCGATTCCGCTGTCGCAGATCGCCGCCGACTACGCCTCCGGCAAGCTGGCCCAGATCGTCAAGTAAGCCCTCAACCGTCGAAGCAGGCCGCATCATGTCCGCACCGCTCTACCAGTCCACCATCCGTTCCCTGCCGCTGCTGGCGCGAGGCAAAGTGCGCGACATGTATGCCGTCGGCGACGACAAGCTCCTGATCGTCACCACCGACCGCCTGTCCGCCTTCGACGTCATCCTGGACGATCCGATCCCGGGCAAGGGCGAGGTGCTGAACTCGCTCACCAACTTCTGGCTGGGCCGGCTCGGCAACATCATCCCCAACCACCTGACCGGCGTCGAGCCCGAGAGCGTCGTCGCCGCCGACGAACGCGACCAGGTCGCGGGCCGGGCGGTGGTGGTCAAGCGGCTCAAGCCGGTGCTGGTGGAAGCGGTGGTGCGCGGCTACCTGATCGGCTCGGGCTGGAAGGACTACCACGACACCGGCGGCGTGTGCGGCATCAAGCTGCCGGAAGGCCTGGTGCAGGCGCAGAAGCTGCCCGCGCCCATCTTCACGCCGGCGGCCAAGGCGGAACTGGGCTCGCACGACGAGAACGTCAGCTTCGAGCACGTGGTCAGGGAAGTCGGCCCGCAACTGGCCGAGCAGATCCGCGAAGTCTCGCTGCGCATCTACCAGTTGGCGTCCGAATATGCCGCCCAGCGCGGCATCATCATCGCCGATACCAAGTTCGAATACGGCCTGGACGAGAACGGCGTGCTGCATTTGATGGACGAGGTGCTGACGCCCGATTCGTCGCGCTTCTGGCCGGCCGATTCCTACGTGCCGGGCAGCAGCCCGCCGTCGTTCGACAAGCAGTTCGTGCGCGACTGGCTGGAAACCCAGCCCTGGGACAAGACCGCTCCCGCGCCGAGGCTGCCGCAGAACGTGCTGGAGCGCACGTCGGACAAGTACCGCGAGGCGCGGGTCCGGCTGGTCGGGGTTTGATCGCGCGCTTGTGCCAGGCAGGATGACGGCGGGCAGGATGGAAACATCCTGCCCGTTGTTTTTCAGCGCGACCGTATGGCATAGAATATTTCCATGACCGCCGCTCTTGCCTTCGACACCTTGCAATATTCCAAACGCCTGCAGCAGGCAGGCGTGGCTGCGCCTGTGGCCGATGCGCAGGCCGAGGCCCTGGCGCAGGTGCTGACAACCGGCATGGATGCCTTGGCTACGCGAGCCGATCTTGAAAAGGTTACGCTGGCTACGCGGGCCGATCTTGAAAAGGTCACTCTCGCTACGCGAGCCGATCTCGAACGGGTCTCTCTGGCAGCGCGTACCGATCTCGAGCGGGTGGAAACCAGCCTCAAAGGAGATATCCACGCGCTGGAAAACCGGTTGATCAGCACCGAGGGTCAGCTGAGATCGGAATTTCGCTCGGAATTGCGCCTGCTGGAACAGCGCATGACCATCAAGCTCGGTTCCATGCTGGTCGTGGCCGTGGGCGTCATGGCGGTGCTCGACAAGCTGCTCTGAATCAGATCAGCGCGATCTCCAGCCTGACCGCATCCCCCCGGTATATCCCTTCCCCCACGTAGATCAGCTTGCCCGACGTGTCGATGGCGCGCCGCACGACGTGCGCCACCGGCGCGTTCAGCGGCAGTTCCAGCAGCGCGGCCATCTCGCGGTCGGCGCTGCCCAGGGTCATGACCTGGTTGGCCCGCGCGATGCGCTTGCCGGCGATCTCGTGCAGGATGGGCAGGGTGGCCTCGTGCCGGAAGCGCTCAGGCGGTCCTTGCCTGAACAACTCGCTGTCCAGAATGAAGCGGGCCGCCAGGTAGGGGTGGCCGTCGCGCGCGTGCAGCCGGCGCATCATCGTGTAATGCTCGGCCGGTTCGCCTTCGCCCGCCGCGAAGGCGGGCAGTTCGTCCAGCTCGCGCTGTTCCAGGACCTCGATGTCCGCACCCTCGTGGGCCGAGATCAGCGAGGCCCAGTCGATGGCCAGCCGGTGCGCGCTGCGCTCCTTGGGCGTCCGGCGAACGAAGCTGCCCTTCGCGCGGAAGCGCTCGATCAGCCCTTCGTCCTCCAGCACGCCCAGCGCCTCGCGTATGGTGCCGCGCGCCACTTCGAAGTCCACGGCCAGGTCCGCCACGTTCGGGATGCGGCCGCCCACCGGCCAGTCGCCGGTAATGATCTTGTTGCGGAACAGCGATGCCAGTTGCAGATAGCGCGCCATCCGGTCGAGCGTGGTGTCGGTGAATGAGGACATGGGTCGGAAGCCTGGTTCGGGAGCTGCGGTCGGCGCCGGGGCGCCGACCGCGATTATTCCATCCCCGCCATTATCCTGCGGACCGTCCATCATTCGGGCCGGATATTCAGTTCGCGCGCGAGCCGGCCGAAGGCCGCGATGTCGCGTTCCACCGTGGACCGCATCTCCTCCGGGGTGCCCTGGGCAGGCTGGAAGCCGCTGTCGGCCAGTTTTGCCCGGATGGCCGTATCGGCCAGCACCTGGCGGATGGTGCCCGAGAGGCGGTCGCGGATCGCGGCGGGCGTGCCGGCCGGCAGGGCGAAGCCGAAATAGGTGTTGGGGATGGTGTTCTCGTCGCCGCCGATCTCGCTCACGGCGGGCACGTCCGGCAGCAGCGGGAAGCGGCGGCCGCCGCCCACCAGCAGCGGCCGCACGCGGCCTTCGCGGATCGCGCCCAGGGCGGGTCCGATCGTGACCAGGGCCATGTCCACCTCGCCGGCCATGGCCGCGGTCAGCGCCGGGGCGCCGCCCTTGTAGGGCACGTGGGTCAGCTGTATGCCCAGCAGCGAGCACAGCGACTCGGTGCCCAGCTGGGTCATGCTGCCGTTGCCGAAGCTGGCATAGGTCAGGCGGCCGGGCTGCTTGCGGGCGGCGGCGACGAACTCCTGGATGGTCTTGGCGGGCTGCTTGGAGCCGGCCACCAGCACATAGGGGCCCCAGACCGCGATGCCTACGTAGGAAAAATCCTTCAACGGATCGTAGGGCAGCTTCTTGTACAGGCTGGGGTTGATGCCCAGCGCGCCGCGGTCGACGAACAGCAGGGTATAGCCGTCGGGCGCGGCCTTGGCCACGGCCTCGGTGCCGATCAGGCCGTTGGCGCCGGGCCGGTTGTCGACCACCACCGGCTGGCCCAGTCTTTCCGCCAATTGCTGGGCCACCAGCCGGGCGTTGGAGTCGGCCCCGGCGCCGGCGGGGAAGGGCACGATGACGCGGATGGCGCGGCTCGGGTAGGTGTCGCCCTGGCCGCGCGCGGCGCCGGCCGCGGCCAGGGCCAGGCCGGCGCCGGCGGAGATGAAGCCGCGGCGGGTGATGGAAGTGTCGCGATGGTCTGGCATGGGGTGTCTCCTTTTCTTTTGCAAACGGACGGCTCTAGGCGGTCGGTCCCCGGGCGGCGGCGATTTCCTGTTCCGACAGGCCGGCCTCGGCCAGGATCGCGGCGGTCTGTTCGCCCAGCGTGGGAGGAGGATGGCGGCTGGGCGGACGCTGGCCGTCGTAGCGGATGGGCCGGCTCAGCGCACGCACCGGGCCCATCTCCGGATGATGCAGCTCGTGGAAACTGCCGGCGGCCGCGAACTCGGGGTCGTCCAGGATGTCCGGCACGGTCAGGACCGGCGCGTGCGGGACGTCGGCGGCGCGCAGCGCGGCCAGCCAGTGCTCCCGCGGCCGCGTGCGGAAGCGCTCGCGCAGCAGGCCCGACAGCGCCTCGAAGTTGGCGATGCGCGCGCCGCGGGTGGCGAAGCGCGGATCGTCCCGCAGTTCGGGCATGTCCACCGCCCGCACCAGGCCTTCCCAGAATTTCGGCGGCGACGAGAGCTGCAGGCCGATACGCGCGCCATCGGCGCACTCGAATGCCAGGCTGTGCGAATAGGACGCGCGCGTGGTCGACTGCATGCGCGTGCCGTCGCGGGTATAGCTGGCGAAGAAGTCGGGCATGAAGGACATGGAGGCTTCGATCATGTTGACCTCCACCAGCCGGCCCCGCCCGCTGGCCTGGCGGGCGAACAGCGCGCCCAGGATGCCCTGGCACGCGTACATGCCCGCCAGCTGGTCCGAGATGGTGGGGCCGCGCACCTGCGGATCGGACGGATCCAGGAAGGTGTCCAGCATGCCGCTCAGGGCCTGCCCGATGGTATCGAAGGCCGGCTGGCCCTCGTGCCGGCTGCCGGGCAGGAAGCCGCCGATGGCGCAATAGACCAGCTGCGGCCGCCGGGCGCGCAGCGTTTCCCATCCCAGTCCCATCCGGTCCATGACGCCGGGGCGGAAGTTCTCGATCAGCACGTCCGCCGTGTCCACCAGCCGCAGCAGGGCGTCGCGCCCGGCCGCGCTGCCCAGGTCCAGCCTGACGCTGCGCTTGTTGCGGTTGAAGGCGACGAAGTTCGGACTGTACTGGCCGTCGCGGAAGGCGCGGAAGGGGTCGCCTTCCGGCCGCTCGACCTTGATCACGTCGGCGCCCAGGTCGGCCAGCATCAGGCCGGCGTAGGGGCCGGTGATGAAGTTGCCCAGCTCCAGCACCCGGATGCCTTGCAGCACGTCGCCGGAGGCGGGCGCGGACGCGGCGCTCATTGCGCGTCCCGCCGGTATTCGCCGTAGCCGGGGCGATAGGTCTTCTCGTCCAGGAACTGGGTCATCGCCTGTTCGCGCCCGCCCTCGGTATCCATGAAGCGCATCTCGCGTTCCTTGGCCAGCAGGTAGTCGGCGGCCTGGTCCACGCTCATGCCGCGCACCAGGCGCAGGCTTTCCTTGATGGTGCGCAGCGTCTGCGGATTCTTGCGCGCCAGCGTGGCGGCCAGTTCCTCGGTGCGCGCGCGCAGCCGCTCGAGCGGCACGGACTCGGTCACCAGCCGCATCTGCGCGGCCACCTTGCCATTGAAGGGATCGCCCGTCATCGCATAGTAGACCGCGTCGCGGTAGGCCAGGCCGTCGACGATGACCTTGCCGACCAGGCCGCCGGGCAGGATGCCCCAGTTCACCTCGGACAGGCCGAACTGCGCTTCGTCCGCCGCAATGGCGAAATCGCAGGCGAACAACTGCACGAAGGCGCCGCCGTAGCAGTGCCCGTTCACCATGGCGATGGTGGGCTTGGGAAAGCTGCTGAGCAGGGTCCAGCGCCATTCGTGGTTGGCCAGACGGGCCAGGTGGCGCTGCTTGGGCTTGTCGTCCAGCGCGCGGAAGAACAGGCCTATGTCCTGGCCGGCGCACCAGCTGTCGCCCGCGCCGGTCAGCACCAGCACGCGCACCGACGGCTCCTCGGCCAGCTCCTTGAGCACGTCCACCATCTCGAAGTGCAGGTCCGGGCTCATCGCGTTGCGCTTGTCGGGGCGGTTCAGCGTGACCCAGCCTATGCCGTTGGCGATCTCGACTTTGACGTTCTTCAACTGATCGAATTGCATGCTTGTCTCTTCCTGGTTCAAAGCGTGATGTAGACGTTCTTCAATTGCGTGTAGGACACCAGTTCCTCGAAGGATTCCTCGCGGTTGTTGCCCGACTGCTTGTAGCCGCCGAAGGGTGCGGGGAAGAAATGCTTGGCGGCGTTGTTGACCCAGACGTAGCCCGCCTCGAAGCGGCCGGCGGCGCGGTGGGCCGTGTCCAGGCGCGTGGTGTAGACGCCGGCGGCCAGTCCGTACTCCAGCGAGTTGACCTGTTCGAACATCTCGTCCTCGTCCGACCACTTGAGAATGGACAGCACCGGGCCGAAGATCTCTTCGCGCGCGATGCGCATGTCCATGGTCACGTCGGTGAACACGGTGGGTTCGATGAAGTGCCCGTTGGCCAGCTCGGCGCCGTCGGGATGCCTGCCGCCCGCGGCCAGCCGGGCGCCTTCCTGCCTGCCCAGCTCGATGTAGTGCATGATCTTGTCGTACTGCTCGCGCGAGACGATGGCGCCCATGGTCGTGGCCTTGTCGGTGGGCAGGCCGGGGCGGTAGGCGCGCACGCCTTCCAGCACGCCCTGGACCACCTGGTCGTACACCGACTCGTGCACGAACAGGCGCGTGGTCGAGCTGCACGCCTGGCCGCACCAGGTGAAGCACATGCCGGCCACGGCGCCCTTGATCGCCCGTTCCAGGTCCGCGTCGGGATAGACCACTAGCGCGTTCTTGCCGCCCAGTTCCAGGCTGACGTGCTTGAGGTGCTCGGCCGCGCCGCGCGCGATGGCCTTGCCGGTGGCGATGCTGCCGATCAGCGTGACCTTGGGCACCAGCGGGTGGTCCACCAGCGCCTGGCCGCACTCGGTCCCGCCCGACAGCACGTTGATGACCCCGGGCGGCGCGATGCCGTCTATCAGTTCCATCAGCCGGTAGGCCGACAGCGGCGCCTGCACCGGCGGTTTCATGATGACGGTATTGCCGGCCGCCACTGCCGCCGCCAGCCGGCTGGCCGTGAACATCATGGGGTGGTTGTAGGCGACGATGCGGGCGCAGACGCCGTAGGGCTCGCGCACCGTCATGTCGATGACGCCTTCGCCCATGGGAATGGTGGAGCCGCGCAGCTCATAGACCAGTCCCGCGAAATAGTCGATGAGCTGGGTGGCGATGTCGACGTCGTTCATCAGCGCGGACACGGGATTGCCGCAGTCGATGGCGTCGATCATGGCCAGTTCCTCGCGATGCTCGCGCATGACCTGGGCGATGCGGCGCAGCACCGTGGCGCGTTCGCCGGGCGAGGTGCGACGCCACGAGCGATAGGCCTCGTGGGCGGCGCGCACGGCGGCGTCGACGTCGGCGCGGCTGGCCACCGCGCAGGGGCCCAGGTTCTCGCCGGTGGACGGGCTGAAGGAGTCGGCATAGCCGCCTTCCGGGCGATGCCAGGCGCCGCCGTAATACAGGTCGCGGTGCCGGGGCAGCAGTTTTTCGATGGACATGGTCTTCCTCCTGGTTCGGTGTCGTCGTGTCGTATCGGGCCGGCGGCCGGTTCAGCCGGCGGGCAGGAAGGCGCGCAGCACGCGCGCCAGGTCCCCGGGGTTGTCGCCGGCCAGGTCGTGGCTGCCGTCTATTTCTTCCGCGCGGCAACGCGGGTTGGCCAGCCGCAGCTTGTCCAGCGTGGGCGCCTCGAACATGTCGGACCGGCTGCCGCGCACGAACAGTGCCGGTATCCGCAGTTCCCTGACCATGGCCCACAGGTCCGGTCCCGGCGCGGCGGGCTTGCCCTGCAGGGTCTGGCGGAAACTGTCGCGGAAGTGCAGGTCGCGCTTGAGCTCGTAGCCGCCGGGAACGGGCCGCAGGAAAGCTTCGTAGCGTTTCCTGGCGGGAGCGTCCGCGGGCAGGCCGGCGGGCAGGCCGTGGTAGGCCAGTGCCTCGTCCACGGATACGAAGACGTCTGGCTGGTTGCCGATGCGCAGGGCGACATTGCGGCGGCCCGCGGCGGCCACGTCGGGCGCGAAGTCCAGGCAGGCCAGCGCCGCCACGCGGTCGGGATACCAGTGCGCGGTGCACAGGCAGATCCGCCCGCCCATGGAGTGGCCGGCCAGCACCGCGCGCGGCCACTGCAGATGGTCGAGCACGGCGATGAGGTCGCCGGCGAAGTCGCGCAGGTCGTAGTGCCGCTCGAGGCTGCGGGTGGAGTCGCCGAAGCCGCGCAGGTCGACGGCGACCACTTCGCGATCGGTGGCCAGGGCCTCGGCGATGCCGGTCCAGTCGTACGAGAAGTAGGACAGGCCGTGCGCGATGAGGACGGGCGTGGCACCGGGGGCGCCGAAGCGGCGATAGAAGATCTCGACGTCGCCGCTGCGGGCGGTGCCGGTGCGATGGGCAATGGGGGCCATGGTGTGTCCTGGTCGGTTCGTGGTCGGTGGGTCAGCCGGCGGTGACGATGCCCATGCCCGTCAGCCACTCGGGAATGATCCGGTAGTAGCGCACCTGCATGGGATGGGTCTCGATCGCGCGCGCGGCGGCCGCGGCCGCGACCCAGGCCCGGATCTCGTGCCCGCCGAAGCCGGCCTTGCGGTCGATCTCGGCATCGTCGATGGCATCCAGGGCATCGACGTCGTACGCGCACAGCTTGGCCATGAAGGCCTCGTCCCAGTCGCGGTCGGGCGGCATGCACGGCCCCTTGCCGGCGACCAGGTCGCGGCCGGCCTGGATCACGCGGGCCTCGCGCGCGGCCAGTTCCTCGGCCGTGGGGGTATGCCGCTTGACCAGCCGTTGCGCGATGTCGTGCGGCACCTGGCGCAGGCGCGGCGTGGGAGGATCGTGCGACAGGCCGCCCGAGCCGATGATGGTCACGCGCAGGCCGCGCGTGGCCAGGAAGCGGCCCACGGCCTCGCCGAACAGGCGCGATCGGCGCATGGACGGCCGCGGATCGGCGGCGCAATTCAGGAAGATGGGCAGCACGTCGTAGCGCGCCAGCGCGCCCGTCAGTTGCGTCAGCGAGATGGCGTTGCCGTGGTCCACGCACATGTCGTAGGAAATGGCGGTATCCAGGTCCTGCCGATGCAGCGCCCGGGCGCACTCCAGCGCCAGCTCGGTGGGCACGCGCAGCGGGCCGCCGGGCAGTCCCCAGTCGCGCGTGCCGTGTGCCGCCAGGCCCAGGCAGAACGCCGGCATCAGGTCGTAGAAGAAGCCGTTGAAATGGTCGGGGCCGAAGCTCACCACCAGGTCCGGCGCGAAGGCATGGACCTCGCGCGAGACCGTTTCCATCTGGTCGAAGAAGGCGCGCTGGCCCTCGGGGTCGGACGCCTCGATATCCGCCAGCATGAGCGGACTGTGCGAACAGCAGATCAGTTGCGCGGGCATGGACGGCTCCTAGATGTGGACGGGGTCGAGCGTGCTGGCCGCGAACAGTTCGTCCACGCCCAGTTGGCGGACGGCCAGCCCCTGTTCGTACGAATAGCGCGTCATCGCTTCCAGCGTCTTGCGGTTGGCTTCCACGCCATAGGGCCAGAAGTCCCGGCCCATGACCGCCTCGGTCGCTTCCAGCTCGGCGGTCACCCACGGCAGCCCGATCTTCAGCGCGGTGACTTCGCGCAGGTCGCGCTCGGCGATTTCCTTGGCCTGGGCGAACGCCTTGTACAGGCTGGAGGGCAGCCACGGATGCGCCTGGGCGAGGTCCTGGCGCACGCCCAGCGCGTGCATGATGGGGAACAGGCCGGTGCGGGCGTAGTACGCCTGCTCGACCGCGCGATAGTCGGGGTACAGGCGCTGCACCCGGGGGTGGCCGTCGAGCAGGCAGGAAGGCGCTCGGGCGGAGATGACGGCATCGAGTTCGCCGTTGGCCAGGAGGCTGGACAGCGAGCGGCCCTGGGGCGCGCTCGACAGCGGGAAGCCCGGCGGAAGATTGAGCGGGAACTTGTCCTTGCGGCCGTACTGTTCCAGGCCACCCTGGACCCATTCGATGTCGGCGGCCTCGATGCCGTACTCGTCCTTCAGGAAACCCCGCACCCACAGCACGGCGGACATCTGGTACTCGGGCAGGCCGATGCGCTTGCCGCGCAGGTCGGCCGCGCTGGCGATGGCGCGGTCATTGCGGATGTAGATGGCGGAGTGGCGGAAGGTGCGCGACAGGAAGACGGGCAGGGCGACGTAGGGCGCGATGCCGCGCGACAGCGCGATCAGGAACGGACTGAAGCCGATCTCGGCGACGTCGAATTCTCCGTGGAAATAGGCGCGATGGAAACACTCTTCCACCGGCATGGGAAGGTAGTTGACCTCGCAGCCTTCGACGGTGACGCGGCCGTCCAGCAGCGGACGGACCCGGTCATAGTCCCAGGTGGCGATGGTGATGGGTAAGCGGGCCATGATGCTCCTGCGGTTCGATCATCGGCGCCCATTCTAGACCTCAAAAAATCAAAAGTATAGATTTTTGAGTTTTAGAGGTTTAGCATCGAGTCTGCGCATGCCGAACCCTCCATTCGAAAGACACGGGCGTGCGTATACGAGGAGACTTCCATGCACCGATCCATCGCGCATTGCGCGCTCGCCGCCCTGTTCGTCTGCGCGTCCGCGGCGGCCCAGAAACCTTCCTATCCCGACCGGCCCGTGCGCGTGGTCGTGCCCTATGGGCCGGGCACGGCGCCGGACCTGATCGCGCGCGTCGTGAGCGAACAGTTGTCGCGCCAGACCGGCCAATCCTTCGTGGTCGAGAACAAACTGGGCGCCGGCGGCAAGATAGGCACCGAGGCCGTGGCCGACGCCAAGGCCGACGGCTATACGCTGCTGCTGGGCGGCAAGGACACGCACGGCATCCTGACCCATCTCTATCCCGACTGGCGCATCAAGCCCGAGAAGGACTTCGCGCCCGTCGCGCTGCTGGCCCGCATCCAGAACGTGCTGCTGGCCAGCCCCAAGCTGCCGGCCTCGAACCCGCAGGAGTTCCTGGCCCTGGCCAGGCAGAAGGAACTGCGCTATGGCACGCCCGGCGTCGGCACCAACCTGCACCTGGCCGCCGCCTACCTGCAAAGCAACTATGGGCTCAAGCTGCTGCACATCCCGTACAGCCGCAGCTTCGCCGAGGCCCTGCCGGCGCTGGCGCGCGGCGAACTGGACCTGGTGGTGGCCGGCCTGCCGCCGGCCATGCCGCTGCTCAAGGACGGCCGCATCAAGGCCATCGCCGTGACGGGCACCCAGCGTTCGCGCTTCGCGCCGGACATTCCCACCTTCGCCGAATCCGGCGTGTCGGGCCTGGAGTCGGGCGGCTGGTTCGCGCTGTTCGCCCCCACGGGCACGCCCCAGTCCGCCGTGGATGCATTGTCGAAAATGGTGGCGACCGCGCTGCGCGAGCCCGCCGTGACGGAGAAACTGTCCGGCGTCTACGCCGACCCGGCCCCCTCGTCACCCGCCGAACTGGCCAAGCTGGTCGCCGACGAAACGCAGCGCTGGGGCAAGGTCGTGGCCGAAACCGGCATAAAACTCGAATAGAAGAAGAGGACCCCCCCTACGCGCTGACGCGCGCCCCCCAGGGGGCGAAACCGGCGGACCGGCAAAGCCGGATCCGCGGTTTCCTGGGTCTAGAGAAAGTATCTTGGACTGAAGCACGGTTGCTATCGCTGGCTGCCCGCGGTAGCAACGGTGTGGCGTACCAAGAAACAGGCACTAGACCCAGGGCGCCGCGGATCCGGCTTTGCCGGTCCGCCAGCGCCGCCCCCTTGAGGGGGCCCGCGTCAGCGGGTAGGGGGTGGGCTTCCCCTGGGGGGCTAAAACAATACCGTCGACAGCTTCCGGCGGTACTGCGAGACCAGCTCGGGTTGGGCCGAGGCCATGTCGAAGACGGCGATCATGGTCTTGCGGCCGATCTCGTCCTGGAAGCTGCGGTCGCGCCGGACGATTTCCAGCAGTTCGTCCATCGCGCCGGCCCAGGCGCGGCGCGCGATGCGCTTGTTGGCCAGGTCCAGGCGCGCCTGCAGGTCGCCGGGGTTCTGCTGGATACGGGCCAGCAGCTCGGTTTCCTCGGGCGAATCCTGCGCCTGCTCGACCGCGTTCAGCGCGGTCTCCAGGTTGGCGTAGTGGGGGTCGGCCTTGGCCTGCGGCGTCAGCAGCGCGAACTGGGCCTTGGCGTCCTCGGGGCGGCCCGTGGTCAGCAAGAGCTCGACATAGTCCATGCGCGCCGGATCGTAGGCCGCGTCCAGGACCAGCGCCGCGCGCAGGTGCTTCTCGGCGGTGGGGACGTCCCCGGCCTGCATGGCCGCCATGGCCTGCTGGTGTTCCTGTTCGTGCGGCAGCGGCAGCAGGCGGTCGATGAAGGCGCGGATCTGGCCTTCGGGCAGTGCGCCGGTGAACTGGTCCACCGGCCGGCCGCCCAGGATGGCGACGACCAGCGGAATGCTGCGCGCCTGGAAGTGGGCGGCCAGCTGCTGGTTCTCGTCGACGTTGACCTTGACCAGCTTGAAGGCGCCGCCATAGTCGCGCTCCAGCTTTTCCAGGGTCGGGGTCAGGGACCGGCAGGGGCCGCACCACGGGGCCCAGAAATCGACCAGGACCGGTTTGTCGCGCGAGGCCTGCAAGACCTCGCTTTCGAAATTGGCTAGCGTGACATCCATACCGGGAATCCTATGGCTATGAAGCGGTAAGCAAAAAGAGATTGTGCTTGATTTTTCGCTTCGGGGGGCCGCGCTGTCCGGGGCGACGCGCCTACGCCGCCGTATCCTGCGCGAAGGCCCGCAGGTAGGCCGTCAGGCGCCGCACGCCGGGCGTGGCCAGCTTGCGCGCGTGGGAGATCAGGTAGAACGAGCGGTCGAGGCGCGGCAGCCCCGTGGGCAGCTCGACCAGTTCCCCGGTCGCCAGCATGTCGCTGACCACCCAGCGCGACAGGCAGGTAATGCCCAGCCCGCCCGCGGCGGCGCGCTTGATCGCTTCCGAGTTGCCGAACTCGATGCCCGACTTCATGTGGTGCAGGTGCGGGGTCAGCGCCTCGCGTATGGTCTCGCGGGTACCGGAGCCTTCCTCGCGCAGCAGCCACGTGGCGGCGCGCAGCTGGGCGGTCGAGACCCGGCCGCCCGCCGGCGGCACGATGGGGTCGCGCGCGCCGGCCACGATCACGAGTTCGTCGGTCAGCCAGGGCTCGACGGTCAGTTCGGGCTGTTCGCACGGCCCCTCGACCAGGGCCAGGTCCAGCTCGAAATTCACCACCTGGGTGGCGATGGCCAGCGTGTTGGCGATGGCGACATGAGCCGTCCATTGCGGCTGGCCGCTGTCCGCCAGGTCGCGTTGGAAGCCCGCCAGCAGGGTGGGCAGCACGTAGTTGCCGATGGTGGTGCTGGCGCCGATGCGCAGCACGCCCACGTGGCCCTGGCCGTCGCGGGCCCAGCGTTCGATCGCGGTGGCGCGGTCCAGCAGCTCGCGCGCCTGGGGCAGCAGTTCCCGGCCGTTGTCGTTGAGCACCAGGCGCTTGCCCACCCGGTCGAACAACGCCATGTCCAGGGCCCGCTCCAGGTCGTTCAGCGCCGCGCTGGTGGCGGACTGGGACAGCGCCACGGCCGCGGCGGCGGCGCTGGTGCTGCCGGTGTTGGCGACGGCGGCGAATATCTGCAATTGGCGCAGGGTCAGGCGCAGGGCTTCCATATAACTCGAATTACCGGTTTTCCAGCTTGAATATACAAAAATAAACCGTTTTGACGGATCGAAGAGCGTGCTTAGAGTGGAGGGCGTTCATTCCAGAAGTTATTAGCTTATGTCGAATTCGTCTGCTACCTCCATCGCCGCCGCCGGCCGCCCGTCTCAGGGCAAGGCCGGATTCTTCCGGCAGGCGGGCCCCGGCCTCCTCCTGGCCACGGCCATCGGGGTGGCCGCGATGGGGCTGGCGGGCTGGGAATTCTTCGCCAGCCGAGGGTTCAGCGCGCTGACGCTGGCCATCGTGCTGGGCATGCTGGTGGGCAACACCGTCTATCCGCGCATCGCCGCGCCCAGCGCGGCCGGGGTGGGGGTGGCCAAGCAGACCCTGTTGCGTGCGGGCGTCATCCTGTATGGCCTGCGCCTGACGTGGCAGGACATAGGCGGCGTCGGCGCCGCGGGCGTGGCCATCGACGCGGTCATGCTGCTGTCGACCTTCGGCCTGGCATGGCTGGTGGGCACGCGGGTGTTCAAGCTCGACCGGACGTCGGCCTGGCTGATCGGCGCCGGCGGCTCCATCTGCGGCGCGGCCGCGGTCATGGCGACCGCGCCGGTCCTGCGCGCCAAGGCCGACCAGGTCGCGGTGGCGGTCGCGACCGTGGTGGTGTTCGGCACGGTGTCGATGTTCCTCTATCCTTTCCTGTACGAACTGAACCAGCAGTGGGGCCTGATCCCGGGCGGCACGCACGGCTTCGGCGTCTACGTCGGCTCCACGGTGCACGAGGTGGCCCAGGTCATCGCCGCGGCCCGCGCGGTGGGAACCGAAGCGGCCGACACCGCCGTGATCGCCAAGATGGTGCGCGTCATGATGCTGGCTCCGTTCCTGCTGGGGCTGTCCGCCTGGCTGGCCTGGGAGTGCGCGCGCGGCAAGGCCGACGGCAAGGGCGAGGGCAGCGGCCTGTGCATTCCCTGGTTCGCCGTGGGCTTCATCGCCATGGTGGTATTCAATTCGCTGGTGTCGATTCCCGACTGGCTGATGTCGGCCGCGATCGACTTCGATACCCTGCTGCTGGCCATCGCCATGGCCGCGCTGGGGCTGACCACCCACGTCGGCGCCATCCGCCGCGCCGGCTTGCGCCCGCTGCTGCTGGCCGGGCTGCTGTTTGTCTGGCTGGTGGGCGGCGGCGCGCTGGTCAATGCGTTGATCGGCTAGGTCCTGTTGCGGGATCGCCCAAGGGGGCGGGCATCCCGCTGCGGCGATGCCGTGGCGGGTTAAAATCGCGCTTTTCGACGCTCGCCCGCTGCCCCGGCACGCCGGGTGCCCGCAAGGTCCCACATGTCCAGTTCCCCTTCTTCCTCTTCTTCCCCCGAGGCGGTGCAGATCGGCATCGTCATGGGCTCCTCCAGCGACTGGGAGATCATGAAGCATGCCGTCGCCGTGCTCGACGAGTTCGGCGTGGCGCATGAAGCCCGCGTGGTGTCGGCCCACCGCATGCCGCTCGACATGGTCGAGTACGGCGCCGAGGCCACCCGCCGGGGCCTGCGCGCCATCATCGCGGGCGCCGGCGGCGCGGCCCACCTGCCGGGCATGCTGGCGGCGCTGACGCCGGTGCCGGTGTTCGGCGTGCCGGTGCCGTCCAAGTACCTGCGCGGCGAGGACTCCCTGCTTTCCATCGTGCAGATGCCCAAGGGCGTGCCGGTGGCCACCTTCGCCATCGGCGAAGCCGGGGCCGCCAACGCGGCGCTGCATGCGGTGGCCAACCTGGCCTGTACCGATCCGGCGCTGCGCAAGAAGCTCGAGGCCTTTCGTGCCCGCCAGACCGAGGCCGCGCGCGCGATGGCGCTGCCTCCGGGGGGACAGGCATGAGCGAAGGCAAGGCGAAGGCGCGCGTGGTGCAGCCGGGCGGCTGGCTGGGGCTGCTGGGCGGCGGCCAACTGGGCCGGATGTTCTGCCATGCCGCGCAAAGCATGGGGTACCGCGTGGCGGTGCTGGATCCGATCGCCGATTGTCCCGCCGGCGCGGTGGCCGACCTGCACATCCGTGCCGGCTACGACGACGAGGCCGGCCTGGCGCAACTGGCCGAGCGCTGCGCCGCCGTTACCACCGAATTCGAGAACGTCCCGGCCGCCAGCCTCGAGAAGTTGGCCCTGCGCTGCCAGGTCAGTCCGGCTGCCGGCGCGGTGGCCATCGCCCAGGACCGCATCGCCGAGAAGGGCTACATCGCCTCGATAGGCGTGCCCGTGGCGCCCTATGCCGAGATCCGCGCCGAGGCCGACATCGCCGCGGCGCCCGCCTCGCTGTATCCGGGCATCCTGAAGGCCGCGCGCCTGGGCTACGACGGCAAGGGCCAGGCCCGGGTCGAGTCGGCCGAGCAGGCGCGCGCCGCGTTCGCCTCGTTCGGCAACGTGCCCTGCGTGCTCGAGGCCAGGCTGCCGCTGGAGTTCGAAATCTCCGTCGTGGTCGCGCGCGGCTTCGACGGCGAAGTGGTGACCTATCCGGTCTCCGAGAACGTGCATCGCGACGGCATCCTGGCGATCTCGACCGTGCCGTCGCCGCGCGCTTCCGAGGACATCGTGCGCCGCGCCCGCGCCGCGGCGCTGCAGGTCGCGGCCGGGCTGGAGTATTGCGGCGTGCTGTGCGTGGAGTTCTTCGTGCTGCCGGGCGATCGCCTGATCGTCAACGAGATCGCGCCACGGCCCCACAACAGCGGCCACTACAGCATCGATGCCTGCGTCACCAGCCAGTTCGAGCAGCAGGTACGGGTGCTGGCGGGCCAGCCGCTGGGGTCGTCCGATGCGCTGGCCGCGTCGGTCATGCTCAACATCCTGGGCGACATCTGGTTCCAGGCGGGCGAACAGGCCGCCGAACCGGCCTGGGGCCGGGCCCTGCAGGCACCCACCGCCAAGCTGCACCTGTACGGCAAGACCGAGGCACGGCGCGGCCGCAAGATGGGCCACGTGACCTGCCTGGGCGCGGACCGCGCGCAGGCCGAGCGCAGTGCCGCGCAGGTGGCGGCGGCGCTGGGCATCGCCTATCCGTAGCCGCATGAGCGCGCGCATCCTGCCGCCCACGCCGGAAGCCATCGCGCAAGCGGTGGCGCTGCTCCAGGCCGGACAACTGGTGGGCATGCCCACCGAGACGGTCTACGGCCTGGCCGCCGATGCCTCGGACGCCGAGGCGGTGGCGCGCATCTTCGCCGCCAAGGGCCGGCCCAACGACCATCCCGTCATCGTGCACGTCGCGGCCGGCGCCGACCTGTCGCGCTGGGCCGCCAGCATTCCGGAGGCCGCCCGCCGGCTGATGGACGCATTCTGGCCCGGGCCGCTGACGCTGATCCTGCCGCGCGCCGCCGGGGTGCTGGATGCCGTCACGGGCGGGCAGGACACGGTCGGGCTGCGCTGTCCCTCGCATCCGGCCGCGCAGGCCCTCCTGGCCGCGTTCGGCGGCGGCCTGGCCGCGCCGTCGGCCAACCGCTTCGGCCGGGTCAGCCCGACCACGGCGGCTCACGTGGCCGACGAGTTCGGCGACGCGGTGCCGCTGGTGCTGGACGGCGGGCCCTGCGAAGTCGGCATCGAGTCGACCATCGTCGACGTCTCCACCCAGATCCCCATCCTGCTGCGTCCGGGCCATGTCTCGGCCCTGGCCCTGTCCGAGGTGCTGGGCAGCCCCGTGCTGACCCGCGCCCAGATGGACGCGCAACGCCCGGTGCCGCGCGTATCGGGATCGCTGTCGGCGCACTATGCGCCGCGCACGCCGCTCAGGCTGGTCGACGCCGGCCGGCTCGCGGACGAGATCGCCGCCGAGGCGGCGCGTGGCCGCTCGGCGGGGGTCTGGTCCCGCCAGGATCCGGGCGGCGCGGCCTGCTGGCTAGAGGCGCCCGCCGATCCCGAACGCTATGCGCAGGCGCTGTACGCGACCCTGCGCGAACTGGACGGCAAGGGAGTGGATGTCCTGCTGTTCGAGCAGCCGCCCGCGGCGCCCGCCTGGACGGCGGTGCGCGACCGCCTGGGACGGGCGGCCGTGGGGTCGGGCGAGGCCTGATCTACTGCTTGCGCGCGTAGGCGAACCAGCCCGCCGACTGGCCGCTGTTGGTCGCCATGATCAGCAGCAGCGGCTGCTTGTCCTTTTCCGTCAACCGTATCGCCACGCCCTGCATGCTGGCGCCCGCGTGCTGGCTCAGGCAGTTCGTGGCGCTGCCGAACGAGAAGGTCGTGGTCGCGTAGTTCTTGCCCGAGGAAGCCCTGGCCAGCGCGCCGTTGATGTTGCAGGTGTCCGGCCGGCCGCTGATGGACGAGCGGGCCGAGAAATCGCCATTGGACTGCACGGTGATCGTGACGGCGGAACTGGTGCTGTCGCGGCCCGTCCACGTTCCGGCGTAGTTGGCCAGGTCGAAGGCATCGTTGTACTGGCTGTTGAAGCTGGACGTGAAGGTCACGTTCTGGCCCAGGTTGCCGTCGAAGCTGGACGCGCTGGTGACCGTCCCGGTCAGGTTGGCCGTCTCGACCGTGGTGTCGCCGGTGCCGAAGGTCTTGCCCGTGCCGGTGAAGGCCTTGCCGTTCAGGGACCCGGTGCCGCGGGTCATGCGCCGCACCTGGCTGAAGCCCTCGCTCCAGGACATGGCCCACAGTTCGTTGCTGGGCGTGACCAGCATGCTCAGCGACAAGGTGTCGCTGGTGAGGTTGCCGGTCCAGATGCCCTGGGCGTCGCTGTTGCCCCCGCCGCCTCCACCGCCGCCGCCGCTGTCATCGTCGGACGAGCCGAAATAGCCGTTGCAGGCGGTCAGGGACAGGGCGCAGAGCAGGGCGAGGACGGTGCGACGATGCATGGAAAGCCTGGCGGTCATGGGGTCAAGGAGTCTTGCGCGTGCGCTGCGGCGTCAGGTCGAAGCCTCCGGCATGGAACACCAGCGGCATGGCATCGGTGTGACCGCAATGCTCGACTTCGCCGACGAAGATGCAGTGATCGCCTTCGCGGTACCTGCTGCGGTTATAGCATTCGAACCACGCCGTGCAACCGTCTATCAGCGGGGCGCCATGCCTGCCGGGCCGCCAGGTGACGTGCGCGTAGCGGTCGGCGGCATGGCCGCGCGTGGCGAAGCGCCGGGCGACGTCGATCTGGTCGGCCGCCAGCACGTTCACCGCGTAATGGCTGGCCGCTTCGAGCGCCTGCAGGGATCCGGAGGTGAGCGACAGGCTCCACAGCACCAGCGGCGGCGATAGCGACACCGAATTGAATGAACTGACCGTCAGGCCGACAGGATGGCCGTCGGGGCCCATGGCGGTGACGACCGTCACACCGGTGGCGAAGCGGCCCAGGGCGGAGCGGAAGGCGGTGGAGTCGAAGTCCGGAAGAGCTGCGGGCATCCAGGGGGGAGGGCTGACGCACCCAGGTCGCGGGTTGCGTGGCTGATGTTGCTGTAATCCCTCATTCTATCCGGGCGGCGCGGAGCGTGTCGCGATTTCCCTTGCCAGCAGCTCGAGCGTCAGGGGCGCGCTGCCCTCGGCCTTGTTGTTGGCCACGATCCAGGCCGGCTGGCCCGCGGCGTGGGCGGCCAGCGCGGCTTCGGCCAGGACCCGCCGCGTTTCGGGATCCTGGACCTGGATCTTGTCGAAGGGCGAGAAGCGCGCCTTGGCCGCTTCGTAGCGCTGGCCCGCCAGCAGGCTCCAGCGCACCACCAGCGGGCCGGGGCCGGTCGCCGCCACGGCCTGCATCTGGCGCGCCGCCGACGGCATCCGCGCATGGATGGCGACGCAGTAGCGCACGCCGCGCTCCGCCAGCATCTTCATCATGCGCGGCGTGACCGCCTGCGGGTCGCGGAACTCCACCGCGTAGAACGGGCGTTCGTGGCCCTGCGAGGCGGGCAGCGCAGGCAGCGCGGCCAGGAACGCCGACAGGCGGGCGACCCAGCCGGCGGGATCGCCCAGGATCTCGGGGGGCAGCGGCGAGAACTGGAACACCAGCGGACCCGCCTTCGTGCCCAGGCCCTCCAGGCAGGGCGTCACGAAATGGTCGGTGGCCAGCACCGGGTCCAGGAAGCTGGGATTGGGGCCGGCCGGCGCGCCGCGATCGTCGCGCAGGACGACGTCGGTCACCAGGTTGGGCGCCTTGACGACGAAGCGAAAACCCGTGGGCACCTGGTTCGCGTAGTGGGCGTACTGTTCGGCGGTCAGCGGCGCGTAGAAGGTGCGGTCCAGGCTGACGCTATTGAGCAGCGGATGGGACGAGTAGGCCGGCAGGCCTTCGCGCGACAGCAGCGATTCGCTGGCCTTGGCGCCGTAGACGATGCCATTCCAGCCGGCGAAGGCCCAGGACGAGGTTCCCAGGTGCAACTGTGCGGGCATCGCGGCGCCGAGCTGGCGCAGCGCGTCGGGATGCTCGGCGGCGGGAATCGTCCTGGCCCGGCCCCTGGCCTTGGCGGGCGGCCTGGCGGGCGCGTCGTCGAAGAACGAGCGCTGTGCGCCGTTCTCGTCGTCCGCCGCCTCGTCCGGACCGGGAGACTGGTCCTGCGGGGTCATGCGGCGATCAAGGCGCCAGGCGCACGATGCGCCAGCCCCCTGCGGCCAGGGGACGATAGACCAGCCGGTCGTGCAGGCGCGACGGCCGGCCCTGCCAGAACTCGATGGAGTCCGGCACCACGCGGTATCCGCCCCAATGGGCGGGGCGCGGAGGATGCTCGCCCAGCTCGGCCCGCAATTGCGTCTCCCGCGCGCGCAGCACGTCGCGGTCGGGGATTTCGGTGCTCTGGTCCGAGGCCCAGGCGCCGATGCGCGAGGCCAGCGGCCGGCTGTGGAAATAGGTGTCCGACTCCTGGTCCGAGGTCCGTTCCACCCGGCCCTCGATACGGATCTGCCGTTCGTGGACGGGCCAGAAGAACAGCAGGCTGGCATAGGGCAGGTGGGCCAGGTCCCGGCCCTTGCGCGACTGGTAGTTGGTATAGAACACGAAGCCGCGTTCGTCGTAGCCCTTGAGCAGCACGGTGCGCGCGGCCGGGCGGCCGCGTTCGTCCACGGTGGCCAGCGTCATGGCATTGGGGTCGGGCAACTGGTCGGTGACGGCGCGGCCGAACCAGGCTCCGAACAATTCGAACGGCGAGGCGGGAGCGTCGGCTTCCAGCAAGGCGCCCTGCTGGTAGTTCTGGCGGATGTCGGCGATGGACATGGTCGGCGGAAAGAAAAGACTACAGCCCTCACTATACCGGGTCGCCGCCGCCGTCCTCGCCCGTGGCGGCCAGGCGGCGCGCCAGGCGTTCCAGCGCGCGATCGCGTATCCCGTGGGTGCGCAGCGCCCGCGCGGTGTCCAGCACGTAGTCCACGCAGGCGCCGTAGCGCCCGTGGCCCCGGCGGATGGCAGCCAGCAGCTCCGTTTCCTGCAGGCCGCCGGCATAGCCCGTGCCGCGCCGGTCGATCACGAAGGCCAGCGCGTCGACGGGCCCCTGGGCGGTCTCGCAACGCAGCCAGCGGGGCAGGTAGGAACCCATCATCATCTCGCGTTCCCACAAGACCGCGAAGACGGGCCGGACGTCGGCGGCGGCGATGCGCAGCACGAAGCCCCGGCAACTGCCGCCCCGGTTCAGGCCGAATACCAGGCCCGGCGCGGACACCGTTCCCCGGTTGATGCGCGACCACAGGCACAGCGAACGGTGGTAGCCGCGCACGACCGCCTGGCGCCGTTCCTGCAGGGGGAAGCCGGCGTTCCAGATGAGCGAGCCATAGGCGTACAGCCAGACGTCGTCGCCCGGGCGCCAGGCGCTCAGGGCCGCGTCCATGGAAGCCTGGCGCTGGGCTTCGGTAAGCAGCAACGGGTGGTATTCGGGGGGAAACGTCTCGGGGGACACGCGGTGTTCGAAAAGGCGGCAGACGCCTTCATTTTAGGGCCGCCCGCGCCGGCCCGGCGGCGGGCTGGTGGAAACGATAGGATTTCCATTTGCAATCGATAGCATTATAAATGCTATCGATTGCAAATTATTCTTATAGACCAAAAAAGGAGAGGAGATGGAACGCAGGAGCTTCATGAAGGCCGCCGCCGGCGCGGCCACCGTCTGGCCGGCCTGGGCGGCAGCCGCCCCTGCGGCGGATCGCCCCGCCCGGCGCGATTTCCTGGTGCGCGGCGGGTATGTGGTTTCCATGGACGCCCGCCTGGGCGACATGCCGATGGCCGACGTCCTGGTCGTGGATGGCCGCATCGCCGAGGTCGGCCGCAACCTGTCCGCGCCGTCGGGCGCCGCGGTCATCGACGGCACCGGCATGATCGTGTCGCCCGGATTCGTGAACGGCCATATCCACCTTGCCCAGACCATGCAGCGCGGCGTATCCACGGAACATACCTTCGCGGACTACTACAGCACGCTGGTGCTCAAGTATTCCAACCGCATGAGCCCGGACGACGTGCGGCTGGCGGAGTACGTGGGCGCGCTGGAGCAGATGTCGCTGGGCACCACCACGTTGATGGACTGGAACCGCGAGGCCATGACGCCCGAGCATGCGGAAGCGGCGGTGGACGGCCTGCTGGATTCCGGCGTGCGGGCTATCTTCGCCTACACCATCGCCGCCCGTACGCCGCAGGGCTCGGACGCGCCGCTGCGCCGCATGCTGGAGCACGCCCGTTCGCTGCGCGTGGGGCGGCTGTCGTCCGACCAGGGGCGCGTGATGCTGGGAGCCTGCCTGCCCGGGCCCGACTTCATGCCGCTGGAGCCCGCCTTCGCCGACATGCGCATGCTGCGCGACCTGCAGGTACTGACGTCCTTCCATTGCGCGGCGCCCATCTACGCGCAGCGCAAGAAGGGGCTGATCGCCACGCTGGCGCAGCAAGGCCTCCTGGACGGCAGGCTGCAACTGGTGCACGCCAACGACCTGGATGCCGGCGAGTTCAGGCTGGCGGCGGACCAGGGCGCCTGCCTGGTCAGCACCCCCGAGGCAGAACTGCACTGCGGCCACGGGCATCCGGCAATCTGGAAGGCCGCGCGCGGCCGCATGCCCGTCAGCCTGGGAACGGACATCCCGTCGGCCTTCGGCGGCGGCATGATGACGCAGATGCGCACCGCCCTGGCCGCCGAGATCGCGCGCCTGAACGCGCAGTCCTTCGCCGAGACGGGCAAGGCGCCGGCCGCCAAGGCGGTGTCGGCGCGCGACATGCTGGGCCTGGCGACGGCCGATGGCGCAAAGGCGCTGGGGCTGGGCGACGTGACGGGCTCCATCACCCCGGGCAAGCGGGCCGACCTGCTGCTGATCCGCAGCGACAGCGTCGCGACCGCCCCCATGCTGGATCCGGTCGGCACCCTGGTGCTGCAGGCGACGCCCGCCGATATCGATACGGTCATCGTCGACGGCCGCGTGGTGAAGACCGGCGGCCGCATGGTCGATCCCAGGATCGAGCCGGCGGCGCGCGAACTGCGGCAGCGTGCCCTGCGCATGGTGCAACGGGCCCAGCAGGCCTAGGCGCGGGCCTGGCGCCTCAGTTGGCCGGGCCGCGCCGCGTGGCCACGGGGCGCTTGAGCGAGCGATTGAAGATGCCGCCCGCCAGCAGGCAGGCGGCGACGGTCCAGAAGGGCAGTCCCAGGCCGGCCAGCGCGCTCAGGCTGCCGAAGGCCAGCGGCAGCACGAACTGGCCGCCGTTGATGGTCGCCATGCGCAGCCCCAGCGCCTCGGCGGCGCGGCCGGGCGGCGCATGCGTGTGCAGCAGCGCCAGCAGGCTGGGCTGGCCGCTGCCCAGCGCCAGGCCCAGCAGGAAGGCCAGCATGATCAGGATGGGAACGTCGCGGAAGAACGGGTACAGCACGTAGACCGCGCTGGCGGTGAACATGGCGGTGCGCAGCAGGGTCCAGGGCGCCATGCGCCGCTGTATCCACGGCAGCAGCATGCGGATGACGAAGGTGGCCACGGCGAAGGCGGACAGGATGACGCCTATGGTCGTGGCCGACAGGCCGATCGAGGCGCCGAAGATCGGCACCATGAAGGAGTTCAGGTCCCAGGCGCCCGACAACAGGGCCGTGGCGATCAACACGCGGCGCAGCGTGGGACTGGCCAGCAGGTCGCTGACCTGTTCGCGCGAGGCCGGCCGGGTGTTGCCGGCGGCGCGCGGCAGCCGGTGCTGCTGCCGCAGCAGCAATCCCAGCGCGCCCAGCTGGCACAGCAGCAGCACGCCGAAGGCCCAGCGCACGCCCAGGTGGTCGATGGACAGGCCGGCCACCAGCGGGCCGCCGAAGCCGGAAATCGACAGCGACAGGGACAGGCGCGAGAAATTCAGGATGCGCCGATCGGGCGTGGCATGGATGCCCATGACGTTCTGCACCGCGATCTGGCACACCATGCAGCCTATGCCGGTCAGGCAGCTGGACAGGAACAGCACCTGCGTGCGGGGCAGGAGAAAGGGCAGCAGACTGCCCGCGATCAGCAGGCCCACGCCCATGCGCAGCGGGCGCCGCGCGCCGATGTGGTCGACCCAGCGGCCGGTGTGGACCGACAACAGCATGGGGACCAGCGCGAACAGCGCCATCAGCACGCCCACGGTGAAACTGGAGGCGCCCTGCGCCAGCGCGCCCAGCGAGACCGTCACCCGGCCGCCGGTCAGCGCCATGTGGCTCAGGATCGCCAGCGTGCAGAAGACGGCGACACCGCGGTCGTCGAGCGGCGCGGCGTGCGGCTCGGGGGCGGGGGCGTCCTGGCGCGGCGTGGGTGCAGGCAAGATGGGAGGGGGCGGGAAAAATGTCGCCGTGGTCTCGCGGCGGTTTCTTGTGGTGGGTCCATTCTAACCCCCGGGGCCCGCGAAGAGGGCGGTCCGGCGGGCTGCTAACATCGGAGCCGTCTTCGTTCCGGCCGCGCGCGCCGTTCCCATGCCTTCTCGCCTTCCCCTTCCGGAGTTTCCGTCATGAGCTGCGACATCGACAGCGAGCGCCGCTTCGGCGGGCTGGACCGCCTGTACGGGGCGGGCGCCCTGGACGCGCTGCGCGCCGCGCGCGCCACCGTGGTGGGGCTGGGCGGGGTGGGATCGTGGGCGGCCGAGGCGCTGGCCCGCAGCGGTATCGGCACGCTGACGCTGATCGACCTGGACCACATCGCCGAATCCAACATCAACCGCCAGGTCCATGCCCTGGGCCGCACGCTGGGGCAGTCCAAGGTCGAGGCCATGGCCGACCGCATCCGCGACATCTCCCCGCAGTGCGTGCTGAACCTGGTCGACGATTTCCTCGATCCCGGCAATGTCGCGCGGCTGCTGGCGGACGAGGCCAGCGTGGTGCTGGATTGCACCGACCAGGTGTCGGCCAAGATCGCCATGATCCTGCATGTCCGGCGCAGCGGCGCGCCGCTGGTGGTGTGCGGCGGGGCGGGCGGCAAGACGGATCCCCTGGCGCTGCGCGCGGGCGACCTGTCGGAAGCGGTCAACGACGCGCTGCTGGCCAAGATCCGCAACCAGCTCCGGCGCCAGCACGGCTATCCCAAGGCATCGACCGCCGCGGGCAAGCCGGCGCGCCGGGTGCCGAAGATGAAGGTGCGTTCCCTGTGGGTGGACCAGCCCGCGCAGCTTCCGGCGGCCTGGTCCCAGGACGTGGACGCGCCGGCCGGGGCGCCGCAGGGCCTGTCCTGCGCGGGCTACGGCTCGGCGGTCACCGTGACCGCCGCCATGGGGCTGGCGGCGGCGCATGAGGTGCTGCGGGTGGTGTTTCCGGCGGCGCGCTAATCCAGGATCACGTCGAACCAGCCGCGCAGGGCGTTGGACAGCCGCAGCCCCTGCGCCCGGCCCAGGTCGGCGCGCGTCACCACGGCTTCTTCCACCTTTTCCTCGTCCAGCAGCGCGGCGCGCTGCACGCCGGGCAAGAGGCCGCAGGATACCGGCGGCGTGACCCAGCGGCCGTCCAGCAGCAGATGGACGTTGGTGCGGCTGCCTTCGCACAGCTCGTCGCGTTCATTCAGGTACAGCAGGTCGAAGTGGTCGGGGTGGCCGGCCAGCCAGGCCGCCGCGCTTTCGTACCAGGGCCGCCACGTGGTCTTGTGGCGCAGGAGCGCCGTGCCCGAGTCCAGGCGTTCGGGGGCAAGCGCCACGCGGGGGCGGGGCGGCAGCGGCGGCAGCGCCGAGGTCTCGACCTCGACGCTGCCGTTGTCCGCGACCAGCACGCGCATGCGATGCCCGACGCCTTCGGGCAGCCCGGCGGCGGCCCGGGCGATGGCCCGCTGCACCGCGTCCACCGACCAGTGGTAGGCCAGTTCGGAGCACGAGGCGCCGAGCCGCTCCAGGTGCCAGGGCAGCAGCGGCATGCGGCCGTCGTCCTCGACCCGGATGGTTTCGATCAACTGCGGCCGCATGCTCAGGACGCCTTGGCGGCCGCTTCCTGCGGCACCATGAACTCGGCCAGCACCCGGCCGGTATGCGAGCGCGCGCGCTGCGCCATGACGTGTTCGGGTGTGCCCTGTACGACCACCTGGCCGCCCTCGTTGCCGCCCTCGGGACCCATGTCCAGCAGCCAGTCGGCCTCGGCGATGACGTCGAGATTGTGCTCGATCACCACCACCGTGTTGCCGGCGTCCACCAGCCGGTGCAGCACGCGTATCAGCTTTTCCACGTCCGCCATGGACAGGCCCACGGTGGGTTCGTCCAGCACGTACAGCGTGTGCGGCGCCTTGTAGGCGCGGCCGGTGCGCATCGTGCCTTCGTCCAGCCTGGCCTTGGCCAGCTCGGTCACCAGCTTGATGCGCTGCGCCTCGCCGCCCGACAGCGTGGGCGAGGGCTGGCCCAGCGTCAGGTAGCCCAGCCCCACGCTCTGCAGCAGTTGCAGCGGGTTCAGGATGGACGGATGGGCGGCGAAGTATTCGACGGCATCGTCGATTTCCATCGCCAGCACCTCGCCCACGCTCTTGCCGCGCAGGTGCACGGCCAGGGTCTCGCGGTTGAAGCGCGCGCCGTTGCAGGCGTCGCAGGGCACTTTCACGTCCGGCAGGAAGTTCATCTCGATGGTGCGCATGCCCTGGCCTTCGCAGACCGGGCAACGTCCCTCGCCGGTGTTGAAGCTGAAGCGCCCGGCGGTCCAGCCGCGCATGCGCGCCTCCATCGTGTCGGCGAACTGCTTGCGGATGGTGTCCCAGAAGCCCACGTAGGTGGCGGGGCAGGAGCGCGGCGTCTTGCCGATGGGGGTCTGGTCGACCTCCAGCACGCGGTCGATGCCTTTCCAGCCATCGATGCCGGCGCAGCCGGTCCAGCCGCTCTGCCCGGCGGCGTCCTTGCCCACGCGGCGTTGCAGGTTGTCCAGCAGCACGTCGCGCGCCAGCGTCGACTTGCCCGAGCCCGACACGCCGGTCACGACGGTCAGCCGGCCGACGGGGAAGCTGGCGTCGACGTCGCGCAGGTTGTGCAGGCGCGCCTTGCGCACCGCGATGCGCGGCGTGTCGTCGCCCACCGGGCGCCGGGGCTGGAGCGGATGCTGCAGGGGATGGGCCAGGTACTTGCCCGTTAGCGATGCGGGATTGGCGATGATGTCCTGCACCCGGCCCTGGGCGACCACGGTGCCGCCCCGCACCCCGGCGCCCGGGCCGATGTCGATCACGTGGGCGGCGCGCCGGATGGTGTCCTCGTCGTGCTCGACCACCACCAGCGTGTTGCCCTTGCCTTCCAGCCGCGACAGCGCGTTCAGCAGGATGCGGTTGTCGCGCGGGTGCAGGCCGATGGTCGGTTCGTCCAGCACGTAGCACACGCCCTGCAGGTTGGAGCCCAGCTGCGCGGCCAGGCGGATGCGCTGGGCCTCGCCGCCGGACAGCGTGGGCGCGGCGCGGTCCAGCGCCAGGTAGCCCAGGCCGACTTCTTCCAGGAACTCCAGCCGGCTGCGCAGCTCGGCCAGGATGTCCCGCGCGATGTCGGCCTCGCGGCCCGAGGTTTCCAGGTCGCGGAAGAAGGCGCCGGCATCGCGCACGGCCAGCGACGACAATTGCGCGATGGAGCGATCGCGCCAGCGCACCGCCAGCGCGTTGCGGTTCAGGCGCTGCCCGTGGCAATCGCCGCAGGGCTGGACCTCGCCTTCGTACCAGGCGTTCCAGGCGGTTTCCTCGCCGGTCTGCTCGGCGTCGAAGCCCTGCAGCTTGACGCCGGTGCCGAAGCAGGACGGGCACCAGCCGTGCTTGGAGTTGTACGAGAACATGCGCGGATCGGGCTCGGGGAAGCTCAGGCCGCACGAGGGGCAGGCGCGCTTGACCGAGAACACGCGTTGTTCCAGGTCGGGCGCCGGCGCCTCGACGCCGCTGGCCATCTCCACGCGCAGCTTCTGCAGTGGCCAGGCCACGCTCATCACGCCATGGCCGTGTTCCAGCGCCTCGTGCACGGCGGCCCGCAGCGCGGCCTCGTTGGCCGGATCGACCACCAGGTCGGCCACCGGCAGGTCGATGTCGTGTTCCTTGAAGCGGTCCAGCCGGGGCCACTTCGCGGTCGGGATGAAGGCGCCGTCCACGCGCAGGTGGGTGTAGCCCTTGTTCGACGCCCACTTGGCCAGGTCGGTGTAATAGCCCTTGCGCGCGCTGACCAGCGGCGCCAGCACGCCTATGTGCTGGCCCTTGAGCTCGCGCATGATGCGGCTGACGATCAGATCGAAGGTCTGGGGCTCGACCGGGATGTCGCAATTGGGGCAGTACTGGGTACCCAGCTTCATGTACAGCAGGCGCATGAAGTGATGGGTCTCGGTCATCGTGGCCACGGTCGACTTGCGGCCGCCGCGGCTGGTGCGCTGCTCGATCGCCACGGTGGGCGGGATGCCGAAGATGGCGTCCACGTCCGGCTTGCCCGCCGGCTGGACGATGGAGCGCGCGTACGCGTTCAGCGATTCCAGGTAGCGGCGCTGCCCCTCGTTGAACAGGATGTCGAAGGCCAGCGTCGACTTGCCCGAGCCCGACACGCCGGTGATGACCGTGAAGGTGTTGCGCGGGATCTCGACGTCGACGTTCTTCAGGTTGTGCTCGCGGGCATTCTTGATCTCGATCGCGCGCGCGGCGTGGCGGCGGCGGGACAGCAGGTTCTGCAGCGGCACGCCCGCGGGCTCGTCGTTGCGCGCCACCACATAGGGTTCGAAGCGCTCGGCCACGGCGGTTGCCGGCGCGGCGGCCGCGGCCTGGGCGTCGGCCAGGCTGCCGATCTCGGCTTCGTATTCCCGCAGCGCGCGGCCGGTGTGCGAGGCCGGGTGGTCCATGATGGCCTGCGGCGTGCCGGTGGCCAGGATTTCCCCGCCGGCGTCGCCGCCTTCCGGACCCAGGTCGATCAGCCAGTCCGAGGCCCGGATCACGTCCAGGTTGTGTTCGATCACGACCAGCGTGTGGCCGGCCGCCAGCAGCTTGCGGAAGGCGCCCATCAGGCGCGAGATGTCGTCGAAGTGCAGGCCGGTCGTGGGCTCGTCGAACAGGAACAGGCTGCCTTTCTTCGACAGTTTGGCGCCGATGGTGGAAATGCCCGAGCGCGCCGCCTCGGCCAGGTGGCCGGCCAGCTTCAGGCGCTGGGCCTCGCCGCCCGACAGGGTCGGCACCGGCTGGCCCAGGCGCACGTATTCCAGGCCCACGTCGGCCAGCGGCGCCAGGCCGTACTGGATGTCGCGCTCGCCCTCGAAGAAGTCCAGGGCCTCGGTCACGGTCATTTCCAGCACGTCGGAGATCGAGGCCGCCCGGCCCTTGCGCTCGATGGTGACCTCGCGGATCTCGGGCCGGAAACGGGTGCCGTCGCAGTCGGGGCAGCGCAGGTACACGTCGGACAGGAACTGCATCTCGACGTGCTCGAAGCCGGTGCCGCCGCAGGTCGGGCAGCGGCCGTCGCCGGCGTTGAAGCTGAACATGCCGGCCGTGTAGTCGCGCTCCTTGGACAGCCGCGCCTGCGCGAACAGCTTGCGCACGCCGTCGAACGCGCCCACGTAGCTGGCCGGGTTGGAGCGGGCCGTCTTGCCGATGGGGGACTGGTCGACCATGACCACCTCGGTGATCCAGTCGTCGCCCAGGATGCGGTCGTGCGCGCCGGCGGCCTCGGTGGGCTTGCCCTTGAGCTTGAGCAGGGCGGGGTAGAGCACGTCCTGGATCAGCGTCGACTTGCCCGATCCCGACACGCCCGTCACGCACACCAGGCGCCCCAGCGGGAACTCCACCGTCACGTTCTTCAGGTTGTGTTCGCGCGCGCCCTCGACGATCAGCCGGGGCGTGTTGGCGTTGACCGGCATGGGACGCGGGGCCGCCACGTGGCGGCGGCCCGACAGGTAGTCGCCGGTCAGCGTCTGCGCCTTGCGCAATTGCGCCGGCGAACCGTTGAAGACGATGTTGCCGCCGCGCTCGCCCGGCCCCGGGCCGATGTCGATGACGCGGTCGGCCGCCAGCATGACCTGCGGATCGTGTTCCACCACCACCAGCGAGTTGCCCGCGTCGCGCAGCCGGTGCATGACCTCGACGATGCGGTTCATGTCGCGCGGATGCAGGCCGATGGACGGCTCGTCCAGCACGAACAGGGTGTTGACCAGGGACGTTCCCAGCGCGGTGGTCAGGTTGATCCGCTGCACTTCGCCGCCCGACAGGGTGCGGCTCTGGCGGTCCAGCGTCAGGTAGCCCAGGCCCACGTCGCACAGGAACTTCAGCCGCGCGCGCACTTCCTGCAGCAGCAGTTCGGTGGCCGCATCCATCACGCCCTCGAAGTGCAGGGCGTCGCAGAAGGCGCGCACCCGCTCGATGGGCAGCAGCATCAGGTCATGGATGGACAGTCCCGGCAGGGCCGCCAGGGTGGCGTTGCTCCAGGACACGTTCACCGGCCGGAAGCGGGTATAGCGCCCGTCGGACTCGGGCAGCACCTGGTCGGCCTCGGCCTTGGTGCCCACCCGCCACAGCAGCGAGTCGGGCTTGAGGCGGGCGCCGTTGCAGGCCGTGCACGGCGTGTACGCGCGATACTTCGACAGCAGCACGCGGATGTGCATCTTGTAGGCCTTGGTCTCCAGCCAGTCGAAGAAGCGCTTCACGCCGTACCACTGGTGTTTCCAGGCGTCGTTGCCGCCCTTCCAGTCGGGCGTGCCCTGCAGCACCCACTCCCGCTGGGCCTCGGTCAGCTTGCGCCAGGGTACGTCCAGGGGGATGCCTGCGCGGGCGGCGTATTTCACCAGGTCGTCCTGGCATTCCTTGTAGCTGGCGGTCTGCCAGGGGCGGATGGCGCCCCCGCGCAGGGTCTTGCTCTCGTCGGGGATGATCAGGCCGTAGTCCACGCCTATCACCCGGCCGAAGCCGCGGCAGGCCTCGCAGGCACCCAGCGGCGAATTGAACGAGAACGAGCTGGGGGTCGGGGTGGAATAGGCGATGTCGCAGTCGGCGCAATGGATTTCGTCGCTGAACTTCCACAGCGCGGTTTCCTGGCCTTCCTCGTCCACCACGCGCACGTCCACCCGGCCGGCTCCCAGCCGCAGGCCGGCGTCCAGCGCCTCCATCACCCGCGCCCGCTCGACATTGCCGAAACGGAACCGGTCCTGGACCACGTCCAGCAGTTGCACCGCGTTCTTGCCGGTGCCGACCTTGCGCTTGGCGTGCACCCGCGTGTAGCCCTGGCGTTCCAGGAAGCCGCGGATCTCGTCCTCGCTGTAGTTGGCCGGCACCTGGACCGGGAAGGTCACGACCAGACGCGGGTCGCCGGCTTCGGCCGAGCGGCGGGCCAGCGACGCGTGGATGGAATCGGGCGTGTCCTTTTGCACCGGCCGTGCGCACTGGCGGCAGAACAGCCGGCCGGCCCGCGCGTACAGCAGCTTCAGGTGGTCGTTCAGCTCGGTCATGGTGCCGACCGTGCTGCGCGACGTGCGCACCGGATTGGTCTGGTCGATCGCGATGGCCGGCGGGATGCCCTCGATGCGGTCGACCTGCGGCTTGTCCATGCGATCCAGGAACTGGCGCGCGTACGGCGAGAAGGTCTCGACGTAGCGGCGCTGGCCTTCGGCGTACAGCGTGTCGAAGACCAGCGAACTCTTGCCCGAGCCGGAAACACCGGTCACCACCACGAGTTCGTTGGTGGGGATGGTCAGGCTCAGGTTCTTCAGGTTGTTCTGGCGCGCGCCGACCACCCGGATCTCGGGTTCGGCGGCGGTTTCCTGGGGGGCATCGGGGGAGTTGGGGGCGGAGGACATCGTTCGTTTCACGTGCCGGAAGAAGGCCGGCGATTCTTCAATCGTAGCCGTTTAGCGGATGCTGCGAAAATCGCAACGTTTGACAAGATTGGGTAACAGGAAGGTACGGCGGCAAAAGGGCGGCCGGGTTACGATATTGCTTATGAGCAAGCGCAAATCCTCACCTCTGGACCTGTTGGGAGCCGAGGCCGGGATGTACATCCCGCCGCCCACGCTCGGCGACGTCCCGCCTCCGCCGCGCAGCCTGCGCGTGGCGGTGCTGGTCGCCATCGCGCTTGCCCTGACGGTCGGCACCATCGCCGTCCATACCATTCCCGAAGTCGGCCATACCTGGCGGGTCGTTTCCCACCAGACCGAAAAGGCCCTGGGGCGGGTTCTGGGCAAGGCCGAGCAGAAAACGACGGAAGTCGTCGGCGGTGTCGCCGGCGGCGCGGTCCAGCATTGAACGGCTTGACGGAAATGCAAGAAAATCCGCTAGAATAGCGGGTTAGCCGGATTCAATGACTGGAGATCGACATGGCGGAAAAGAAACGCACGCGCCGCAACACCCTTGAGCGCCGTTGCCTGGGCAAGCCCTTCAAACGTCTTTTTGTTGGGGCGCCGAAGGGTATTTTCAAGATGCTCGAGAAAGTTAAGCGGGCTTGATGGTTTAGTCCCCCTACGCGCTTACGCGCGCCCGGCATGGTGAGCCCCCAGCCGCTACGCGGCAGCCCCCCGAGGGGGCGGGGACCCGCCTTGGGATGGCCCGGCGCCGGGTCCCCCGGGCGGCACTGGCGGACCGGCGGAGCCGGATCCACTGTGCCCATGGTCTGAAAGCCTCCACTTGCGTGGGGGCTTTTTTTTGGCCTGGCCCCCTTGTGGGGGACAGGGTGCGGCTCAGGAGGCTGGCGTGACGCAGCGGAAGTTTTTCGCATCTTCCAGCGAGCCGCTGCCGGTGTAGCGGGCCTGCTGGGGGTAGGGGCACAGGGGGCGGGTGCGGCCGGGCCAGGGGGCGTCGGAGCCGGCGCGGGCGGAGGCCGGGATCGAGGCCGGGGCGACACCCTTTTCGACCCAGTCCACGATGGCCGCCACCATGTCGAATTTGTCGGTGGCCGGGCCGCCGCTGCAGTGGTTCATGCCCGGTATCGTGAACAGGCGGGCGAAGTCCGCGGCGTCGGCGTGCGCGCGGCGCAGGCCCTGGTACCAGGCGATGGTGTCGTTCACCGAGAACACCGGATCGCTGTTGCCGTGGTAGACGATCATCTTGCCGCCCCGGGCTTTCAGGGTGCCCAGGTTCGTCGGATCGGGCGGCGTCATGAAGCTCATCGGCGATTCGGTGTAGACCGGGGTGGTCGCGAAGATCTTCGGCGCGTCGGTATCGAAGTCGAAGCCCAACAGGTAGTCGATGACCTGCGTGCCGGTGCCGCGCACCTGGGTGGGCGGGGTGGTGAACACATAGGGCAGGGAGCCGCCGCCCAGGGTCGCGATCAGTGAATTGGGAACTTCGGTGGTCGACGTGCCCAGTTTCCAGAAACGCCAGCCCATCGTGGCCACGCCGGCGTCGTACGGCCAGTCGGCGTACAAGGCCTCGCCCTTGCTGTTCTTCGGGCCGCCGAATACCTTCTTCAACGCATCCACCTGCGGCGCGCTGAGGCAGGCGTCGGTCTTGGCGCCGGCGCAGGTCAGGGTCTCGGGCTTGAAGGCGGCCTTGCAGGCCACCGGATCGTCGATCATGCCGTCGGCCGCGCCGTCCAGCGCGTCGCAGGCGGCTACCGTCCGGTCCGCCACCAATTGCATGTCCTGGAACGAGAATGCCTGGCTGATGATGGGCCGGCCTTCGCCGGTGCGCGGCGCGGCCGCGGCGAAGGCCTGGTTGTCCCAGGCGTGCTGCACGGCGGCCTGGGGCAGGTTGAAGCCCGGGTTGCCGGCGACGATGCCGTCGAACTGGTCGGCGAAGCGCGAGGCGGCCACCATGGCCTGCCTGCCGCCGTTCGAGCAGCCGACGAAATAGGAGTGCTCGGCGCCGCGTCCGTAGAAGCGCTTGAGGATGGCCTTCGCGGTCGGGGTGACGGTGCCGACCGCGTTATAGCCGTAGTCCACGCGGGCCTGCGGGTCGAGGCCGAACAGCGAGCCGCCGACGATGGGTTCGCTTTCGCTGGTATGGCCGCCGTCGGTGCTGGCGACGGCGAATCCCATGGACAGCGCGTTGGTGGAAGCGCCCGCCCCCGTCAGCGCGCCGAGGGCCGGATTGACGGCACCATCCGTGCCGCCTCCGCCCTGGAAGAAGAAGCGGCCGTTCCAGGTGTCCGGCATGCGCAGTTCGAAACCGATGGCGTAGGTTTTGCCGTCGACGTCGCTGTTGCGCAGGTTCAGCCGGCCTTTCAGGCGGCAGTGGGCGGGAACGGACTGCGCGGGATTGTCGGCGGCGGCCGCGGCGACGGTTTCGGGGGCGTCCAGTTCCAGGCGGGGGATCCCCAGCGCGGCCGCCGTGATCTCGGCGCAGGCCAGGCGGGGCGGATCGGAGGGTTCCTGAACGGATGGCCCCGGATCGTCGGAACCGCCACAGCCGTGCAGCGTTCCCAGGGCGGCGAGCATACCGCCGGCCAGATAGCGTTTCTTCATGCTTGTCTCCTCCTCGTGGGCGGCCGCGCGGAATGTCGATGGGCTTCTTCGGGGCGCGGCGGATGGCGGAATTCATCGCCATTTATTTAATATAGTTAAATAAAAATGAATCAGAATCAGGTGTAAACCCTAGAATTATTCAGGGGTGGTGAGTATTTATTGTTTCATTCGTTAATTATTCGGGTGGCGGTCACGGACAAAGAAAAAGGCATGCTCGCGCATGCCTTTTGCGTGGCGCGGCCGCGCTGGCCGCGGGGCGATACGATCAGCGGTGCGTGGCCACCAGGGCGTCGCCGCCTTCCAGGTCGGTTTCGATCTGGCGGGCGCCTGAGGCGCTCAGGGCCCGGTCCAGGCGCTCCTTGTCCAACTCGCCTTCCCAGCGGGCCACGACGATGCTGGCCACCGCGTTGCCCACCAGGTTGGTCAGCGCGCGGCACTCGGACATGAAGCGGTCGATGCCCAGGATCAGCGCCATGCCGGCCACCGGGACCGCAGGCACGACCGACAGCGTCGCCGCCAGGGTGATGAAGCCCGCGCCGGTGATGCCCGCCGCGCCCTTGGAACTGAGCATCGCCACGAGCAGCAGCAGGACCTGGTCCACCAGCGACAGGTGGATGTCCGTCGCCTGGGCGATGAACAGCGCCGCCAGGGTCATGTAGATGTTGGTGCCGTCCAGGTTGAAGGAATAGCCGGTGGGGATGACCAGGCCGACCACGGGCTTGGAGCAGCCGGCGCGTTCCATCTTCTCCATCAGCGTGGGCAGGGCCGCCTCGGACGAGCTGGTACCCAGCACGAGCAGCAGTTCCTCGCGGATGTAGCGGATCAGCTTCAAGATGGAGAAGCCGTTGTACCGGGCCACCGCGCCTAGCACCACAAGCACGAACAGCAGCGAGGTCAGGTAGAAGGTTCCGACCAGCAGCGCCAGGTTGGCGATGGAGCCTATGCCGTACTTGCCGATGGTGAACGCCATGGCCCCGAAGGCGCCTATGGGGGCGGCCTTCATCAGGATGGCGACCAGCCTGAAGAAGGCGGACGAGATGGATTGCAGGAAATTCAGGACCGGCGCGCCCTTGTCGCCCACGGCGCCCAGCGAGATGCCGAACAGCACGGAGAAGAACAGCACCTGCAGGATGTCGCCGCTGGCGAAGGCGCTGACCACCGTGTCCGGGATGATGTTCATCAGGAACCCGACCAGGGTCTGGTCATGGGCCTTGGCCGAGTACGAGGCCACCGCCTTCGAGTCCAGCGTGGCGGGATCGATGTGCAGGCCGGTGCCAGGGTGGACGACGTTGGCCACGACCATGCCGATGATGAGGGCCAGCGTGGAAAAGGTCAGGAAATAGATCATGGCCTTGCCCACGACGCGGCCCACTTTCTGCAGGTCCCGCATGCCGGCGATGCCGGTCGTGACCGTCAGGAAAATGACCGGCGCGATGATCATCTTCACCAGCTTGATGAAGGCATCGCCCAGGGGTTTCATCGATTCCCCGATCTGTGGGTAGAAGTGGCCGAGCAGGATGCCCACCGTGATGGCGAACAGCACCTGCACGTACAGGATCTGGTAGAACTTCTTCTTGCGCACGGGCGCCTGCTCCGTGCCGGGTATGTCGATCATCGGGATGTCCCCTTCCAGTGGCTGCCTGCCCGCCGGGTGTCGTGGCGCGCGCAGCCTCGTTTTCAACGGATGCCGAGCTCGTTGGAGCTTCGTTGACGCTCGTTATGCAATCGGCATGCCTGGCCCATGGTGCCGGTCGTGCATCCGTAACTCATTGATTCAATAGGATATTTTTTCCCGCTGAACACCTATTGCCGGGATGGTTGTGCGGTTTTTCGCCCATTCATGGTTTTGGTGTGTGAAAATCCGCACATTGCCTTCCCGTCCGTCGCCATGTCCTCGTCTTTCGCGCCGCGCCCGGACGCGCCCTCCGCGTCGCCTTCCTTCCGGGTTCCCGGTCATGGCCGCGCATGGGCCTGTTTCGTCCTGATCGGCGCCGCGCTGCTGGCGGCCGCGCTGTGGGCGGCCGGAGGCATAGGCCGCGAGCAGGCCTACGCGGAGGTCGCGGCGGCGGCCCGCAACGCGGCGGCGCTGAAGGTCGCGCTGCTGACTGCCGAACTCGACAAGCAGCGTTCGCTGCCATTCGTGCTGGCGCAGGATTCCGAGGTCCGGGCAGCGCTCGCCACCGGCGACCCGGCGCGCTATGGCGCCCTGAATCTCAAGTTCGAGGCGCTGAGCCGGGATACCGGCGCCGCCGTCATCTACCTGCTCGATCCTCGCGGCGTGAGCATGGCGGCCAGCAACTGGAACCAGCCCACCAGTTTCGTGGGCTCGGACTATGCCTTCAGGCCCTATTTCCAGGGGGCGGCGCATGCCGGCCAGGCGGAATATTTCGCGCTCGGCAATGTCAGCAATCACCCTGGCCTGTACCTGAGCCGGCAACTGGAGCAGGACGGCCGGACACTGGGGGTGGTGGTTGTGAAAGTGGAGTTCGACGGCGTCGAGGCCGGTTGGCGGCGCTTCCCGGATCCGGTGTTCGTGACCGACGAGCACGGCGTCGTGCTGCTGTCGTCCAGGGACGACTGGCGCTTCCAGGTCTACGGCACGCTGTCGGCGGCGCAGCGGGACGCGCTGCGGACCAGCCTGCAGTTCGGCGATGCGCCGCTTGCATCCCTGCCGGTGCAGGCGGCCTCGGACCGCCCGGGGCAGGTGGTGGCGAGCCTGCCCGGACAGGCCGTCCAGGAGTTCGTGCACGTCCAGGAGCCCGTTCCGGGCACGCCGTGGCAGTTCCACCTGTTGGGCGCGACCCGCGAGGCCATGGCGCGGGCGGCCGCATCGGCCCGCGTGGCCGCCGCGCTGCTAGTGCTGTGCGCCCTGTTCGTGGCGGGGATCTGGCTGCATCGCCGGCACCGTGCCCACGATCTCGTGCTTGCCCAGGCGGCCGCGCGCCAGGAACTGGAGTCGCGCGTGGCGGCGCGCACGGGCGAGCTGCGCGCCGCCAACGATCAACTGCGGGCCGAGATGGAAGACCGGCGCCGTGCCGAAGCCGATCTGCACAAATTGCAGGAAGAACTGGTGCAAGCCAACAAGCTGGCCTTCCTGGGCCAGATCACCGCCGGCGTGGCGCATGAGATCAACCAGCCGGTCGCGGCCATCCGCAGCTATGCCGACAACTCGGCGGCCTACCTGGACCGCGGCAACGTCGAACGGGCGCGCGGCAACATGGCGTCGATCGCCGCGCTGACCCAGCGCATAGGCGTCATCACCGACGAGTTGCGAACCTTCTCGCGCAAATCCTCCGGCGCTTCCTCCGGTCCCGTGCCGGTGGCCGCCGTGGTCGACGGCGCGCTGACGCTGGTCGGTGCGCAGATGCGCCGGCACGGCATCGCGCTGGAACGCGCCGGCATCGGCGACGGCCTGGCGGTGCGCGCCGAGCGCGTGCGCCTGGAGCAGGTGCTGGTCAACCTGCTGCAGAACGCCATCGAGGCGCTCGAGCAGACGCCCGGCCCCCGGATATGGATACGCGCCGTGCGCGACGCGGACCAGGTCGCCATCGAGGTCGGCGACAACGGCCCCGGCCTGCCCGACAGCGTCATGGCGGCCCTCTACACGCCCTTCGTCACCACCAAGCCGCGCGGCCTCGGCCTGGGGCTGGTCATCAGCCGCGACATCGTCGCCGACTTCGGCGGCACGTTGTCCGTGCAGACCGGGCCGGGGCGCGGGGCGTGCTTCACCATCCGTCTTCCCGAGGCTGTTTCGTGAACGCTTCCTTCCCCATCGCCCGCGCGACCGCGGGCACCGACACCGCCGTCGACCGCGTGCTGTTCGTCGACGACGATCCCGCCATGCGGGAGTCCAATCAGCAGACCCTGGAACTGGCCGGCTTCCGCGTCGAGACCGCCGCCTCGGCCGCCGAGGCGCTGGAGCGGGTCCCGGCCGATTTCGAAGGCGTGGTCGTCACCGACGTGCGCATGCCGGTGGTCGACGGGCTGGAACTGTTCCGGCGGCTGCGCGAACGGGATCCGGACCTGCCCGTCATCCTGATCACGGGCCACGGCGATGTCGAGATGGCGGTGGCCGCCATGCACGAGGGCGCCTATGACTTCCTTGCCAAGCCGTATCCGGCAGAGCGGTTGGCCACCGCTGCCCGCAACGCCCTGGACAAGCGGCGCCTGGTGCTGGACAACCGGCGGCTGAAGCGGCTGGCCCGCGACGCCGGCGAAAGCCTGCCGCTGATCGGCGAGACGCCGGTCATGCAGCGCCTGCGCAAGACGCTGGGCCATCTGGCCAGCGCCGACGTCGACGTCCTGGTGCTGGGCGAAACCGGGGCGGGCAAGGAGGTCGTGGCCCAGGCCCTGCATGCCTGGGGGGCGCGGCATGGACAGCCGTTCGTCGGACTCAATTGCGGCGCTTTGCCGGATACGGTCATCGAGAGCGAGCTGTTCGGCCACGAGGCCGGCGCGTTCACCGGCGCACAGCGCCGCCGCGTCGGGCGCATCGAACATTCCAGCGGCGGGACGCTGTTCCTGGACGAGATCGAAAGCATGCCGCTGGCGGCGCAGATCAAGCTGCTGCGGGTGCTGGAGACGCGCGAGGTCTCGCCCCTGGGCACCAACGAGGTCCGTCCGGTGGACCTGCGCGTCGTGGCGGCCACCAAGACCGACCTGAGCGACCCGGCGCAGCGCGGCCAGTTCCGCGCAGACCTGTTCCACCGGCTGAACGTGGTGACCGTCCGCATCCCGCCCCTGCGCGAACGCCGCGACGATATCCCGCTGCTGTTTTCGTACTTCGTTTCCCGCGCGGCGGCCCGCTTCAAGCTCGACCCGCCCGCGATCACGCCGGCGGTGCGCCAGCACCTGCGGTCCCACGCCTGGCCCGGCAATGTCAGGGAATTGATGCACTACGCCGAACGCGTGGTGCTGGGGGTGGAGGAGACGGCGCCCGAGGCGCCCGAGACCGAAGCGACCCTGCCGCAGCGCGTGGAGCGCTACGAGGCCGACCTGATCCGGGAAGCGCTGGCGCGCCACCAGGGCGACATCAAGGCCACCCTGCAAACCCTGGGCATCCCGCGCAAGACTTTCTACGACAAGCTGCAACGCCACGGCATAGACAGGGGGGGGTATGTGCCCCCCCCTACGCGCTAACGCGCGCCCCCCAGGGGGCCGACGGCGGTGGACCGGCGGAGCCGGATCCACCGTGTCGTGGTCTGTATCGTCGTTCTCGGTGCGGAGCACCACGTTCTTGCTTTGATCCTGGGCGCCGCGGATCCGGCTTTGCCGGTCCGCCAGCGCCGCCCCCTTGAGGGGGCGCCCGAAGGGCGTAGGGGGTGGGCTTCCCCTCAGCGCGTAGGGGGGGTTATCCTATACCGGGGACGACCGTGGAGAAGCCGGCGTCCACGTGGGTGACTTCGCCGGTTACGCCGGCGGCCAGGTCAGACAGCAGGAAGGCGGCGACATTGCCGACGTCGTCGATGGTGACGTTGCGGCGCAGCGGCGCGAAGGTTTCGACGAAGTTCAGGATCTTCGAGAAATCCTTGATACCGGCGGCGGCCAGTGTCTTGATGGGGCCGGCCGAGATGGCGTTGGCGCGGATGCCCTTGGGGCCCAGCGAGGTCGCCAGGTAGCGGGTGGCGGCTTCCAGCGCGGCCTTGGCCACGCCCATGGTGTTGTAGTTGTCGACGACGCGTTCGGCGCCCAGGTAGCTGAGCGTCAGCACTGCGCCGGTGCCGTTGCCTTCCGGCCCTTGCAGCAGGGGCAGGGCGGCCTTGGCCATGGCGGGGAAGCTGTAGGCCGAGATGTCGTGCGCGATGCGGAAGCCCTCGCGCGACAGGCCGTCCAGGAAGTCGCCGGCGATGGCTTCGCGCGGCGCGAAGCCGATCGCGTGCACCAGGCCGTCGAGCTTGGTCCAGGTCTTGCCCAGGTCGGCGAACACGGCCTCGATCTGCGCGTCGTCGGCCACGTCGCACGGGAACACGAGCTGGCTGTCGAATTCGGCGGCGAATTCGGTGATGCGATCCTTGAAGCGGTCGCCCACATAGGTGAAGGCAAGCTCCGCGCCTTCGCGGCGGCAGGCCTTGGCGATGCCATAGGCGATGGAGCGATTGGACAGCACCCCGGTGACCAGGATGCGTTTACCGGCGAGAAAGCCCATGTCGAGGGTCCCTGTAAAAAGAATGTACCCCCCTACGCGCTGCGCGCGCCCCCCAGGGGGCGGCACTGGTGGACCGGCGGAGCCGGATCCACGGTGCCCGGGCAACTGCCTGGGGCTGATGGGGGCGTGGGAGGTGCGAGTTTACTGGATCTTCAGCGTGCGGCCGACAGGGATGGCGGAGCCTTTGATGCGGTTCAGGGCGCGCAGGTGATCGACCGAGACATCGTACTGGCGGGCGATGGAGCTCAGGGTGTCGCCCTTGCGCACCTTGTACGTGCGGACCTGGACGGTCTTTTTCGCGCGGCCGTTGCTCTGGACGGTGGCGCGCACGGGGGTGATGCCGGCGCTGGCGACCAGGGTGGGTTCGGCCTGGCGGCTGGTGGGCACCATGAGGATGTCGCCGGAGCCGATGCGCGAGCGGGTGCCCAGGCCGTTCGCCTTGCGCAGCGTCGCCACCGAGGTGCCGTACTTGCGGGCGACGGTGGTCAGGGTCTCGCCATGGGCCAGCTCATGCGTGTGCCACGACGACAGCGAGCCGCTGTAGGCGCGCAGGTTGGCCTCGAAAATGCTGATGCGGTCGGCCGGCAGCAACAATGTGGGTTCGTGGCTGCCCAGGATCACGCCGCGGTTGAACGACGGGTTGAGCGCCTTGAATTCCTCGAGCGGCATCTCGGCCAGCTGGGCGGCCAGCTTCACGTCGATGTTGCGGCTCTTGGTGATGGTGACGAAATAGGGCTGGTTGTCGATCGACGGCAGCGCGATGTTGTAGGCGGCCGGGTTGGAGATGATGTTCTTGATCGCTTGCAGCTTGGGGATGTAGTTGCGCGTCTCGTCCGGCATGTCGAGCGACAGGTAGTCGGTCGGCAGGCTGCGGGCCGTGTTCTTGTCGATGGCGCGCTTGACCGAGCCTTCGCCCCAGTTGTAGGAGGCCAGCGCCAGGTGCCAGTCGCCGTGGAAGTCGAACAGGTATTGCAGGTAGTCCAGCGCGGCGCGGGTCGAGGCGATGGGGTCGCGCCGTTCGTCGCGCCACCAGTCCTGCTTCAGGTTGAAGCCGCGGCCGGTGGCGGGAATGAACTGCCACAGGCCCGACGCCTGCGAGCGCGACAGCGCCCACGGGTCGTACGAGCTTTCCACGAAGGGCAGGAGCGCCAGTTCGGTCGGCATGCCGCGCTGGTCGATTTCCTCGACGATGTAGTACAGATACTTGCCGGCGCGTTCGGCCGTGCGCTGGATATAGTCCGGGCGCGAGGCGTAGAAGTTCTCCCACTCCTTGACCAGCGGCGTGTCAATGTTGGGCACCGCGTAGCCGCGCCGGATGCGGGTCCAGATATCCGCCGGCTGCACGGTCAGGTCGACCATGCGCGGCTCCAGGCCATCATCGGGCGTTTGCAGGCTCAGCGGGGCGTCGATGCGTCGGCCGGCGGTACGGGGGGACTGGGCGATTCGCGGGGAGGAAGAGAAGCCGGCGGGGTTGTCGGTGCCGGTGGAGGCGGCGGACGCCACACCTTGCATGTCTTGGCCGGTTGCCGCGGGGCGTTCCATCGAAGCGCAGCCCGCCAGGACCATCACGCACCCGGCGATCAGGATTTTGTACAGGGAGGCTGGACGACCATCGCGGACGCCCGCCCGCAGATTCCAGACGCCGCGGGGGCGCAATAGCATGTTTCGTGTCCTTGACCACATGCCTCGCTGGGCCTCGTCCCGGAGGACGGGGCCCAGCGAGGCAGTTTCAATTTGGAGCCACGGGGGATCCCGGGAAGGGGCGGGGCCCCGGCTCGGGGGACCGGCGCGGCTCACGGTGCATTTAGCGCGGCATAGTACGAATCGAGAATGGTTTCCGTCAACCCGCTTTTACAAATTCGAAGCTTTTGGCGGGCATTGAACGGAAATCGAGGCAAGATGCGGCCGCTCTACCGGAAATCGTTCTTCCATTCGCGCAGCGCGGCAAACACCTCGACGGCGTCGGCCAGTGGCCTGCCGGCGTGGGCCGACGCGGCGGCCGCCACCTCGGGAACGGCGGTGCGCAGGAACGGGTTGACCTGGCGCTCCAGGTCCAGCGTGGTCGGCACGGTGGGCTGGGATTGTTCGCGCAGGTGGCGCGCCTGCTGGTGCCACACCTGGAGCGCGGCGTTGTCGGGTTCGACCGCGGCGGCCCAGGCCAGGTTGGACAAGGTGTATTCGTGCGCGCAATACACGCGCGTCTTGGCCGGCAGGGCGGCCAGCTTGTCCAGCGAGGCCTTCATCTGCTGCGGCGTGCCCTCGAACAGGCGGCCGCAGCCCGAGGCGAACAGCGTGTCGCCGCAGAACACCAGCGGTTCGACGCCCGCCGCGCGGCCGGCGTACGCGATGTGGCCGGCGGTATGCCCCGGCACGTCCAGCACTTCCAGGTCCAGGTCCAGCTCGGGCAGGGTGACCCGGTCGCCCTGGGCGAGGCGGCGGTCGCAATGGGGCAGTTTCTCGCCCGCGGGGCCGAACACCGTGGCGCCGGTGCGTTCGACCAGCGCCAGGACGCCGCCGACATGGTCCTTGTGGTGGTGAGTCAGTAGAATGGCACGAAGCTGGAGACGCTGCTGCTGCAGCGAGGCCAGGACCGGCGCGGCGTCGCCGGGGTCCACCACGGCTGCCAGCGTGCCCTGCCGGATCAACCACAGGTAGTTGTCATTGAAGGCGGGAATGCCGGTTATGCCGGCCGTCGGACCGGTATCTTGCGGGCCGGCCGATCGCTTGCTTCCTTTCGAGTCTTTCATTCCGATGCTGCCGTCTGACGTCCAGGATTCTCCGATTGTAGAGCTTGCCGCGTGGCTGGCGTCCGATCCCGGCCGCCACGCGCTCGCCTGGGAGCAGGCGCGGCTGGACGAGGCGGTCTCCGACGTATTCGGCTTCCACGCCATGCAGGCCGGCCTGGCCGAACTGGACGCGCTGCGCGCCAACCGCATGCCCTTCAAGGGCTATGTCGCCGGCGCGATGCCGTCCGAGCCGCAGCGGGCGCGCTGGAACGTGTTCGTGGTGGCCGACCTGGAGGCGCTGCCGTTCGATTCGCAGAGCCTGGACCTGCTGGTCCTGCCCCACACCCTGGAATGCTCGGACGATCCCCACCAGGTCCTGCGCGAGGCCGAGCGGGTGCTGATTCCCGAAGGGCGGCTGGTGATCACCGGCTTCAATCCCTGGAGCCTGTGGGGCGCCGGCCGCCTGCTGGGCCGCCGCCGGTCCTTCCTGCCGCCGGGCATCCAGCCCCTGTCCCCCGCGCGGCTCAAGGACTGGCTCAAGCTGCTGTCGTTCGAGGTCGAGGGCGGCCGCTTCGGCATCTATGCGCCGGCCTGCCGCACCGAGAAATGGCTGCGCCGCTACGCCTTCATGGAAAGCGCTGGCGAGCGCTGGTGGCCGGTATGCGGCGGGCTGTACGTGGTGTCCGCGGTCAAGCGCACGGTGGGCATGCGGCTGATCGGCCCCGCCTGGAAAAAGCAGAAGGCGCCGCGCCGGGCCGCGGTGGCCACGGCCCGGGAGGTCCATCCGCTGCGGACCGGGCGCGAACCTTCGCGATAAGCCGCCCGCGGGCGTCAGGCGTCGAACAGGTTCTGCCGGATCTGCTGCAGGTGGCCCAGCAGGAGATCCCGCGCCTGGGCGGCGTCGCGGTCCTTCAATGCCTCGACGATGGCGCGGTGCTGCCGCTGGTACTGCGCCCGCCGCTCCGGCGTGAGCGAGCGGCGCTTGAGGCGGCCCCACTCGCCTTGCTCGCGGACGCGGTTGGTCAGCTCCAGGATCTGGAGGAAGAACGAGTTGTGGGTGGCTTCGGCGAATGACTTGTGGAGTTCGCCGTCCCAGTGCTCGAAAGCCTCGATGCTGGCGGCGAGCTCGGATTCCTCCACGCATTGCTGCATGCGGGCGAAGTCGGCGGCATTGGCGTTGCGCGCGATCAGGGCCGGCATCAGGGGTTCGATCAGCAGCCGTGCTTCCATGAGTTCCGCCGGACTGGTGCTGACCTCGGGCGCGGGCGCCGGGCCGCCGGCCAGCGCCTGCGCGCCCTCGGCGACGAAGGTGCCGCTGCCTACCGACTGGACGATCAGGCCGCGGGCGCGCAGGTCGGCCAGCACCCGGCGTACCGATCCGCGCGAAATCGCGAAGCGCTGGCTCAGTTCCCGCTCTGGCGGCAGCTTGACGCCGACGTGCAGTCGGCCGCTCGATATTTCCCCCAGCAGGTGATGCATGAGCTCCTTGGCTCCAGGGGCGCGCGAAATGGGGCTGTGCGCTGCGGATTCGTCCATGGTGGCTGTCCCTCGTTCTGCCGCTACCTTAATCCAATGGTACCAATTGGTCAAATATCGAAGCGCCATATGCTTGATGGAGATCCATTTTGGTTTTATATTGGTATATGAATTTACCAATTGGACCTGTGCAAGCACCATGAAATTCGCTCACCTGATTGCCGACGGCAAACCCGCCATCGTTCTCGTCGATGCCGACATGCGGCACTATTGGCCGTTGGCCGACCTGGTCCCCGGGTTCTCCGGCGACATGATCCAACTGGTGCAGGATTTTGGGAAGTTCCGTTCCAGCCTCGCCCCGCGCGGCACCGGCCGGCCGTTGGCCGGCGCGCGATTGCTGGCGCCCATCGATCGCCCCCGGCGCAACATCTTCTGCGTGGGCAAGAATTATTTCGAACACGCCGCGGAATTCAGCAAATCGGGCTTCGACTCCAGCGCGAAAGAGGGCGAGCACGCGCCCGAAGCCCCCGTGGTGTTCACCAAGGCGTACAACACCGTGATCGGGCCGGGCGCGGCCATTCCCTCGCACGAGGGCGTCACTTCCCAGCTCGACTACGAGGCCGAACTGGCCGTGGTCATCGGCAAGCCGGGCCGGAACATCCCGCGCGAGCGCGCGCTCGAGCATGTATTCGGCTACACCATCGTCAACGACTTCACGGCGCGCGACCTGCAGAAGCTGCATCGCCAGTGGTTCCTGGGCAAGTCGCTGGACGGTTTCTGCCCCATGGGGCCGGCGCTGGTCACCGCCGACGAACTGGATGCCGCCAATCTCGACATCCGCTGCTGGGTCAACGGCGAGCTGCGCCAGAATGCCAATACCCGGCAGTTGATCTTCGACATCCCGACGTTGATCGCGACCATCTCGGCCGGCATCACGCTGGAACCCGGGGACGTGATCGCCACCGGGACGCCGGCGGGCGTGGGCATAGGCTTCAATCCGCCCCGCTTCGTCAAGCGCGGCGACGTGATCCGCATCGAAGTGCAAGGCATAGGCGTGCTGGAGAACGCCGTCGATTGAAGGCGCGGGGCGCAGGCCGCGCGCCGCCCGGCATCCCCGGATACACGGGGGCGGGCGCAACCCGAAGGGAAACGAGGAGACGACATGAAACGCACCTTGCTGGTCTGGGCGGCCTGCTGCGCCGCCCTGGGCGGCGCGCCGGCCGCCGCGCAGGAATCCTGGCCGACCCGGCCCATCACCATGATCGTGCCTTTCCCGCCGGGGGGCGTGGCCGATACCGTTGCCCGGCCGGTGGCCGAGTCCATGAGCCGCTTCCTGGGCCAGGCCGTGGTGGTCGAGAACCGGGGAGGGGCCGGCGGCGGCGTCGGCATGGGGCATGTCGCCAAATCGGCGGCCGATGGCTACACCATCATGATGGCGCTGTCGTCCATCTCCATCCTGCCCGAGGCCGACAAGCTGCTCGGCAGGGAGCCGATGTACCAGTTGTCCCAGTTCACCCCCATCGCGCGCTTCACCGCCGACCCGACCGTGCTGGTGGTGCGGTCCGACAGTCCGTGGAAGACGGCGCAGGAGTTCATCGCGGCGCAGAAGAAGGGCGACCGCGACGTGGCCTACGGCTCCTCGGGCAATTACGGCACCATGCACGTGCCGATGGAAATGCTGCGCAACGAGTCGAACCTGCGCCTGCTGCACGTGCCCTATACCGGCGCCGGGCCGGCCATCGTGGCGCTGCTTGCCGGCCAGGTCCAGGCCCTGTCGACGGGGCCGGCCTCGGTGCTCCAGCACATCAAGGGCGGCAAGGTCCGGGCGCTGGCGCATTGGGGCACCGGGCGCCTGGAGTCCCTGCCCGACGTGCCCAGCCTGACGGAACTGGGGCACCCGGTACAGTTCGCCCAGTGGTCCGGCGTGTTCGCCCCGGCCGGCACGCCGGCGCCGGTGGTCGATCGCCTGCGCGCCGCCGCCAAGGCCGCGGCTGCCGATCCCAAGGTATTGAAGACCATCCAGGGCGCGGGCAGCCCGGTCATGTACATGGACGCGCCGGAATTCGCCGCCTACTGGCAGGCCGACGCCCAGGTGCTGGCCGAGGCCGTCCGCCGGATAGGCAAGGTCGAGTAGCGAAGGAAAGCGAGGGTTTTCGCGGGGCTGGAAATGCGCAGGATCCCGCGCAATCGTCATGGTCCGATGCTACAGTGAGCGATACACCTTGTTGCGTTTGCCGCTCGCCAGTATGCAGAAGAGTTCCTTAGTTCCCGCCGTGGTGGTTGCCCTCGCCGTCGGGGCGGGAGTCGGCTATTTCTCCCCGCGCCTGTTCCATGCCGGCGCCCCCGCGGGCGCGGCGGCGCCCGACGAAGCCAAGGCCAAGGGGCCGCAGGCCATCCTGGTCGAAGCCCAGAAGGTCTCGCGCAAGCCGTTCGAGCGCGGCATCACCGCCGTCGGCAGCCTGCGGTCCAACGAGTCCGTGACCTTGCGTCCCGAAGTGGCGGGCCGCATCAGCGAGATCCGCTTCACCGAGGGCCAGCGGGTCGAGAAGGGCCAGGTGCTGATCCGCCTGGACGACTCCGTGCCGCGCGCCGAGTTCGAGCAGGCCCGCGCCAACTTCACGCTGGCCAAGAGCAACTACGACCGCTCCATCGAGCTGCAGCAGAAGGGCTTCATCAGCAAGCAGGCCAAGGACGAGGCCGACAACGCCATGAAGGTGCAGCAGGCCGCCATGGTGCTGGCCCAGGTCCGGCTCGACAAGAACGACATCCGCGCCCCGTTCGGCGGCGTGATCGGGCTGCGCAACGTCTCGGTGGGCGACTACATCGGCGCCGGCCAGGACCTGGTGGCGCTCGAGGCCATCGATCCGCTCAAGGTGGATTTCCGCATCCCGGAAATCTACCTGTCGCAGATCCGTACCGGCCAGACCCTGCAGATATCGCTCGACGCCATGCCGGACAAGTCCTTCGGCGGCACCGTCTACGCCATCAGCCCGCTCATCGACACGGGCGGCCGTTCCATCGTCATGCGCGCCCAGGTCAAGAACCCCGGCGGCCAGTTGCGTCCCGGCATGTTCGCGCGCGTGAAGCTGCTGCTGGATACGCCTGCCCAGGCGCTGGCGGTACCCGAGGCGGCGCTGGTTCCGGTGGGCGACGACCAGTTCGTCTACCGCGTGCAGAACGGGCGTGCCGAGCGGGTGCAGGTCGAGGTCGGCCAGCGGCGCGAAGCCATGGTCGAGATCGTCTCCGGCCTGGCCGAGGACGACGTGATCGTGGTGGCCGGCGCGCAGAAGCTGCGCGACGGCGTGCCGGTGAAGCTCGCCGGCGCCACGGCGTCCGCGCTCTGAGGCCCGGCACATGGTCCTGTCCGAAGTCTGCATCAAGCGGCCCGTGTTCGCGACGGTGCTGTCGCTGCTGGTCCTGCTGGTGGGCCTGATCTCGTATTCCCGCCTGACCGTGCGCGAATATCCGCAGATCGACGAGCCGGTCGTGTCCGTCAGCACCGTCTACAAGGGCGCGTCGGCCGAGGTGATCGAGTCCCAGATCACCAAGCCGCTGGAGGATTCCCTGTCGGGCATCGAGGGCGTGGAGGTCATGACCTCCACCAGCCGGTCCGAGCGCAGCAACATCAACGTCCGCTTCCGCCTGTCGATATCTCCCGACGCGGCGGCGGCCGACGTGCGGGACAAGGTCGCGCGCGTGCGCGGCCGCCTGCCCGACGAGATCGACGAGCCCATCATCGCCAAGGTCGAGGCCGACTCCCAGCCGGTCATGTACCTGGCCGTGGAATCCGGGTCGCTGTCGGCGATGGAAACCTCGGACTACATCAACCGCTTCATCAAGCCCCGGCTGTCCGTGCTGCCGGGCGCGGCCGAGGTGCGGGTGTTCGGCGAGCGCCTGCCGGCCATGCGCATCAACGTCGATCGCGGGAAACTGGCCGCCTACCGCCTGACCGTCCAGGACGTCGAGGACGCGCTGCGCAAGCAGAACGTCGAGATCCCCTCGGGACGGATCGAGTCCATGGCGCGCGAGTTCTCCATCGTCGCCGCCACCAACCTGCGCACCAGGGAACAGTTCGAGAACGTCATCATCGCCAACGTCGGCGGCTACAGCGTGCGGGTCGGCGACGTCGCCTCGGTCGGCCTGGGGCCGGTGGACGAGCGCGTCACCTCGCGCTTCAACGGCAAGCCGGCGCTGAACATCGGCGTGGTCAAGCAGTCCACGGCCAACCCGCTGGACCTGTCCAAGGCGGTGCGGGCCGAGATCGAGGAAATGAACGCCACGCTGCCCAGTGGCATGAAGCTGAACATGGCGTACGACACCTCGGTCTTCATCGAGAAGTCCATCGAGTCGGTGTTCCACACCATCGGCGAGGCCATCGTGCTGGTGGTGCTGGTGATCTTCCTGTTCCTGCGCAACCTGCGCGCCAGCCTGATCCCCATCGTCACCATTCCCGTGTCCCTGATCGGCGCCTGCACGCTCATGTATGCGTTCGGCTTCTCCATCAACACGCTCACGCTGCTGGCCATGGTGCTGGCCATCGGCCTGGTGGTGGACGACGCCATCGTCGTGCTCGAGAACATCTTCCGCCACATCGAGGAAGGCAAGTCGCGCATGCAGGCCGCGCTGCTGGGCTCGCGCGAAATCGGCTTCGCCGTCATCGCCATGACGCTGACGCTGGTCACCGTGTACGCGCCGCTGGCCTTCGCCACCGGGCGCACGGGCCGCCTGTTCATCGAGTTCGCGCTGGCCCTGGCGGGCGCCGTGCTGGTGTCCGGCTTCGTCGCGCTGACGCTCACGCCCATGATGTGCTCGCTCATGCTGCGCCACCAGGAGTCGCACGGCTGGCTGTACAACTTCATCGAGAGCGGCTTGAACGCGCTCACGCGCGGCTATCGCCGCGCGCTGTCCTTCGCGCTGTCCCATCGCGGGTGGGTGGTCGCGCTGGGCCTGGCCGTGGGCGCCTGCAGCGTGCCCCTGTTCAAGATCATCAAGAGCGAGCTGTCTCCGGTCGAGGATCGCGGGGTCATCTATGGCCGGATCGTCGCGCCGCAGGGCGCCACGGTCGGCTACACCACCAGCTACCTCGAGCGCATGGAAGAAATCTACAAGGACATCCCGGAGATGGCCGCCTACCAGGCGGTGGCCGGCTTCCCGGTGGTGACCGAGGGCAACGCCGTGCTGCGGCTCAAGCCCTGGGAGGAGCGCACCCGCAGCCAGCAGGAGGTCGCCCGCTCGCTCCAGCCGAAGTTCGCCGCGCTGCCCGGCGTGCAGGCCTTCCCCACCAATCCCCCGTCGCTGGGCCAGTCGCCGCGTTCCTCGCCCATCGAATTCGTCATCATGAGCCAGGTGTCCTATCCCGAACTGGCCACGATGACCGACGCTTTCCTGGCCGAGCTGTCGAAGTACCCCGGCGTGCAGAACGTGCAGACCGACCTGCGCCTGAACACGCCCGAGCTGCGGGTGCAGGTCAATCGCGACAAGCTGGCCGACATCGGCGTCGACGTGGACCGCGTCGGCCGCACGCTCGAATCCATGCTGGGCGGCCGGCAGGTGACGCGCTTCAAGGACAACGGCGAACAATACGACGTGCTGGTGCAGGTGATCCCGCGCGACCGCTCCAATCCGGCCGACATCTCCGACATCTACGTGCGGCCCCGTAGTGGCGAGATGGTGCAGCTTGCCAACCTGCTGTCGGTCCGCGAGGGCGTGTCGCCACAGACCCTGAACCACTTCAACCGCATGCGCGCCGTCACGATCTCGGCGTCGCTCGCGCCCGGCTACGCGCTGGGCGAGGCGCTGGACGTGATGAACGGCATCGCCGCGCGCGTGCTGCCCGCCACCGCGCAGACCGACCTGAACGGCCAGTCGCGCGAGTTCCGCGATTCGTCGGGCAGCATCTACCTCGTGTTCGCGATGGCGGTGGCGTTCATCTACCTGGTGCTGGCGGCGCAGTTCGAGAGCTGGCGCAATCCGTTCATCATCATGCTGTCGGTGCCGCTGTCGATGACGGGCGCGCTGCTGGCACTGTGGTTCTCGGGCGGAACCCTGTCCATCTACAGCCAGATCGGCCTGATCACGCTGGTGGGCCTGATCACCAAGCACGGGATCCTGATCGTCGAATTCGCCAACCAGCTGCGCGACCAGGGCAAGGAGCTGATCGAGGCGGTGTCCGAGGCCAGCGTGCTGCGGCTGCGCCCCATCCTGATGACGACCGGCGCGATGGTGCTGGGCGCCGTCCCGCTGGCGGTGGCCACGGGCGCGGGCGCCGAGTCCCGCGTGCAGATCGGCTGGGTGATCGTGGGCGGCATGAGCCTGGGCACGCTCCTGACCCTGTTCGTCGTGCCCTGCGTGTACGCGCTGGTGGCCGGCAAGCGCAAGCGCCCGCTGCCGGTGGGCGAACACCCGCTGGAACCCGATCCCCACGGCGCCCCGGCGGCACCGGCCCCGGAATCGGTGGGTTAGGGAAGCAAGAGTCGTCGGTAACCGCTTGCGGCCGGCGGGGCCCCACCCCCTCAGGGGCTGTTCGGAGCCGCCGCGCCAGGCAGGCAAAACGGGGAAGCAAGGGCGTGCATGTGTGAGCGCGGCAGTAGGGACAGTCCGGGGGACTGTCCCCGCGCGAGTTCACGCCCGCCCCGTTTTGCCTGCCTGGCGCGGGAAGTTTCGGCGCAGCCGAAACCGGCTACGTCAGCCCCTGAGGGGGTGGGGCCCCGCCGGCCGCAAGCGGTTACCGACGACTCGCTCGGCCAAATATCCTAAACTTGGGGGCCTCCGCAATTTTCTCTCTGGTGCCCCCGCATGCGTTATGTCGTCCTGGATACTGAAACCACCGGCCTCGATCCGCTCCAAGGACACCGCGTCATCGAAATCGGCTGCGTGGAGATCGTCAACCGCCAGGTCACGCAGCGCCACTTCCACACCTACCTGAATCCCGACCGCGACAGCGACCCGGGCGCCCTGGAAGTGCACGGGCTGACCACCGAGTTCCTGTCCGACAAACCCCGGTTCGAGGACAAGGTCGACGAATTCCTGGACTTCATCCAGGACGGCCACGTCATCATCCACAACGCCGAATTCGACATCCGCTTCCTGAACGCCGAACTGGCGCGGCTGCAGCGCGGCAGCTTCCGCGACAAATGCCTGGGCGTCGTCGACTCCCTGATGCATGCGCGCGAACTGCATCCGGGCAAGCGCAATTCGCTCGACTCCCTGTGCGACCGCTACGGCATTTCCAACGCCCACCGGGTGCTGCACGGCGCCTTGCTGGACTCGGAACTGCTGGCCGAGGTCTGGCTGGCCATGACGCGCGGCCAGGACAGCCTGGTGATCGACCTGGGCGATACCGGCGGGCAGGCCACGACCAGCTTCGGCGCCTTCGATACCTCGGTCCTGCAGGTGGTGCCGGTGGACGAAGCCGACCTGGCCGCCCACCAGGCCTATCTGGCTGGGCTGGACAAGGAGTCCAAGGGGCAGACCCTGTGGAGGAAGTGGGAGCCGCTTCCCACTGCATAAAAAAGATATGCTATAGTTATGGGCTGTCGCGGATGCGGCAGTCAAACCGAAGGTTCTCTTCGGGCGGTTAGCTCAGTGGTAGAGCACTGCCTTCACACGGCAGGGGTCACTGGTTCGAACCCAGTACCGCCCACCAATCCCTCTCCCCCCATTGTCCTTCCCATCAAGGGAATGCGTTTTCGCCCCTCAACGGCCAGTCCAGCCATGAGGGAATCCGGCGCTCCAATGAGGGAAACTCCCAGGCCTCAGGCCCGTCGCTGCAATCCGATCGTGGCCACCCAGGCCGCGCACCAGCCGATCGCGATGCCCAGGCTGTCCGCGAACAGGTCCGCCCATTCCGCCGACCGGTCGGGCGTCAGGGATTGCAGGATCTCGATCAGCGCGCCATAGGCCAGGAGGCCCAGCAGGCGCGGCCAGGCGGGGCCGGGATAGGCGAAGCGCGCCAGCGCAGCCAGTACGCCGAAGCCCAGCAGGTGATTGGTCTTGTCCCACCCCGTGGTGGGCAGGGGAGTGGCGGAAGGCAGGAGGGATAGCAGGAGTATCCCCAGCGCGGCCGCCCAGAATAGCGGCTTCCATCCGCCGAAGGCGGTCAGGCGTGGATTCATCGGTGTCCGGAGTCAGGCGAAGGGCGGGGAAGGTCCCCGCCCGCCATTATCGCCGGGCTTCGAGAACGCCCCGTGTCAGTTGGTTTCTTTTTCCAGCAGGTGGCGATAGATCAGGCCGCCTATCGCGCCGCCGATCAGCGGCACGAGCCAGAACACCCACAACTGTTCCAGCGCCCAACTGCCCTGGAACACGGCCACGCCGGTGCTGCGGGCGGGATTGACCGAGGTGTTGGTGACCGGGATGCTGATCAGGTGGATGAGCGTGAGCGTCAGGCCGATGGCCAGCGGCGCCATGCCGGCCGGCGCGCGCTTGTCGGTCGCCCCGTGGATCACGATCAGGAAGAAGGCCGTCAGCACCAGTTCGCAGACGATGGCCGCGGCCAGCGTGTAGCCGCCGGGGGAATGTTCGCCGTAGCCGTTGGAAGCGAAGCCGGCGCTGGCATCGAAGCCCGCCTTGCCGCTGGCGATCAGGTACAGGACCCCGCCGGCGGCGATGGCGCCCACGACCTGGGCGATGATGTAGGGGATGGCGTCCTTGGCGGGGAAGCGGCCGCCGGCCACCAGGCCCACGGTGACCGCCGGGTTGAAGTGCCCGCCGGAGATGTGTCCGACCGCGTAGGCCATGGTCACCACCGTCAGGCCGAAGGCCAGCGCGACGCCGGCGAATCCTATGCCCAGCTCCGGAAACGCCGCGGCCAGGACCGCGCTGCCGCAGCCACCCAATACCAGCCAGAACGTACCCAGGAATTCAGCGCATAGCCTTTTGCTCATATATCCCCCATATCGTGCAGTGGTCGAGTAGCACGCGGAGCATGCGCCCACTGCGGTTCATGCGCAATCGCGCCGTGATTCTATGAGGCGTTTGCGCAACGCATGGAGCGGTGTTTGGGCTTGTTTAGCGTGCGGCCGTCCGCGCAGCCGGCACCCGATCCATCCCAGCAAGAACCAGGAGCAGACATCATGCGCATCCAGGAGCCTGGGCGTACCCGTCGCGAGCTATCCGGCCGTGGCGAGGGACAAGAACATATCCCGGCTCTAAACTGCGCCCACTCTCAGACTTCAAGGCATGGAACCGTGAAACTCGTGCAGATCCACCAGCCCGGCGGGCCCGACGCACTCGTCATTGCCAATGTGCCGGCGCCGGTGCCCGGGCCGGGCCAGGTCCGCGTCGCGGCGCGCGCCATAGGCGTGGGCCGGCCGGACGTGCTGATGCGCAACGGCACCTATAAATGGATGCCGCCACTGCCGGCGACGCCGGGAGGCGAGATGGCCGGCGTGATCGACGCGGTAGGCGAAGGCGTCGCGCCGGAGTTGGCCGGCCGGCGCGTGCTGGTCAGCGCGCGGGAACTAGTCCGGCGCGGTGGCTGCTATGCCGAGGCGATCTGCGTGCCGGCCGATGCGCCGTTCGAACTGCCGGCGGCCATCTCTTTCGAGGCCGCGCTCAGCCTGCCCAACTTCCTGATGGCCGATGCACTGCTCAATCGCTGCAATCCGGGCGTGCAGGCGCGGCGCGTCCTGCTGACGGGCGCCGCCGGCGGTGTGGCCTCGGCCGTGATCCAGTTGGCCCGGCAGCAAGGCAGCGAGGTCATCGGCGTGGTCAGTTCCGCCGAGAAGGCGGCCTTTGCCACCGCCATGGGGGCCACGCACGTAATCGATCGCCTGCGGGAATCCATCCCGGAGCGTGTCATGGCGCTGACTGATGGCGCGGGCGTGGAGCTGGCCCTGGACCACATCGGCGCCGGCGTCCTGGTGGACTGCCTGCACGCGCTGGCCCCCTTCGGCATGGCCGTGTCCTACAACATCGTCGGCGGGCCACCGCAACCGGAGATCTTCGGGGAGCTGCGCAAGCTGGTGGGCCGCAGCCTGGCCTTGCGCTGCTTTTCCATCCATAGCTTCGACCACGATCGCGGCACGCGGCGCGCAGCCACCGAACGCCTGATCGGCCTGATGGCCGAAGGGCGCATCACGCCGCCTGCGGCCACCTGCATGCCGCTGGACGCCGTCAGGGATGCCCATCGCATCCTCGATGCTGGCGAAACCATCGGCAAGATCATCCTGATGCCCTGACGTCCCAGGAGTCCTCATGCCGCTCGTCGCCGTCCGCAAGACCCAGTTGTCCATCGGCTAGCGCGCCGGCCCGGGTGTCAATGCTGGCAGCCGGGGTATTACCTTATGGGAAGGAGGGGCAGGCTACTATGGCGGCCATCCGCAATACCGCACGTTCCAGGAGCGAAACATGCCCCAAGCCCCCATGCGCCTTCCCGTCTACATGGACTACAGCGCCACGACGCCGGTCGATCCGCGCGTCGTCGACGCCATGGTGCCCTATCTGTACGAGAAGTTCGGCAATCCCGCCTCGCGCAGCCATGCCTACGGCTGGGAGGCCGAGGAAGCGGTCGAGACCGCGCGTGGCCACGTCGCGGCGCTGCTGAACGCCGACCCCCGCGAGATCGTCTGGACCTCGGGCGCCACCGAAGGCAACAACCTGGCCATCAAGGGGGCGGCGCATTTCTACGCCGAGCGCGGCAAGCACATCATTACCGTCAAGACCGAGCACAAGGCGGTCCTGGACACCTTCCGCGAGCTCGAGCGCCAGGGTTTCGAGGCCACCTACCTGGACGTGGACGAGGACGGCCTGCTGCCGCTCGCGCGCCTGGAGGCCGCCATCCGCCCCGATACCATCCTGGTCTCGGTCATGCTGGTCAACAACGAGATCGGCGTGATCCAGGACGTGGAGGCCATCGGCAAGCTCTGTCGCGAGCGCGGCGTGCTGTACCACTGCGATGCCGTCCAGGGCGCGGGCAAGGTGCCCATCGACGTCCAGTCCTTCCCGGTCGATCTGCTGACGGTGACCGCGCACAAGCTCTACGGGCCCAAGGGCATAGGCGCCCTGTACGTGCGGCGCAAGCCGCGCGTGCGCATCGAGGCGCAGATGCATGGCGGCGGCCACGAGCGCGGCATGCGCTCGGGCACGCTGGCCACGCACCAGATCGTCGGCATGGGCGAGGCCTTCCGCCTGGCCAAGCTGGAAATGCCGCTGGAATCGGCGCGCGTGGGCAAGCTGCGCGACCGGCTGCTGGCCGGCCTGTCCGAGATGCAGGAGGTCTACGTGAACGGCAGCCTCGAACACCGCGTGCCGCACAACCTCAACATGAGCTTCAACTTCGTCGAGGGCGAATCGCTCATCATGGCGATCAAGGACGTCGCCGTGTCGTCGGGATCCGCCTGCACCTCGGCGTCGCTGGAGCCGTCCTTCGTGCTGCGCGCCCTGGGCCGCAGCGACGAACTGGCGCACAGCTCCATCCGTTTCACGCTGGGCCGCTTCACCACCGAGCAGGAAGTCGATTTCGTCGTCGACCTGATCAAGGGCAAGGTCGCCAAGCTGCGCGAACTCAGCCCGCTCTGGGAGATGTACCAGGACGGCGTGGACCTGAGCACCATCCAGTGGGCGGCCCACTAGGGAAACCGACCGGAACGGCGATGCCGCCGTTTCGTCTGCCGAAATAGCCCAAGAAAGCCCGGCACGGCGCGGTCCGGCGGGGCTATGCTGCGCAGGTCCGTCGTTTCCGGCCGCGCAGCGCGGCCTTCCGTCATGTCCGATCATTCCGCTTCCGGCGCCCGGCGCGCCCTGTCCGGCATTCGCGTCCTCGATCTCACCTCGGCGGTGGTCGGGCCCTACGCCGCCAAGATCATGGCCGACCACGGGGCCGACGTGATCAAGGTCGAGGCCGCCGATGGCGACGTCATCCGCTGGATCGCCGGGCCTTCCCCCACGCCCGGCATGTCGGGCAAGTTCCTGCACCTGAACCGCGGCAAGCGCAGCATCGTGCTGGACCTGAAGCAGCCGCGGGGCCGCGAGGCCGTGATGCGGCTGGTCGCGCGCGCCGACGTGCTGCTGATCAACATGCGGCCGCAAGCGGTCGAGCGCCTGGGACTGGACTACGACAGCGCGGCGCGCGCGAATCCCCGGCTGGTGTACTGCGCGATGGTGGGCTTCGGCCCCGGCCCGTACCGCGACACGCCCGCCTACGATTCCATCATCCAGGGCGGGGCGGGGGTGGCCGCGCTATCCGAGATGGCGACCGGCCAGCCGCGCTACGTGCCCTATGTCGTGGCCGACCGCACCGTGGGCCTGATGGCGCTCAACGCCGTCATGATGGCGCTGTTCCAGCGCGAACGCACCGGCGCGGGCCAGTGCGTGGAAGTGCCCATGTTCGAGAACATGGCGGCCCTGATGCTGAGCGAGCATCTGTACGGCGCGACCTTTGAGCCGCCGCTGTCTCCGCCCGGCGACCTGCGTCTGATCGATCCGCAGGCCAGTCCCGTCAAGACGTCGGACGGCTACGTCTGCCTGACGACCAACACCGATGCCCAGGCCTTCGCGCTGATGCGCGTCATGGGGCATCCCGAGATGCAGACCGATCCCCGCTTCAATACCAAGCAGGCCCGCGCCGCCCATAGCCGGGAGTATTTCAGCATCCGGGCCGAGGCGATCGCCCGGCGCACCACCGCCGAATGGCTGGCGCTGCTCAAGGAAGCGGACATTCCCGCCATGCCCTACAACACGCTGGACAGCCTACGCACGGATCCGCACATCGTGGCCTCGGGGCTGTTGCGCGAGGTCGAGCATCCCACCGAAGGAAAGATGTGGGACCTGGCCGATCCCACGCGCATGAGCGGCCGGGACGACGTGCCATCCAGGCCGGCGCCCAAGCTGGGCGAGCACGGCGCCGAGATCCTGGCCGAGGCCGGTTATTCGGCGGAGGAGATCGAGGCCTTGGCCGGCAGCGGCGCGCTGGGGCCTTCGTCGGCCTGATCCACGTGCCGCAGGGGCGCCTGCGCGGCCAGGATCTCCAGGACGGTCTGCTGCAGGATGGGGATGTGGCGGTCCAGGAAGCTCTGCGTCATGGTGGAGCCGAAGGTGGTCATGCTCAGCACGGCCAGCAGTTCGCCGTCCTCGGCTACCGGCACGGCGCAGGTCGCGCTGTCCCATTCCACGGTCGCCTGCCGGACCGCGTATCCGCGGGTCCGCGTGGCGTCCAGGACGGCCAGGAGTCCGGCGGGAGCTCCCTGGGGCAGCAGGAAGCGCCGTTCCGGCTCCGAACAGAAGGCCAGGTAGGCCAGGCCGACCGAGGATTGCGTCATCGGATGGCGGCGGCCGTAGGTGGTGGGCAGGTAGGCCAGGGGACTGTAGGGCATGGTGCTGTAGCGCACGGCCATGCGGTCGCCGTCCAGGGTCGACAGGCCCAGCGGCCACTTGATCCGGCGCGTGGCCCGGATCATGCAGGGAATGGCCGCGTCCACGATGAGCAGGCGCTCCGAGCAGCCGTCGCTCAGGTCGCGGACCTTGCCGGTCAACTGGTAGCTGCCCCGCGCGTCGACCTCGCGCACGTAGCCTTCGTCGCGCAGGGTTTCCAGGATGCGGAAGACGGTGGGCTTGGGCAGGCCCGTGTCCCGGTGCAGGTCCGCCAGCGTGGAGTGCATGCGCCCGTTCATCGCGCGCAATACCGCCAGCCCCCGGGCTATGGACCGTATCATGGCGCCGTTCCCCGTCAGGTCCGGGCGTGGCGGTCAGGCATCGGCCCGGGGAGAATAGCGGGAGACGGGCGGCCGTTCGAAGATCAGGTCCCACACGCCGTGACCCAGCCGCAGGCCGCGGGTTTCGAACTTGGTCTGGGGTCGCCAGGCCGGGCGCTCGGCATAGCCTTCGCAGGTATTGCACAGCTGCGGCTCGCCGCTCAGCACTTCCAGCATCTGTTCGGCATAGGGCTGCCAGTCGGTCGCGCAATGCAGATAGGCGCCGGGCGCGAGACGGCTGGCCAGCAGCTCGACGAAGGCGGGCTGGATCAGGCGCCGCTTGTGGTGCCGCTTCTTGGGCCAGGGATCGGGGAAATAGATATGCACGCCCGCCAGCGAAGCCGGCGGGATCATGTCGCGCATGACTTCGACCGCGTCGTGCTGGATGATGCGCACGTTGCGCAGGGCCGAGTCCTCGATGCGGCGGAGCATGGCGCCGACGCCGGCGTTGAACACCTCCACGCCCAGGAAGTTGCGCTCGGGCTGGGCCAAGGCGATCTTTTCCGTGGTTTCGCCCATCCCGAAGCCGATTTCCAGCACCGTGGGCGCCTCGCGGCCGAAGACCTGGGCGAACGAGATGTGCCGGTCCGTATAGGGCAGGGACCAGGTATCCGTCAGTGTCTCGAGCGCTTCCTTCTGGCTGAGCGTGATGTGGCCGCGGCGGTGGACGAAGCTGCGGATGTGCGTGCCCGGCCGGGCGGCCTTGGGCAGTTCCCCGGCGGCCAGGGCCGGATCGGCCGGCAGCGGCAGGGCGGGAGAGGGAGTGGTCATGTTCATCGTGATCCTAGCCTCCGCCCACGGCGACGACGATTTCGAGCCGGTCGCCATCGGCGATAAGGGTGTGCTGGTGCGCGCTGCGCGGGACGATCTCGCCGTTGCGCTCGATGGCGACGCGCTTGCCCGCGTAGCCCAGCGCCTGGATCAGATCGGCCACCGAGGAGGCTGCCTCGATGGTGCGCGGTTCCCCGTTCAATACGATATTCATGGCCGGGATTTTAGTCGGTCTGGAGCCGGTGGTGCGGCAAGCTCCGCGTCAGGTCGGTAACGGATTGCGGGCCGCCGGCAACCATTCATGCGACTGATTGAATTCGGGTTTACCCCATAGACCGGTTTCCAAGTGTGACCTACTATGTATTCATGCCATATATAAATCATCGTTTTATCTATGGTACAAACCGGACCTTCCGGTTTTCTCCCACTCATCCGCCGGCGGGATGCCTCCCGCGCCAGGCCAGGCCGCCGCGATCGCCGGTGGCCGCAACTGGAGTCCTTTCATGAAACGTCGTGAATTCCTCGGCAGCGCGGCTGCCGCTGCCGCCACGCTGTTGCCGCTGCCGGGCCTCGTGTCCGTGGTGCACGCCCAGGGCAAGGGCAAGCTGACCTTCCTGACGCCGTCGTCGTTCTCGCTGGCCTTCTCGCCGGTGCTGTATGCATCGGTGGCCGGCTATTTCGCCAAGGAAGGCCTGGACCTGAAGATCGAGGCCGGGCGCGGCGCGGCCCAGGTCGTCCAGCTGACCGCGGCCAAGCAGGTGCAGACCGGCCGCACCGGCGGCGCCAACTACATGATGGCGCGCGTCAACAGCAATGCCCCGGTCATTGCCATCGCCACCATCGCGCAGCGTTCGCCGTTCGCGGTGATCTCGTCCAAGGACGCCCCGATCCGCACGCCCCAGGACCTGGCGGGCAAGGTCATCGGCGTGCAATCGGCGGGCGGCTCGATGGAGGCCACGCTCGACCTGATGCTGATGCGTGCCAAGATCGATCCCAAGTCGGTGCGCCGCGAGCGCGTTGCCGATTCGGCCGCGTCCTTCGGCATGATCCAGTCCAAGCGCGTGCAGGGCTTCCTGGGCAACGCCAGTTCCGCCATCCGGCTGACCGCTCAGAACTTCCCGGTCTCGACCATGCAGATGGACGACGGCGTGCCGGGGCAAGTCTACGTGGCCGAGGAAGCCGAACTGGCCGCCAACAAGGACGCCTACGTCGCCTTCCTGCGCGCCGCCTATCGCTCGGCCCAGGAACTGATCGCGATGGACGACGCGGCGCTGCAGAAGGCCGTCGCCCTGATGCGCGGCAAGTACGACATTCCCGGATCGGACAACACGCCGATCGCGCTGGCCGACATGCGCGCCAACCGCGAGCTGTGGGCGACCGCGAACCCCAAGCAGGTCCTGCGCTGCAACGAGGCGCAGTGGACCGAGGGCGAGTCGCTGCTGCGCCAGGCCGGCCTGCTCAAGCAGCCGACCACCAAGCCGCTGTACACCAACGACATCTGGGAGGCCGCCAATGGCTGACAACATCGTGCGCGCGGTACCGCCGGCCGGTAACGTGCACGCGCTGAACGCCGGCCGCGGACCGGTGGTCCGCGTGGACGGCGTGTCCAAGCGCTTCGACACCAAGTCGGGTACCGTCCAGGCCCTGGAGGGCATCCGCCAATCCATCGGCGCGGGCGAGTTCGTCGCCATCGTCGGGCCTTCGGGCTGCGGCAAGTCGACCCTGCTGCGCATCCTGTGCGGCCTGGAAGAGCCCACCGAGGGCCGGATCGACTGGGGCCGGGACGGCCAGGCGCCGCGCATGGGCGTGGCGTTCCAGGACCATCGCCTGCTGCCCTGGCTCAGCATCGAGCAGAACATCATGCTGCCGCGGCTCATGCAGGGCCGGGCCTCGGCCGCCGACGTCGATCGCGCGCTGGCGCTGTGCAAGCTGGTCGGCCTGACCGGTTTCGAGAAGCGCCGTCCTTCCGAGCTGTCGGGCGGCATGAAGCAGCGTGCCTCGGTGGCGCGCGCGCTGTTCACCGATCCCGAACTGCTGTTGCTGGACGAGCCGTTCGGTGCGCTGGATGCGCTCACGCGCGAGCAGATCACCGCCGATACCGAACGCATCTGGACCGAGCAGGGATTCGCCGCGCTGCTGATCACCCATTCGATCAGCGAAGCGGTGCACCTGGCCGACCGGGTGATCGTGATGTCGGCCCGCCCCGGCCGCGTGGTGGCCGAATTCAAGATCGACCTGCCGCGTCCCCGCACCGAAGCCCTGGGCTCGCCCGAGTTCGGCAAGCTGTGCAGCGACATCCGGAAAAAGCTGGAGCTCTGACCCGACATGAAACGACTCGCGCTACAAGTATCCGCCGTCGTGGCCTTCTTCCTGATCTGGAAGGGATACGTGCATTTCTTCGACGTCTCGCCGCTGGTGCTGCCGGCGCCCGAGCTGGTGGTGGTGGCCCTGTTCCGCCTGCTCGGTTCCACCGACACCTATTACCACCTGGGCATCACGCTGACCGAGTGCCTGGGGGGCTTCCTGTTCGCCATCGTGTTCGGCACCATCGTCGGACAGCTCCTGGGCCGCGTCGCCATTCTCGACACCGTGTTCAAGCCCTTCGTGATCGCCTTGCAGGTCACGCCCAAGGTCGCGCTAATCCCGCTGTTCATCCTGTGGTTCGGCTTCGGGCTGGAGTCCAAGATCATCGTCTCGGCGGTGCTGGCCTTCTTCCCCGTGTTCGCCAACAGCTACCTGGGCGCGAAATCGGTGGACCGCGGGCTGTCCGAGGTGTTCACCGTGGGCCGCGCCAGGCAATCGCGGCGCTTTCGCCTGCTGGTCATTCCCAGTTCGCTGCCCTATATCCTGACCGGGATGGAAATGGCCATCGTGCTGGCCATCATCGGCGCGGTGGTGGGCGAGTTCGTGGCCGGCACGCGCGGTCTGGGCTACCTGGCCACCATCAAGCTGCAGGAACTGGAGGTCGATACGCTGTTCGCGGTGGTGCTGCTGCTGGCGGCCATCGGCTTCTCGCTGTATTTCGCCGTCGGTTCGCTGCGCAAGATGATGATCCCCTGGCACGAGTCCGCCAACAAGGTCGCCATCTGATGTCCGGACATCGCCACTGATGCGGGCCCTGGACGAACTGCGGGCGGCGCTGGGCGACGAAGTCGTCCGCGCCGCGGCCGACATTCCCGAACGCCATCTGCGCGACTGGGTCGTGGCGGCGGGAGCCGGCGACGAGCCGCTGGCGCTGGCCCTGCCGCGTACGACCGACGAGGTCTCGCGTCTGCTGGCCTGCTGCTCCCGCCTGCGCGTGCCCGTCGTGCCGCAGGGCGGCCTGACCGGGCTGTCCGGCGGCGCCACGCCGGTGCGCGGCTGCGTGCTGTTGTCGTTGCAGCGCATGCAGGGCATCGAGGAAACCGATGCGCAGGCCGGCACGCTGACCGTGCTGGCCGGCACCCCATTGCAGCGCGTGCAGGAAGCGGCCGATGCGGCCGGCTGGCTGTTCCCGCTGGACATCGGCGCGCGGGGTTCGTGCAGCATAGGCGGCAACGCCGCCACCAACGCGGGCGGCAACCGCGTGCTGCGCTACGGCATGATGCGCGACCTGGTCCTGGGGCTGGAGGCGGTGCTGCCCGACGGTAGCGTCGTGTCCTCGCTCAACAAGATGCAGAAGAACAATGCCGGCTTCGACCTGAAGCAGCTGTTCATCGGCAGCGAGGGCGCCCTGGGCGTCATTACCCGCCTGGTGCTGCGCCTGGCGCCCCGGCCCGCCAGCCAGAACACCGCGCTGTGCGCGCTGGCCGATTACGCCGCGGCCAGCCGCCTGCTGCGCCTGGCCCGCGAGCGGCTTGGTCCGGCGCTGTCGGCGTTCGAGGTCATGTGGCCGGAGTTCTACGAACTGGCGCTGGCGCATGCCGCGCGCCAGGGGCGCGGGGCCGTGCCCTTGTCCCCGGGCCATGGGCTGTACCTGCTGATCGAGTCCTCGGGCTTCGAGCCGGACAAGGACGCCGACCAGTTCACCGCCCTGATCGAGGCGGCCGTCGAGGAAGGACTGGTCGAGGATGCCGCGCTGGCCCGGTCGCTGCGCGACACCCAGGCCTTCTGGGAGCTGCGTGAATCCGGCAGCGACTTCCTGCCCGCGCTCGGGCCGCGCGTGGGGTTCGACATCAGCGTGCCCACCGGGCAGATCGGCGACTTCGTCCAGACCTGCCGCGAGCGGCTGCGCGCGCGCTGGCCATCTCTGCGCACCATCGCCTTCGGCCATGCCGGCGACGGCAACGTCCACTTCATCGTGCAGGTGGACGACCGGCCGCTGCCGGTGCATGAGATCGAGGAAACGGTCTACGGTTGCGTGCAGGCAAGAGGCGGTTCCATCGCTGCCGAGCACGGGGTCGGGCTGCACAAGCGGCCGTTCCTGCATTATTCCCGCTCCGCCACCGAAATCGCGCTGATGCGCACGATCAAGGCCGCGCTGGATCCGCTGGGGATCATGAATCCGGGGAAGGTGGTGGCGGGAGACGGCCAGCCGCACGCCCCGGCGTCTTGGGCGCGGCGGCCGGCGCCAGCCGCGCCGCCGTCGATGCCGGTGGCGCGGCTATAGCGCCTGCCGGAAGGAGAAGTTGCCTGCCCCGAGCACTGTGCGCAGCCGCAGGTAGGGGGGAAAGCGGCTTGTTCGCTATCATGGCCGGAGTGGCCTGGATTCGAGCGAACATTCATGACTGACGCGTCACCCTCCTCCGCCGGCAACGGCAACGAAGCGCTTGCCGCCGTGCCCGGCGAACTGCGTGTCTTCCAATGGCATGACCATGCCTCCCTCTGGTTCAGCCTGGGCGTGGGGCTGCTGGTCATGCAGATGGGCTCGTACCTGCTGCCGGCCCTGAGCCCTTCGCAAGCCTTGCTGGCCATCGTGCTGGGCTCCGTGCTGGGCGCGGGACTGCTTGGCTGGGTTGCGCAGATCGGCTGCCGCAGCGGCCTGTCCAGCGCCGGGCTGATGGTGGCTGTGTACGGGCGCAGCTTCGCGCGCCTGCCCATCCTTCTGAATATCGTGCAACTGCTGGGCTGGGGTGCGTTCGAGCTGGTGGTGATGCGCGATGCCACGGTCGCCGTGGGCCGCCATGGCGGCGCCATGACCGCCGGTTACTGGCCCTACCTGGCCACGCTGCTCTGGGGCGCGGTGATCCTGCTGCTCATCGGCGGCTCCATGGTGCGCCTGGTGCGCCGCATCGTCTCGCGGGTGGCCCTGCCGCTGGTGGTGCTTTCGCTGCTGTGGCTGAGCTGGCAGTTCCTGTCCATGGCGCACGGCCAGGGCCTGGCTGCCTTGTGGAACCGAAGCGGTTCGGGCGGCATGAGCGCGCTGTCCGCCCTGGATCTCGTGATCGCCATGCCCATCAGCTGGCTGCCCCTGGTGGCCGACTACGCGCGCCACGGCAAGAGCGGCCGTTCGGCGATGACGGGCGCCTGGTCCGGCTATGCCGTGGCCAACATCTGGTGCTACGGGCTGGGCGTGCTGGTCGCGCTGACGCTGCCCAGCCAGGACCTGATCATGGCCCTGCTGCAGGCCCAGGGCGGCCTGATCGCGCTGTCCCTGGTGCTGATCGACGAAGTCGACAACGCCTATGGCGACACCTATTCGGCTTCCGTGTCGGCGCACGGCATCGCGCCTCGCTGGAGCATCCGCCGCTGGGGGCTGCTGATCGCTTCAGCCTGCTGCCTGTTGGGGATGGTGCTGCCCATGCACAGCCTGGAGCCGTTCCTGCTCCTGCTAAGTTCCTGCTTCGTGCCCTTGTTCGGCGTCATGCTGGGCACCCTGGGCCTGGGCGCCGACGCCAACCGGCTGCTGCGGCAGGCGCCCGCGGTAAGGGTCAAGGCCGTGCTGATCTGGATCGGCGGCATTGCGTTCTATCACCTGCTGCCGCTCGCCAGCACCGCGCTGGGGTCGGCCCTTCCCACGCTGGCGCTGAGCTTCGGATTGGCCGTGTTGTTCATGCGCCGGCGGGAGCGGGCGGAACCCGTTCCCGCCTAGCGGGCTCCGAAGGCCGGGGCCGGGGCCGCGGCCCCGCGCGGCCCTTAGCGGCAGATGTAGCTCGCCGCATCATCCGGGTCGCCCGTTCCCCGATAGGCCGCCTGTTTGGGATAGGCGCACAGCGGACGGGTTCTTCGTACCGATCCTTCCGCCATGCGCGAGGCGACGAAGTCGTCCGGCGGCTTGCCTTGTTCCACCCACCGGTCCATGAGAGCCAGAATGTCGCGGCTCGGATCCGGAGCCGCATCTCCATCCGCGCGCAAGGTGGTGGCGCCGGGGCCGCCGCTGCAGTGGCCCATGCCGGGAACCAGGAAGAGCCGGTAGAACTCATCGAGCGCGGCCTGGGTTCCTTGCGCGGCGAGTACGCGATCGTAGTAGCCGATGCTGTCGTAGGCACTGACCACCGGGTCGCTCCAGCCGTGGTAGACCATCAGCTTGCCGCCCCTGGACTTGAATGCCGACAGGTCGGCGCTGGTCTGGTCGACCAGTGGCGCGATCTTCGCATACGCGTACGAAACGTCGCGGTCGAAATCGAATGTCCACCAGTTCCACTGCGGATCGTCGAAAACCCAGTAGCGCCAGAAATCGGCCCGCACCGGTTCGGTCGATCCCATGTAGCCCGACCAGCCCGACTCGCTGCCTACCGGCCAGCCGGGATAGAGCTGGGCCTTCGTACGGGGGTTGCGCGGACCCTGGTAGATATTCCGAGCGGCGCCAAGCTGGTCGGACGTCAGGCAGTCCGCGGCATCGCCGGCGGTGCACAGCAGGCTGGCGACGTCGAACTTGTCCGCGGTGCACGCGCGAGGATCGTCGATGACGCCGTCCGCCACGCCATCCAGCGTGTCGCACGCCGCGACGGCGCGATCCGTGATGAGCCGCAGTTTGGCCGGCGTCAGGAACTGCGTGAGGTTGTCGTTGGCCGGACGGTTGGAGCGGAAGCGCCACATGAACTCGATGTTCAGGGCCGTGCGGTTATTGCCCGGCGCGCCGGCGATGATGCCGTCGAAATCCTCGGGGTAGCGCTGCGCCTCGGCGAATCCCTGGTGGCCGCCCGTGGAGCATCCCAGGTAATAGGCCCGACGGGCCGCCGTGCCGCGCAGCTCGGTCAGCAACTGCTTGCCGGCGACCGTGATCGCGTTGATCGACCGTGAGCCCCAATCGATGATTTTCTCGGGATTGCTCACACCCCACAGCATGTCTTCGGTCTGATGGCCGGTATCGCCGCCCAGGACGGCATAGCCTTGCCGCATGGCGTAGGCCATGTCGCCGTAGCTCAGCGCCGGGCTGTAGCCGCCATTGCCGGTCGCGACCAGCTTGCCGTTCCAGGATGCGCCTTCGGGCACCCAGAGCTGGAAATTGATCCGCGAACTGGCCGTGGGCGTGGCCACGGCGTCGATGCGGCAGAACGCGGGAACATCATTCAGGTCCTGGCGACTGTCGGAGGGGCGATAGGTGCCGGCGGGAACGGACGATACCGCCGTGATGCGCGCCGCGGGGATCCTGACATCGGCGAAGCTTTCCAGCTGGCAGGCGCGGGCAGCGGGCCCCGGCGGGGCGGGCGGCGTTCCGCCGCCGCCGCTGTCACCGTCGCCGCCACCGCAGGCCGCGAGCGAGGCGGCCAGGGCAAGCGCGAGAGGCAATGCGGCGCGTGCGGGAAGGGGGTATCCCATGACTTCTCCTTTGGTGTGGCGCCGCGCTCGTTGTCGATCTTGTGCGTGCGGCGAAATGGTGCGGAGCCTTCTTGTCCGCCGCACTCTATGCCAGGAGATTTCATTTGGGAATCCGAAAATTTACATGAATTGATCGATTGTTCAGGACAGTCGAGACGACGGATGATGACGTGCCAAGGCGATCCCTCCCTCGGCCACCAGGACCAGCACCGCCATCCAGATAGCCAGATAGGTCGGCCACTGCGCGGGAGCAATGGATTCGCCCAGCACTCCCGCGGCGACGACGACCAGCAGGACCGGCTCCACATAGATCAACAGGCCGAACAGCGTCACGTTCAGCTTGGGCGCCGACAGCGCCTGCAATCCCAGCGCCGAGGCACTGATGATGCCCAGGCCCAGGATGAGCCATGGCAGGCCGGGCGGCGCGTCCGCCGGCAGCGCATAGCCGCCCTGCAGGACGAAGAACACGCTGACGGGAAGGCCCAGCGTCATGTCCAGCCACAGCGACCCCAGGGTATTGGTATGGGTGGCGCGGCGCAGCCAGAAATAGCCCGGGTAGCCCAGGCACACCAGCAGCGCGGGCCAGGAAACGGTACCGACGATCGCCAACTGATAGACGATGCCCGCGAGCGCCAGTCCCCCGGCCAGCAGTTGCATCCGGCTGATGCGCTCCTTGAAGACAAGCCGTCCCAGCGCGACCATCGCGATCGGCAGCAGGAAATACCCCAGCGACACGTCGAGCCCGTGGCCGTTGACCGGCGCCCACATGAACAGCCAGAGCTGCGCGCCGAGCAGGGTCGCCGACAGCACGCGCTGCGCCCAGAAGAACCGCTCGCGGCGCACGCGCGCGGCAAGCTGGCGGATCTCATGCCAGCGCCCCATGGCCAGGACGAGCAGCGTCAGCGCCGGAACGGTCAGCAACATGCGCCAGCCGTAGATGGCCGCACCGTCCAGGGGGCGCAGCAAGGTGGTGTACGCGGACATCAGCGCGAACAGCGCCGAGGAGGCGACGTTGAGCAGGACGCCGGTGGAGGTGTTGACGGGGGAGGGCGGGGCGGTCATCGGGATGGATAGGGCGCAGGCAGGGGATGCCGCGTGGTGGGGCGTCCAGGCAAGTGAGAATAACTACAATCTACAATATGAGGGCTTGCCCCTTATTTGCCGGCCTTCGAATTCGGGCTTAGAATTGCAGTCCTGCCGCGTCTGGCGGTAGTGCCTTCCGTCCAGGCGGTCAGCCCGGGCATCCAAGGCGGGTGTAGTTCAATGGTAGAACGGCAGCTTCCCAAGCTTCATACGAGGGTTCGATTCCCTTCACCCGCTCCACTTCAACTTTCTATGGTGTTCCAAGGACGACCATGGAGTGTTGCAAGTCATTGTCACGGTTCGATTTTTTAAGAATCTTCGATCCAGTGACTTCCAGCGAAATCCACTGACAGCCGGTCAAAACCGGTACATCAGGTGGTACATCGCAATGCGGAGCTTCCCAGTTCCGCATTGTTGCTGGGGGAGCCGGGGCCCGACGGGAAACATGGCACTCAACTCGCTTTCAAGGAGTTGGGATCATGCTTTCGGACCTCACGGTTCGCCAGGCCAAGGCGACCGGCAAACCGTACACCCTGGCCGACACAGACGGCCTTTCCCTCTTTGTTTCAGCCACCGGTGAAGACGTGTTCCCCTCGCTGCGGCACCTGACCATCTACGAGATCACCCGCGCACACCTGCTGGACATCATCGGCAAGGTGGAAAAGCGCGGCTCGCTGTCGGTGGCCGAGAAGCTGCGGACCTGGTTCACCCAGTTGTTCACCTACGCCACGGTGGCGATCCCCAACATGGGCGAGAACCCGTCCAGGGACCTGGAAGTGGTCGCGCTGCCCTTGCCGCCGGTCGAACACAACCCGTTCCTGCGCATGCACGAGTTGCCGGCCATGCTGCAGACGCTGCGCAAGTACCGCGGGCGCCTGAACACGCAATTGGGCGTCCGGCTGCTAATGCTCACCGGTGTGCGTACCGGCGAGCTTCGCTTCGCCACGCCCGATCAGTTCGACCTCGACCGGGGCCTGTGGATCATCCCGGTGGCCAGGCTCAAGCAGCGCAAGCTGCTCACCAGGAAGAAGC